>Ga0105105_10000602_pt1 | contig 16160 bp, 16 predicted proteins | sample PPLLaktember2015_4_FD_79108 | JGI IMG/M metagenome (GOLD analysis project Ga0105105, IMG submission 79108) | Freshwater sediment microbial communities from Prairie Pothole Lake near Jamestown, North Dakota, USA - PPLs Lake P8 Core (1) Depth... | ecosystem: Environmental > Aquatic > Freshwater >... | reverse complement strand
TGGTCGGAGGAGCGCCACGCCGCGCTCGTGAAGGAACTCGAGGAGCACGTGCTCGAGAGCTGGAAGGAGGCCGTGCAGTACGGCACGCTCACCGACGGCCCGCGCCTGAGCCGCGACCTCATGTGGGAGGACGTGTTCAAGGAAATGCCCGAGCACCTCCGCAAGCAGCGCGAGCAGCTGCGCGCCGAGCAGGGAGGCTGAGCCATGCCGCAGATGAACATGATCCAGGCGCTCAACTCGGCGATGGACATCATGCTCGGGCGCGACCCGAACGTGGTGATCCTGGGCGAGGACGTCGGCTATTTCGGCGGCGTGTTCCGCGTCACCGACGGCCTGCAGCGCAAGTACGGCGAGCACCGTGTGCTCGACACACCGATCGCGGAGGGCGCGATCGTCGGCGCCGCGATCGGCATGGGCGTGAACGGCCTCAGGCCCGTGACCGAGGTGCAGTTCGCCGACTACATCTATCCCGCCTGCGACCAGATCTTCAGCGAGCTGGCGCGCCTGCGCTATCGCAGCGCCGGCGAGTTCTGGGCGCCGGTCACGGTGCGCACGCCGTGCGGCGGCGGCATCCGCGGCGGGCAGACGCATTCGCAGAGCCCGGAAGCGATCTTCACGCACGTCTGCGGCATCAAGGTCGTGATGCCCTGCAATCCGTACGATGCGAAGGGCCTGCTGATCTCGTCGATCGAGGACGACGATCCGGTCGTGTTCTTCGAGCCGAAGCGCCTCTACAACGGCCCGTTCGACGGTGACCCGAACAAGCCGGCCGTGCCGTGGAGCACGCATCCGAAGGGCGAAGTCCCCGACGGTTACTATACGGTGCCGATCGGCAAGGCGGAGATCGTCCGCAAGGGCGCGCAGCTGACGATCGTCACCTACGGCACGATGGTCTACGTCTGCGAGGCTGCCGCGCGCAGCCTCGGGCTCGACGCCGAGATCATCGACGTGCGCACGATGGTGCCGCTCGACGTGGACACGATCTGCACGTCGGTCAAGAAGACGGGCCGCTGCCTGATCGCGCACGAGGCGACGCGCTTCTCCGGCTTCGGCGCCGAGCTGTCGGCCACGATCCAGGAGCAGTGCTTCTGGAACCTCGAGGCGCCGATCCAGCGCGTGGCCGGCTGGGACACGCCGTATCCGCACGCCTTCGAGTGGGAGTATTTCCCCGGGCCGGCGCGTGTGATCACCGGCCTCAAGGCCGTGATGGAGACACCATGACGCGCTATGTCTTCAAGATGCCCGACCTCGGCGAGGGCACGGTCGAGGCCGAGATCGTCGCGTGGCACGTCAAGGTCGGCGAGCACGTCGACGAGGACCAGGTCATGGCCGAGGTCATGACCGAGAAGGCTGCGGTCGAAGTGCCGGCGCCGGTCACCGGACGAGTCGTCTCGATCGCCGGTGGGCCTGGCGACATGATCCGCGTCGGCGCGGAGCTGATCGTGTTCGAGACGGAATCCTCCGAGGCCGAAACCCTGCCGCCAGCGGGGGAGACGGGCCGCAGCGCAACTGAGGAGCCGGTCCCAGCACCGGTTCCGGCTCCGCAAGCCCGGCAGCCCACGTCCGCGCCGCACGCGACCCCTGACGTTCAGGTGGACGAGGTCGTGAAAAAGGCGGGGCGGGTCATGGCCTCGCCAGCTTCGCGCCGTCGCGCAAGGGAAGCAGGCCTCGACCTCGCCCAGGTCGGCGGCTCCGGGCCGGGCGGGCGCATTACGCGCGGCGATCTCGACGCTGCGCTGTCCGGCGCTGCCGTGCCCGTCGCGCAGGCGGCCACGGCCACGAAGCGGGCCGCCGCACCCGGCCTCGTCCGTCGCACCGGCACCGAGGAGGTCAAGGTCATCGGCGTCCGGCGCGTGATCGCCAACCGGATGACCGACGCCAAGCGCAACATTCCGCACTTCGCCTACGTCGAGGAAGTCGACGTGACGGAACTCGAATCGCTGCGACAGCACCTGAACGGACGGTTGCCGAAAGGTGCGGGGCCGCTGACGTACCTGCCTTTCCTGGTCGCGGCGCTCGCACGCGTGCTCGAGGACTATCCGCAGTGCAATGCGTGGTTCGACACGGAGCGCAACGTCGTCGTGCGACACCGCGCGTTGCATGCCGGAGTGGCCACGCAGACGCCGGACGGACTCAAGGTGCCAGTCGTGCGTCACGCCGAGGCCATGACGCTCTGGGAGCTCGCCGACGAGATCAAGCGAGTCTCCGAGACGGCCCGCAGCGGCAAGGCCACCCGGGAAGAGCTGTCGGGCTCGACGATCACCGTGACGAGCCTCGGCAAGCTCGGCGGCATCGTCTCGACCCCGATCATCAACGCGCCCGAGATGGCCATCATCGGCGTCAACAAGGCGATCGACCGTCCGGTCGTGATGAACGGCGCGATCACGGTCCGCCGCATCATGAACCTGTCCTCGTCTTTCGATCACCGCTTCGTCGATGGTTACGACGCGGCGGCGATGATCCAGGCGTTGAAGGACATGCTCGAGCACCCGGCGACGATCTTCATGGCAGGCTAGACTGCCGTATGCCCTCGAATCCGACCGCGAACATCAGGACTCCACGCGCATGAGCACGAATACCCAGGCCCGTCCCGCCTTCGGCACGGTGCTGGCCGACCAGATGGCCATCGCCACGTATCGCAACGGCCAGTGGGGCCCGCACGAGATCCGTCCGACCGGGCCCATCGAGATCCATCCCGCCGCGCACGTGCTGCACTATGCGAGCGAGTGCTTCGAGGGCTTCAAGGCCTATCGCTGGGCCGACGGCAGCATCCATGTGTTTCGCATGGACAAGCACATCGAGCGGATGCGCCAGAGCGCGCGGCTGCTCGTGCTGCCCGAGCCCGACGCGAAGCAGCTTGCGACCATGGTGCTGACGGTCATCGACCACGTCCGCGCGCAGGTGCCGGAGCCCCCGGGCGCGTTGTACCTGCGGCCGATGCTCTACGGCACCATGCCCAACATCGGCGCGGCCTCGGCGCCGTCGAACGAGGCGACGCTGATCGTGCTCGCGAGCCCGGTGTGGGATTACTTCTCGGGTGGCGTGAAGCCGCTGCGCATCTACGTCGAGGACCAGAAGCACCGCACGGCCGATCACCTCGGCATGGTCAAGACCGGTGGCAACTACGCCGCGGCCATGGGCCCGACGCTCGAGGCGCGCGACAAGTACAAAGTGGACCAGGTGCTGTTCTGCCCGGGCGGCTCGGTGCAGGAGACCGGCGCGGCCAACTTCCTGCTGATCCGCGAGGGTCACATCCTCACTCGCAGCCTCGACTCGACCTTCCTGCATGGCGTCACGCGCGACTCGCTGCTGACGATGGCGCGCGGCATGGGCTTCAAGGTCGAGGAGCGCGTGTTCGACGTGAACGAGATGCTCGAGTGGGTGAAGACCGGCGAGGCGGCGCTGTCGGGCACCGCGGCCGTGCTGGCCGGCGTTGGCACGCTCGTGCACGGCGGCAACGAGCATCGCGTCGGCACGGGTGACGTCGGTCCGGTGACGCAGCGGCTGCGCGCAGCGCTGGTCGCAATCCAGAACGGGGAAGCGCCCGACACGCACGGGTGGACGACGCGCGTGTGATCGGCGCGGCGTGATCACCCGGCCAGCGGCAGCCTGCTGCGGTCGGCCGCCCACGCCCACGCCCGCGCCGCGAGCCCGCTCGGGCCGGTCGCGATGCTCGCGGGAGCATGATCGCGTAGATCCACGTGCCGAGCGCGGCATGGAAGCCCCCCAGCTGACGGAGTCGCTGCCGGCCCCCTGATTCAATGGTGACTCCGGGGCGGGTCGAGGTGCGAAAATGCAGGCTCAGCCCTCGCCCCGGAGTCATCCGATCATGCCACGACTTGCGCTGCGCCTTGCACCCCTGTTGATCGTTGCGGCCTCGTCCGTCGCCTGCGCTGCGGAGGACGCGACACCCGCCGAGCAGGCTCGCGTCCGGCTGGTGACCGTTGCCGAGGGGCTCGAGCATCCGTGGGGCATTGCATTCCTGCCTGATGGGCGTGCACTCGTCACCGAGCGGCCGGGCCGGCTGCGCGTCGTGGCCAAGGACGGCACGGTTGGGCCGGCACTCGACGGCGTCCCCGCGGTGGCCGCGACCGGGCAGGGCGGCCTGCTCGGCATCGCGCTCGATCCGGACTTCGCCAGCAATCGACTCGTCTACCTCTCGTATGCGGAGCCGCGCGAGGGCGGCAACGGCACCAGCGTGGCTCGAGGCCAGCTCGAAGAGCGCGGGCTGGTCGACGTCGAGGTGATCTTCCGCCAGCAGCCGACCGTGTCCGGCCGGCATCATTTCGGGTCGCGGCTCGTGTTCGCGCGCGACGGTCGCCTGTTCGTGACCCTGGGCGACCGCAATTCGGAGCGCGCGCGCGCGCAGACGCTCGACTCGCATATCGGCAAGGTCGTGCGCATCGAGCGTGATGGCAGCGTGCCGGCCGACAACCCGTTCGTCGGCCGCGCCGACGCCCTGCCGGAGATCTGGTCATACGGGCACCGCAACATCCAGGGTGCGGCGCTGCATCCCGGGACCGGCGAACTGTGGACCAACGAGCACGGGCCAAAGGGCGGCGACGAGTTGAACCGGACGCTGGCGGGACTCAACTACGGCTGGCCGAAAGTCAGCTACGGCGTCGAGTACTCGGGCGCGACGATCAGCGAGTCACCCACGGCGCCCGGCATCGAGCCGCCGGCGCACTACTGGGTGCCTTCGATCGCGACGAGCGGCCTGCTGTTCTATACCGGGGATCGATTCCCGGACTGGCGCGGCAATGCGTTCGTTGGTGGGCTCAAGAGCAAGCAGCTCGCGCGACTGGTGCTCGACGGTGACAGGGTCGTGCACGAAGAAGCCCTGCTGCACGGCGTGATCGACCAGCGCATCCGCGACGTCGTGCAGGGTCCCGACGGGCTGATCTACCTGCTGACCGATGAAGACAACGGGCGACTGCTGCGCATCGAACCGGCTGATTGAGGCCGCGCCGATCTGTACAATCCGGGGCCTGGGCCTGTAGCACAGCGGTTAGTGCAGGGGACTCATCAGCAAGGTGCCTTCGCGGCGTAATCCGCGGAGTGGACGGGATGAATTCAGGGAAACCTCACCGGCGCGAGCCGCTGGCAACCCTGAGCCAAGCCGCCGGTACACCGGCGGAAGGTGCAGAGACTACCTGGGGGCTGCAGTGCCCTTAATGACAGGCGTCGAGCGTCCCGCACCCGACCGGCCACCGCGGCCGAGGGTGAAGAGATAGTCCACGCCCGGGAGAAATCCCGGGATGACGTGAATCCCTCGGTCGTAGGTTCGAATCCTACCGGGCCCACCAATTCGAGGGGCGGCGAGCAAGGCGAAGAACATGAACGAATTGCCGGGCCTGTTTGCCAACAACCGCCGCTGGGCGACCGGCATGGAGTCGCGCCAACCCGGCTTCTTCACCGGGCTCGCCGCGCAACAGGCACCGCGCTACCTGTGGATCGGCTGCTCCGACAGCCGCGTGCCGGCGAACGAGATCGTCGGCCTCGCGCCCGGCGAGCTGTTCGTCCATCGCAACGTCGCCAACCTGGTCCTGCATACCGACTTCAGCTGCCTGTCCGTATTGCAGTATTCGATCGACGTGCTCAAGGTCGAGCATGTGATGGTCGTCGGCCACTACGGCTGCGGCGGCGTGCAGGCGGCCTGGGAAGGGCGGCAACTGGGTCTGGTCGACAACTGGCTGCAATCAGTGCGGGACGTCGCGCATCTCTATCGCGAGCCGCTGCACCAGCTGGCCGGCGATGCCGAGCGCCTCGATCGCCTCTGCGAATTGAACGTGCTTGTGCAGGCGCGACGGCTGTGCCGCTCCACGGTCGTCCAGCAGGCCTGGGATCGTGGGCAACGCCTCGTTGTGCACGCCTGGGTCTACCGCCTCACCGACGGATTGCTGCGCGATCTTGGTTTCTGCGCCGCCAGCCTCGCCAACGCCGAGGAGCAATATGCCCGTGCCGCCGGATTCGGCACGATCGGCACGGGCGACGCGGAAAGTCGCGCATGAGGACACTGGAACTCAACCTGCTCGCGACGCTGGCGCTGGCGACTGCTCTGTTCTTCATCGGCCAGTTCATCGTGCAGCGCTCCACGTTCCTGCAGCGCTACAGCATCCCCGTGCCGGTCGTGGGCGGCGTGCTCTTCGCGCTGCTGCTCGCCGTCGCTGGCCTCGTCGCCGATCTTCAGCTCACGATGGACGATTCGCCGCGCGACCCGCTGCTGCTTGCTTTCTTCGCCACACTCGGGCTCGGCGCCGACGTGCGCTCGCTGATGCGCGGTGGCTGGAAGCTGGTGATCCTGATCGGGCTGTTCGTCGCCCTGATGATCATGCAGGGCGCGATCGGGCTCGCGATGGCGAGCGCGCTCGACCTGCATCCGCTGGTGGGCCTGCTCGGTGGGTCGATCTCGCTGATCGGCGGCCACGGCACCGCAGCGGCCTACGCGACGAGTTTCGCCGAGACTCGCAACCTTCAGGGCGCGCTGGAACTCGGCATGGCCGCGGCCACGGCGGGCCTGATCCTCGGCAGCCTGCTGGCCGGACCGGTCGCCGAACGGGTGATGCGCCGCAGTGGGGCGGGAAACGGCAGCGCCAGCGCGCAAGCTGTTGCGGAGTCCCCGCAACAGGCTGCCGTGCTGGCGCCGATCACCGCAGAACAGCTGCTGTTCGTGCTGCTCGTGTGCCTCGCCTGCATCGCCGGCGCGCGGTTCCTGCAGGAAATGATGCGCGATACGGGCCTGCTGTTGCCGAGCTTCCTCTGGGCGTTGCTGATCGGCATGGTTGTGCGCAATGCCGGCAGCCTGCTCGGGCTGAAGAGCGTCAACGACAACGCCGTGCAGGCCGTCGGCAGCGTCTCGCTGTCGCTGTTCCTGATCATGGCGTTGATGTCGATGCGCGTCCTCGACCTGGCGACGCTCGCAGGGCCTCTGCTGCTGATCGTGGTCGTCAATGCGCTGGCGACGGCGGCTTTCGCCTACTTCGTCACTTCGCGGCTGATGGGCAACGACTACGACGCGGCCGTGATCAGCGGCGGGCAGGTTGCGGCCGGGCTCGCGACCACGGCGGTTGGCATGTCCGTCATGCAGACGCTGACCGAGCGCCACGGGCCCGCGCCGATCGCGTTCCTGCTGGTGCCGATCGTCGGCGCGTTCTTTGCCGACATCGCCAACGCGCTGGTTCTGCAGGCGTTCTTCTCACTGCCGATGCTGGGGTTCTGAGAAACGTGCTGCCGATGTTGCGACTCATCCCGTTGCTGTTCCTCGCCGTGCTGGCCGGCTGCGCCCGCGGACCAGACCCGGACGTGCTGACGAATGACGTGCAGGCGCGCCTCGACGCTGTCTTCGGCCAGCCGCTGGTCGAGGTCGCGACGCTCAATCGGCAGGGCAGCGCGCCGTACCGCCCGGCCGACGATGGGGCGAGGCAGATCATCGTCTACTTCAATACCGTGCTCCGCTTCGTTGCCGCCTATGACCCTTCGGACTGGGAGTCGCTGAGCCCGGCGCTGATCGCCGGCGCGCTCGGCGCGACCGACCAGGGCATCATCGGGCTCGGCCCGGGCCGTCACGAGCCGGGCGCTGAATTCCGCAGTCACGGTTCGCTCGTCTATCGCAAGACTGACGACGGTTGGGTCGCAGCCGCAGAGACCCTGCAGCGCCTGGATGCGGACGCCGGCGCAGCGGCGAGCGGGACGCCCGGCGCCGATGAGCTCGTCCAGCGACTCGCGCAACTGGTCATGCAGTCACCCAAGACGCGCGGCGTGGATCGGGAGATCATCACCGAGGAGATCGATCGCGCGCTGCGCAACATCAACCTGCGCCTGCAGCGTGAACACGAGGGCGTGGCGCTGGCGGCCGGACCCAAGGGCGGCGAGTACTGGCGCTTCCTGACTTCGGTCACGCGCGGCTTGCCGAAATCGACTCCTGTCCAGGTCGTCACAACCGAAGGCAGCGTGGCCAATGCGTTCCTGATCGAGTCCCAGCGGGCGCGCATCGGGGTCATGCAGAGCGACGTCGCCGCGGCTGCAGTGACCGGTCAAGGCATGTTCGCCGCGACCGGCCCGATGAGCCACCTGCGAGCCGTCGCCAGCCTGTTCCCGGAACCGGTCCACATCGTCGTGCGGGCGGATTCGGACATCGAGCGGATCGAGGACCTGGCCGGCCGCCGCGTCGCGCTCGGCAGTCCGGGCTCAGGATCGCGTCACACGGCCCTCCGATTGCTCGCGCTGGCCGGAGTCGATGTCGGCGGCCTCGCGCACGTCCATGATGGCGATGCCGCGACTTCGCTGGCGAAGCTCGCCGCGGGTGATCTCGACGCCATCATCGAGGTCGTTTCGGCACCGTGGCAGCAACTGCAGGTGGTTGCCGCGGCGACGCCGTTGCGGCTGGTCGGGTTTGATGCCGAACAGGCCGCCCGCATCGAAGTCGACCTGCACGGGCTCGTCCCGCTCGGCATCCCGGCGCGCACGTATGCCGGCCAGGCCGCTGCCGTGCGGACCGTTGCAGCCACTGCATTGCTGGTCGCTCGCAGTGATGTCGCGGAAGCCACGGTGGCCGCGACGCTCGAACTCCTCTATGCGACCGCGGCTGATCGCGGCGGCGTCCTCGCGGCGCGCCTGTCGAGAGAGCGAGCCCAGACGGGCATTACGATCCCGTTGCACGAGGGGGCGAGGCGCTTCTTCGAGCCATCGGCGCCCGCAGAGAGCGGCTCAGGGAATCCCTGACCACCCGGTCACTGCACTGCTGCTACCATCGATGCGGGTATCGAATCCATGAACAAGAATCTCCAGAATCGATCGCGGCGAGCGATTTTCTTTCGCGGCATCGGGTATTACCTGCTCTGGATGATCATGGCAGGCGGCGACCTTGGCGACGTGCTGCCGGGCATCGGTGCAGCAGCGCTGGCCGCCTTGGCCAGCGTGCTGCTGTTGCCGCCGGACCCCGGTACGGCCCGCGTGCGACCGATGGCGCTCGCACGACTCTTCATCCGCTTCGTCTGGGGATCCGTCGTCGCGGGCGTGGACATTGCGCGGCGCGCGTTCAGCCCTGCGATGCCGCTCAAGCTCGGCTACGTCGTCTACCCGGTCGCCTTGCCGCCCAGCGCCGCGCGCAACCTGTTCATGGCGGTCACCAGCCTGATGCCCGGCACGCTGCCCGCGGGCAGCGACCAATCCGGTGCGTTGATCTACCACTGCCTCGACGTCGACCAGCCCGTGGCGCAGCAGCTCAAGCAAGAGGAGACGCTGTTGGTCGCCGCGCTCGGAGGCACCCTGGGCAGCACCGCATGAGTCCGGAGTTCCTGGCTGCAGCCGCCGGTTTCATCATGCTCACGGTCGTCGTGGGCCTGGCTCGCATCCTGTACGGGCCGGGCGATGCGGACCGGGTCATGGCCGCGCAGTTACTCGGAACGGGTGGCATCGCCAGCTTGCTGCTGGTTAGTGTGGCCCGCAACCTTCCGGCGGCCGTCGATGTGGCGCTCACGCTGGCGATGCTGGCGGCGTTCGCATCGATCGCGTTCGTCAAGAGCGCGACGGCTGCGCAGGGCGCCGATGGGGGACCTGCGGAGGGCGGTCAACGGTGAGCGCCGTACTCGACCTGTTCACGGTTGTCGCGGTGACGGCCGGCGCGATCTTCTTCCTCGCCGGGGTGGTCGGGCTGCTGCGTTTCCCGGACACACTGTCGCGCCTGCACGCGTTGACCAAGGCCGACAACGTCGGGCTCGGATTGGTGGTGATCGGCCTGCTGCCGCAGGCGGGAAGTCTCTACGCGGCGTTCAAGCTGCTGCTCGTGTGGCTGTTGGTGCTGCTGGCCGGCGCGACGGTCGGGCAGATGGTTGCACGCGTCGCGCGCCGTGCGGAGACCCCCGGTTGAGCCTGACCTACGTACTCGAGGTCGTGCTCGCGGTGCTGGTGCTTGGCGCCGCAGCCTGGACCATCGTGTCGCGCAGCGCGTTTTCTTCAGCCGTTGGATTCGTCAGCTACGGCTTGCTGCTGTCGCTGGTATGGGTGCAGTTGGCGGCGGTGGACGTCGCGTTGACCGAGGCCGCCATCGGCAGCGGCCTGACCGGCGTGCTGTTGCTGAGCGCGGCCGCGACGTTGCGGTCAACTGAGGGCACGTCCGGCACGGGCCCCGGCCTGGCGATGCGCGTCGCCGCAGCGCTCTGCTGCGGATTCGTGACCGTGGCTGTCGCTGCGGTCGTGCTGACCTTGCCCGAGCCGTCCCCGACGCTCGCGCCCGAGGTCGTGGCCGCGCTGCCAGCGACCGGGGTCGGCAACCCGGTGACGGGTGTGCTGATGGCCTTCCGCGCTCTCGACACGTTGCTGGAAAAGGTCGTGCTGGTGCTGGCGCTGATCGGGGTCTGGTCGTTCGCGCCTGACCGCTACTGGGGCGGCCACCCGGGATTGAGCCACCGCCTGTCCGCCGATGGAGTGCTGCCGTTCTTCGCGCGAACGCTGCCGCCGCTCGGTGTGCTGCTCGGCATCCACCTGATGTGGACGGGGGCCGACGCGCCCGGCGGGGCCTTCCAGGGTGGCACGGTGCTCGCGGCGATGTGGCTGCTCGTCATGATGGCCGGCGTGCGCGATGCACCGGCGATCCGCGAGCGCTGGCTGCGGCTCGCGCTTGTGTCGGGGCCGGTCGTGTTCCTTGCAGTGGGACTCGTCGGGATGCTCGCCGCGGGCGCGTTCCTTGCCTACCCCGTCGCCATCGCCAAACCGCTGATCCTGCTGATCGAAGTGCCGATGTTGTTGACGATCGCATTGGCGCTGGGGCTGCTCGTGGCTGGACCTCCGGAACGGACGGCGCATTCTTCGTGAGCACGGCTACGCTGTTCGGTCTCTGCGGCGCGATCCTGATCGGGCTCGGGCTCTATGGTGCGTTGACGCATCCGCAGCCGTTGCGCAAGCTGATCGCATTCAACCTGCTCGGCAGCGGCATTTTCCTCGTGTTCGGCGCAATCGCGCGCCGCGGCGCCTGGGGCACGGTGGGCGGCGATCCAGTGCCGCAGGCGCTCGTCATCACCGCGATCGTCGTCGCGTTCGCGGCGACGGCCATGGCCGTGGCATTGCTGGAGCGTATCCTCAAGGAAGGCGGCCAGACGACCCTCGACCCCGACGCGCCGGCCGGCGTCACAACCGAGCGCCGCGACCGCTGATGCCCAGCCCAGGCGTAGTCGACGTCGCGATGACGACGCCGGGGGGCGCATGGCTGGTCGCAGCAGTCGCCTGGCCCGTGGTCGCGGTGCTGCTCATGATCGCCGGGGGCGGGCGCCACGCGGCGCGAGTCGCGTTGGCATCGATGCCGGTCGGCCTCGCGGTGGCGGTTGCCGTCGCGGTTCAGGTGCTGCCGGAGGGCGATGCGCTGGTCTACCTGGTCGGCGGTTGGGCACCGCCGCTTGGCATCGCGTTGCGCGCCGATGTGCTGTCGGCCGTCATGATGCTGACGACAGCCGTCGTGATCTGCGGCGCGGGGCTGTTTGCATACGCCGACTTCGGTCCGCGGTCCGGCGAACCCGAGACTCGCGTCTCGCTGGTTTTCTGGACGCTGCTGATCGCCGTCTGGGGCGCGATGAACCTGGTCGTGACGGGTCACGACCTGTTCAACCTCTACGTCGCGCTCGAGCTGCTGACGTTCGCGGCCGTTCCTCTGGTGTCCCTCGATGGCCGCGCAGCGACATTGTCCGCCGCGCTTCGCTACCTCATGTTCGCGTTGCTGGGCTCAGTGCTGTACCTGCTCGGGGCGGTCCTGCTGTACGGCGCCTACGGCACGCTCGACATCACGCTGCTGGCCGCGCGCGTGCAACCGGAACCGGCCGCCTGGGTGGCCGCCGCATTGATGACGGCCGGCTTGCTGGCGAAGACGGCGCTCTTTCCGTTGCACCTGTGGCTGCCGCCGGCGCACGCCGGCGCCCCGCCCGCCGCGAGCGCGGTGCTGTCGGCGCTGGTCGTCAAGGGCTCGTTCTTTCTCGTGATCCGGCTGTGGTTCGAGGTGATGCCCGCGCTGTGGAGCGTCTCCGCGACGCAGTTGATCGCCGCGCTTGGTGCGGCGGCAATCCTCTACGGCAGCGTGCTCGCGCTGCGGCAGGAGCGGCTGAAGTTGCTGATCGCCTATTCGACCGTTGCGCAGATCGGCTACCTGTTCCTGATGTTTCCGCTCGCGTTCGATCCTGCGACCGCGCAACTGCAGGGCGGCGTCGCGCTGACCGGCGGGCTGCTGCAGACCGTGTCGCACGCGTTTGCGAAGGCCGGCATGTTCATGGCCGCGGGACTGATCGCGGCGGCGCTCGGCCACGACCGCGTCGCCGATCTCGCCGGCGTGGCGCGAGCGCTGCCGATCAGCGTGTTCGCGTTCGGCCTCGCCGGCCTCTCGCTGGTCGGCCTGCCGCCGAGCGGCGGCTTCGTCGCGAAGTGGCTGCTGCTCTCCGCGGCGCTCAGCACCGGACAGTGGTGGTGGGCGGCGGTGCTGGTCATCGGCGGCTTGCTGACGGGCGGCTACGTGATGCTGGTGCTGATGCGCGCGATGAGCGCCTCTGCCGTGCCGGTCGTGCCGCTCAAGCCGGTCGCGCGCTCCCGCGAGGCGATCGCACTGGCGATGTCGCTGTGTGCTGCGCTGCTTGGCCTGCTGGCGCTCGGACCCGTCGAGCTGCCGGCCTTCGGTGCCTCGGACGTTGCCGCCGCGGTCTCCGAGGTGGGGCGATGAGCGGTCACGCCGCCACGCTGCTGCTCGGCGCAACGTGGGGCCTGCCGCTCGCATTGCTGCTGGCATGCCTTTCGGGCGAGCTGCGCCGCGCGATGCCGCGACTGCTCATGCTCGCGCCGATTCCCGCCCTCGCAGCCTCGATCTTTGCAATGCAAGCGCCGGCGCTGCAGATCGGTGCCGGCCGCTTGCGGCTGGTCTTCGAACTCGACGGGCCAGGCGCGCTGCTGCTTGGCGTTGCCGCGCTGCTGTGGAGCGCCGCTGGCGGTTATGCCGCGACGTACATGCGCGACACCCAGAGCCCCGGCCGCTTCGTCGCCTGCTGGCTGATGGCGTGCACGGGTTGCCTCGGGGTGTTCGTCGCGGGCGACCTCGTGAGCCTCTACGCGATGCTCGCGATGCTGACGCTGGGCGCGAGCGGGCTCGTGATCCACGACGAGACGGCGCAGGCGTGGCGGTCGGGCTCGATCTACCTCGTGCTTGCGCTGTTCGCCGAGTCCGTGCTGCTGGTCGGGCTCGTGATGCTGGCCGGTGAGATCCCGGGCGACAGCCTGAGCCTGCGCGATGCGACGGCGGCGCTCGCCGATTCGCCGAGGCGCGACCTGATCATGGCGCTGCTGGTCGCAGGGTTCGGCACCAAGGCCGGGCTCGTGCCCATGCACGTGTGGATGCCGCTCGCGCACGCGGCCGCGCCCGTGCCGGCGTCGAGTGTGCTGAGCGGCGCCGTGGTCAAGGTCGGCATCATCGGACTGATCCGCTTCCTGCCGCTGTCGGAGGCGATGCCCGACTGGGGGTTCGTGCTCACGGCGGGCGGCTTCGTGACGGCGTTCTACGCCGTCGCAATCGGCCTGACGCAGCGCCATCCGAAGGCGGTGCTGGCGTATTCGAGCGTGAGCCAGATGGGCGTGGTCGTCGCGGTCCTCGGCATGGGCCTCGCGGCGGGCGATGCGACCGCAGGGATTGCCGCGGCGTTCTACGCCTCGCACCACGTGTTGGTGAAGGGCGCGCTGTTCCTGTCGGTGGGCGTGATTGCCGCGAGCGGCGCCGGGCGTCGCGCGGTGGTGCTGGTCCCGGCGATGCTGCTGTGCCTCGGGCTCGGCGGCCTGCCGTTCACCGGCGGCGCGGTCGCCAAGTACGCGGTCAAGGCGCAGCTCGACGTCGGGGTCGTCGGCTGGCTCGCGGCGGCCTCGGCGGTGGGCACGACGCTGCTGATGCTGCACTTCTTCAGCCGGCTCGCCCATTACGGAAGCGAGGGCCCGCAGGCGACGGCTTCGCGGGGTCTCACCGTGCCATGGCTGGCGATGGCAGCCGCGGCGCTGGTGCTGCCGTGGCTGCTGTACCCCATGACGGGACTCGGCCCTACGGCTGCGGCGATCGCACCCACGGCACTGTGGGCGTCGCTTTGGCCCGTCGCGCTCGGTGCGGGCTTGGCATTCGCCTTGCGGGGCTGGGCGGAGCGCCTGCCGAAGATCCCGCAAGGCGACATCGCCGAGGCGATCGACCACGCCTCGCGTGCGGCGCTAGCCGGCGGCGCAAGTTACGATCGGCTTGACGCGATCATCCGCGCCTGGCCGGCCGCGACACTGGCCCTGCTGCTGACCGCGATCGCCTTCGGCGCCAGCTTGATCGCATCCTGATCCGGAGATTCGTCACCGATGTCCGACACGAGCACTCACGAGATCCATCTCGAACTGTCAGACCCGCGCCAGCTGTTCCAGGCGCCGGAATTCGATCCGCTTGCCGGCCAGCCGCACCCCGAGCCTGGGATCGAGCGCATCCTCAACCGTATCCGGCCGCAGCCCGGCTGGCCCGTGCGCACGACCCTGCGCCTGCCTGCAGCGCGGCAAGTGCCCGACCCCGAGGCGCGGGTACGCGCGGGATTGGAGCAGTACTGTGACGTCCGCATCGAGCAGATCACGCACGACATCGCCAGCCTCAGGCAGGAGGGTCTCGCGACCCTCTGGCGCGGCGTGCTGTTCCTGGCGCTGTGCATGCTCGGATCGCGGATCCTCGGCGAGCCGAAGTTCCTGCCCGAAATCGTCGCCCGCTTTCTCGACGAGGGCCTGATCATCGCGGGCTGGGTCGCGCTGTGGTATCCGCTGGATGCGCTGCTCTACCAGCACTGGCCGCTGAAGCGCGAGCGGCGGCTGTACGAGCGGCTGCGCGTCATGGACCTGAAGTTCGAGTTCGTCGACTGAAGTGTGCTGGTGTTCCGAAGCGACGCGACCAGCCGATCCGCGCTTGCTGGTGTCTCCTAAGCCGACCTGACGGGCCGTACCAAGTAGACTCGCGCCCGCTTCGGGTAACTTGCACCGGGAGGTCCGATGGACTCGTACATCAGCTGGTTTCTGCAGGGGCTCGTCCTCGTCCCGGTGACGTTGCTGCCGATCATCAACCCGCTCAGCAGTGCGCCGGTGTTCGCGGCGACCGTGGGCTCGAATCGCAGCATTGCGCAACGCCTGGCCCGCCAGGTCGCGGTCAATGCCTGGTTCGTGCTGGTGGCCTCGATGCTGATCGGCACCTACGTGCTGGCGCTGTTCGGGATTTCGTTGCCGGTCGTGCGCATCGGCGGCGGCCTGCTGGTGGCGGCCACGGCCTGGCACATGCTGCACCACACCGAGGATGACGACGTGCATGCCGTTGCCGCAGAGAACGCGGCGACGCTGTCGGACGCCGAGATCATCCAGCGCAGCTTCTTCCCGATCACGTTCCCGCTCACAACCGGACCGGGCACGATTGCCGCCTCGATCGCGCTCGGCGCGCAGATTCCCCGCGAACCGGTCAAGTACGCGCTTGGCGTGGCGGTGGCCGCCTGCGGGGCGGCCATCGTCTCGCTGGCGCTCTACCTGATTTTCAAGAACTCGGTCGCAGTCCTCGCCCGGCTCGGCAAGATCGGTACGCTGGTGATGATCCGCATGATGGCGTTCATCCTGCTCTGCATCGGCATCCAGATCATGTGGACCGGCTGGGCCGAATTGAATGCAGGTGTCGGTGTTGCGGCTGCGGAAACTCAGTTGCCGACCGATGCCCGACTCAACCCTCGTCACGCTGACTGAGTTTCCGAAACCGTAACACCGGCACCTCTACGCCGGTATCGCATACAATTCTGGGGTGACAGATCTGGAGTATCCACGTGATGCCGTCACGGGCCTCGTGCTGGCCGGCGGAGCGTCGCGCCGCATGGGTGGCGAGGACAAGGGCCTCGCCGCCCTGGCCGGGCGTCCCATGCTCGAGTACGTGCTCGACGCGCTTCGTCCCCAGGTTGGCTCGATCATGGTCAGTGCCAATCGCAATCGTGACCGTTACTCGGCCTACGGCAGCCCGGTGGTTGCGGACGCGCTCGAGAACTATCCCGGTCCGCTCGCTGGCGTGTCCAGCGCCCTGCAGCACCTGGCGACCGACTACCTGCTGGTCGTCCCGTGCGATGCGCCGCTGCTCGCGCCCGACCTAGCTCCGCGTCTCCATGCTG
>Ga0105105_10000600_pt1 | contig 16180 bp, 13 predicted proteins | sample PPLLaktember2015_4_FD_79108 | JGI IMG/M metagenome (GOLD analysis project Ga0105105, IMG submission 79108) | Freshwater sediment microbial communities from Prairie Pothole Lake near Jamestown, North Dakota, USA - PPLs Lake P8 Core (1) Depth... | ecosystem: Environmental > Aquatic > Freshwater >... | reverse complement strand
CTGGCCGTCGCACAGCGCTGGTTCGAGCCCGGCGTGCCGATGGTGTGTCTGGAGACCGCCCTTCCGGCCAAGTTCGCCGAGACGATCATGGAAGCGATCGGCCGTGACCCGGGGCGCCCCGCGGCCTACGAGGGCATCGAGACCCGCGCGCAGCGGTTCGCACGGATGCCGGCCGACGTCGCGATGCTCAAGCGGTACATCGCCGAGCGGGCACCGGCGGTCGAGGTCGCGCCGGTCGCGGCGTCCGACCCGTCGCCGGCCTGAGCGGAACGTCGGTGCGGGCGTGAAGGTCTTCGGCTTCGCCGGCTACTCCGGTACCGGCAAGACGACGCTGATCGAGCAGCTGATTCCGCGGTTCGTCGCGCGAGGGCTGAGGGTGTCGCTGATCAAGCACGCCCACCATGCGTTCGACATCGACAAGCCCGGCAAGGACTCGTACCGCCATCGCGAGGCGGGCGCCGGCGAGGTGCTGATCACGTCGGAGCAGCGCTGGGTGCTGATGCACGAACTGCGCGGCGAGGCCGAGCCCGATCTCGCCACCCAGCTGAGTCGGATGTCGCCGTGCGACCTGGTGCTGGTCGAGGGCTACAAGCACGCCTCGATCCCGAAGCTGGAGATCCATCGGCCGGCCACGGGCAAGCCGCTCCTGCATCCCGCGGACGCCGACATCGTCGCGGTGGCCTGCGACGCGCCGGTGACCACGTCGCTGCCGGTGCTGGATCTCAACGACTATGATGCGATCGTCGCGTACCTCGTCGCCCTGCTGAACCTGGACGACCGGTCGCGCACCGCCAGCGAACCGCCGCCATGAACCGTCCCGCGCTGCTCGACTTCGATACCGCCCTCTCGCAGCTGCTCGCACTCGCCGAGCCGTCGGACACCCGCGAGACGCTCCCCACGATGGACGCGCTCGACCGCGTGCTGGCCGCGGACCAGGTGTCGGCGCTCGACGTGCCGCCGATGGACAACGCCCAGATGGACGGCTGGGCGGTGCGCGTCGCCGACCTCGCCGGCGGGCAGGCGTTGCCGGTCTCGCAACGGATCCCGGCCGGCGCCTCGCCCACGGCGCTCGCCCCCGGGTCGGTCGCACGGATCTTCACCGGGGCCACCGTGCCCCCCGGTGCCGACGCGGTGGTCATGCAGGAGCAGGCGATTCCCGAGGGGGAGCGCGTGCGGTTCGAGACGGTGCCACCCGTGGGGGAGTGGATCCGACGCACCGGCGAGGACATCCGTCGCGGCGCGATCGTGCTCGCCGCCGGCACCCGGCTCACGCCGCAGGCGCTCGGTCTCGCCGCGTCGGTCGGCCTGGCGGCGCTGCCGGTCAGGCCACGCCTGCGCGTGGCCTGCTTCTTCACCGGCGACGAGCTGGCGATGCCCGGCGAGCCGCTGCCGCCGGGTGCGATCTACAACTCCAATCGCTTCGTGCTCGGCGCGCTGCTGCGCCGGCTCGGCTGCGAGGTGATCGACCTCGGTATCGTCCCCGACACCCTCGAGGCCACCCGCGCCGCCCTGCGCGATGCCGCGCGGGACGCCGACCTGATCGTCACCTCGGGCGGCATGTCGGTCGGCGAGGAAGACCATGTCCGGCCGGCGCTGCAGGCCGAGGGCGAGCTGCGCACCTGGCAGATCGCGATCAAGCCCGGCAAGCCGCTCGCCTGGGGGCGCGTGCGGCGCGACGCTGGCCACGCCCACTTCATCGGGCTGCCGGGCAATCCGGTGTCGAGCTTCGTGACCTTCCTGCTGTTCGTCCGCCCGTTCCTGCTGCGGCTCCAGGGGGCCGTCGACGTCGCGCCCCGGGCGCTCCCGATGCGTGCCGACTTCGACTGGCCGACGCCCGATCGCCGCCGCGAGTTCCTGCGCGCGCGGATGAACGACTCGGGCGGACTCGACCTGTTCCCGAACCAGGGCTCCGCGGTGATGACGTCGACGGTCTGGGCCGACGGCCTGATCGACACCCCGCCGTCGCAGCCCATCCGGCGCGGCGACACGGTGCGCTTCCTGCCGTACGGGGGGCTGATGTGAAGATCGAGGTGCTGTACTTCGCCTCGCTGCGGGAGGCGGTGGGCCGGGGGCGCGAGCAGCTCGAGCTGCCGCCCGATGTCGTGACCGCAGCGGCCCTGCGCGCGCACCTGCGCGCCCGCGGCGGGGCCTGGACCGATGCCCTCGCCGAGGGACGCACGTTGCGCGTCGCGGTCGACCAGGCGATGGCTGCCGACGACGCGCCGCTGCGCGACGGCGCCGAGGTCGCGTTCTTCCCGCCGGTCACCGGCGGCTGAGGGAGGGCACGGTGCCGGTACGCGTGCAGACCGCCGATTTCGACGTCTCGGCCGAGCTCGCCGCGCTGCGCGCGCAGCGGCCTCAGGTCGGTGCGGTCGCCTGTTTCGTCGGCACGGTCCGCGACGTCAACGCGGGTGTCGGCGTCTCGGGGATGACCCTCGAGCATTACCCCGGCATGACCGAGCGCGCACTCGAGTCCATCGTCGCATCAGCACGGGCGCGCTGGAACCTCGACGACGTGCTGGTCGTGCACCGGGTCGGCGAGCTCAGGCCGCTCGACCAGATCGTGCTGGTCGCGGTCACCTCCGCCCACCGCGGCGAGGCGTTCGCCGCCTGCGAGTTCGTGATGGACTGGCTCAAGACGCAGGCGCCGTTCTGGAAGAAGGAGGCGACGCCGCAGGGCGCGCGCTGGGTCGACGCCCGCGAGACCGACGATGCGGCGGCTGCCCGCTGGGGCGCGGGTGCGGTGCCGAATGCGGCGCCCGAGCCGCAGCGTCGATGAACCCGGCCGGCATGGTGCCGACCCTGGCGGCGATCGCCGCCGGTGCGGTGCTCGGGGCCTGGGCGCGCTGGGGACTGGCGATCGCGCTGAACCGCGCGGGCCAGCCGATGCCCTGGGGCACCCTGGTCGCCAACGTCGCCGGCGGCCTGGTCATCGGTGCGGCGCTCGCGACCTTCGAGCGCCGTCCGGAGCTGGCCGCGTGGCGGCCCTTCCTGGTCACCGGTTTCCTCGGTGCGCTCACGACGTTCTCGACCTTCTCGGCCGAGTCGCTGCTGATGCTCCAGCGCGGCGCCTTCGGACAGGCGTTCGCTCACTCGGTCGTTCACCTCGGCGGCTCGCTCGCGGCGGCCGCCATCGGCTGGCGTCTGCTCCGCTGAGTCGTCTGCGCCGCCGAGGCGCCGGCTCGGGCGACGCGCCGGCACCGAGGGCGCGCCCCGCGCTCAGCGCTGTCCGATGCGGACCGCCCCGAAGACGTCCTTGAACTCCCGCGGCTGCGCCCGCCAGTACTGGAACGGCGCGGTCGCGACGGCCCCGAGGGCGGCGGCCGCGTGCCAGGGCCAGCGCGGATTCCACAGCAGGCCTCGCGCGAGCGCGACCAGATCGGCTTGACCGTCCACGACGATCGCCTCGGCCTGCGCCGGCTCGGTCACCAGCCCGACCGCGATCACCGGGATGTCGAGCTCGGCCTTGAGGCGGGCGGCGAACGGCACCTGGTAGCCGGGTCCGATGGGAATCGACTGTTTCGGCGAGACGCCGCCCGAGGACGCGTCGATCCAGTCGCAGCCGCGGGCGGCGAGGGCCTTCGCGAACGCGACGGTCTGCTCGATGTCCCATCCGCCGTCGACCCAGTCGGTCGACGACACGCGTACGCCGAGCGGACGGTCTGCGGGCCATGCCGCGCGCATCGCGTCGAAGACCGCCAGCGGGAATCGCATCCGGTTCTCCAGCGATCCGCCCCACCGGTCGGTACGTCGGTTGGAGATCGGCGACAGGAACTCGTGCAGCAGGTAGCCGTGAGCCGCATGCAGCTCGATCGCCTCGAGGCCGAGCCGCGCGGCGCGGCGCGTCGAGTCGGCGAAGCGTGCGAGGAGTGCGTCGAGGTCGCGCTCATCGAGGGCCCGCGGCGCCAGCTCGTGCTCGGCATGAGGCACCGCCGACGGGGCGACCGCCACCCAGCCGCCCGCATCCAGCGGCACCTGCGCGCCGCCCTCCCAGGGGCGCCCGCTCGAGGCCTTCCGGCCGGCGTGCCCGAGCTGGATGCCGATCGGCATCGTCGACAGCGGCCGGATCGCGGCCAGGGTGCGCGCGAGCGCGGCCTCGGTCGCGTCGTCCCAGAGCCCGACGCAGCCCGGCGTGATGCGGCCGATGGGCTCGACCGCGGTCGCCTCGATCAGAAGCAGCCCGGCACCCGAGACGGCCATCTGACCGAGATGCACCGTGTGCCAGTCGGTGGTCTGGCCATCGTCGGCCGAGTATTGGCACATCGGCGACACCACCAGGCGATTGGGCAGCGTCAGGCCACGCAGCGAGAAGGGTGTGAACAGCTGCGGACCGGCGGCGCCGGCGGACTCGGTGACGGACATGGCGGAGCGGCCTCGGGATCGACGAGGGCCGATTCTAGTCCGGCGTCGAGAGTCCCAGCGCCTTGAGCAGCGAATCTCGGCGGATCGGCTTGAGGAGGAGCGCGTCGAAGCCGGCGGCCATGATCTCGTCGGTCGTCTGCTGGAACGCGTGCGCGGTGTAGGCGATCAGCCGCAGGCCGCGCAGCGTCGGATCGGCCCGCACCTGGCGGCAGACGTCGATGCCGCTCAGCCCGGGCATGCTGATGTCCAGCAGCACCACGTCGAACGGCTCGGCGGCGAGCCGCGCCAGCGCCCCCGGCCCGTCCTCGGCCTCGACGACCTGCGCGCCGAACCGTTCCAGGTGGGTGCGGGGCAGGATGCGGTTGATCTCCTGGTCGTCCACGATCAGCACTTTCATGACCCTGTCCTCGTCGTGCCACCCGGCGGCACGGTCGGCAGCACGAAGGTGAACGTGCTGCCCTCGCCGACGGCGGATCGCACCGACAGCGAGCCGCCCATCCGATGCGCGAGCTCGCGCGACAGGGCGAGTCCGAGCCCGGTGCCGCCGTGCCGTCTCGTGACGAACGCATCGGCTTGCCGGAACTTCTCGAACAGCACCGTCTGGAAGTCGGGCGCGATGCCGCAGCCGGTATCGGTCACCTCGAAGGCCAGCCCGCCCGCGACCGACGCCGCCCGCAGCGTCACCCGTCCGTGTTCGGTGAACTTGACCGCATTGTGCAGCAGGTTGTTGAGGACCTGCAGCACCCGGGTCCGGTCGCAACGGACCGTCGCGGGGACGTCGGTATCCGAGTCCACGACGAGCACCAGGCCCTTCGCGAGCGCGCCGGGGTGATGCGTGGCCGCAGCCTCGTCGAGCAGCGTCCGCAGGGCGACCTCCGTCGGCATCAGCTCGAGCCGTCCCGCCTCGACCTTGGACAGGTCGAGGATCGAATTGACCAGCTCCAGGAGATGCTGGCCGCTCTTCATGATGACCCCCGCGAACTCGCGCTCGCGCCCGGCCGGCGCCGCGTCGTGGAGGAACTCCGCATAGCCGATGATCCCGTTGAGGGGCGTGCGCAGCTCGTGCGACATCGAGGCGAGGAACTCGGTCTTCAGTCGGCTCGCCTCTTCCGCGCGGGCCTGGCTCGCCTCGAGTCGCGCGGAGATCGCCCGCTGGCGGCGCAGCATCACCGTCGCGGCCAGGGCGAACAGCACGATCACCGTGCTGGCCACCGCCGCGAACGCACGGTAGACGCCGATCCTCGACTCGACCTCGAGCATCGCCTCGGCCTCGTCGACGCCCACCACCACGGTCATGGGATGCCCCTCGAGCCGCCGGAACGCATAGATCCGGCTGACGCGGTCGACCTGGCTGAGCGCGATGTAGTTGCCGGCGCGCTCTCCCGCGAGCCGGGAGTAGATCGGCGAGTCCCCGACGACCTGGCCGGTGCTGACCTGGTCGCCCGAACGGCGCGCCCGGATCACGCCGTCGTCGCCGGCCAGCACCACCACCCCGCGCTGCCCGAGATCGACCGAGCTGTAGAGGCGCGTGAAGTAGAACGGATCGATCGAGGCGACGACGATGCCGCCGAAGCTGCCGTCGGGCCGGTCGATGCGCCGGGTCAGCTGCAGCGACCACTTGCCCGAGGCGCGGCCCAGCACCGGCTTGCTGACGAACAGACCCTCGACGCGGCCCTCCGCGTGCACCCGGAAGTGTTCGCGGTCGGACAGGTCGATCCGGCGATGGTCGGCGAGGTTGCTGATCAGGTAGGTGCCGCGCGCGTCGATGACCCCGATCTGGTTGAACAGGTCGTCGGCGATCATGCCCTCGCGGGCGTACTCCCGGATGTCGATCTGCTCGCCGTGCCGCTCGTACTGGTACTTGACGAACAGCACCGTCTGATCGACCGCGGCGAGGGTCCGCACGATGTGCTCCTCGAAGGCGCGGGCCAGGTTGGCATTGCCGCGTACCACGGCCTGCACCTGCTGCTCGCGGTCCGAGCGGGCCTTGAACTCCACCGCCCACCAGGTGAGCGCCAGCAGCACCGCCGCGAACAGCCAGAACGTCAGCTCGTGGGGCGGCCGGCCGCGCGCCGGTCGGTCGGGCGGCACGGCGGCGGACGGGATCGGTGCGGACGACACGTGGGCGGGGCGAGGGTGGGGCGGAGCGGCTGCCGGACGACGGGCAGACGAGCCGAGGGTGCCCGACCGTCCCGGGAGCGGCAAGCCGACGTCCGTCCCGAGTGTCGTCCGGCGGTCCGTCGCTGCCGGACGGTGTCTGCGGATGCACGGATCGTGTCCGGAGCGTGTCCGGGGGTCTTGAAACCGGTCCGAACGGCCTCACGTCGAAGTGGACACCGCGGCCCGCGCCGCACCGACTCGAGGACTCCGATGCGACCCGACAAGCTCACCACCCAGTTCCAGAGCGCTCTGGCCGACGCGCAGAGCCTCGCGCTCGCCAGCGACCATCAGTACATCGAGCCGCTGCACCTGCTGTCGGCGGTGATCGGCCAGCCCGACGGTTCGGGCCGTGCCCTGCTCGAGCGCGCCGGGGTGAGGGTGGGCCCGCTCAAGGCGGCGACCGATGCCGCCCTCAAGCGGGTGCCACAGGTCTCCGGCACGGGCGGCGACGTTCAGGTCGGACGCGACACGGTCAAGCTGCTCAACCTCTCCGAGAAGGAAGCCACGCGCCGCGGCGACCAGTACATCGCGACCGAGATGTTCCTGCTCGCGCTGACCGAGGACCCGGGCGACGCCGGCCGCATCGCCCGCGACGCGGGGCTCGACCGACGCGGGCTCGAGGCCGCGATCGACTCGGTCCGGGGCGGCCAGACGGTGGCCAGCCCCGAGGCCGAGGGCCAGCGCGAGGCGCTGAAGAAGTACACCATCGACCTGACCGAGCGTGCCCGGGCGGGCAAGCTCGATCCGGTGATCGGCCGCGACGACGAGATCCGCCGCACGATCCAGATCCTGCAGCGCCGCACGAAGAACAACCCGGTGCTGATCGGCGAGCCGGGCGTGGGCAAGACGGCGATCGTCGAAGGTCTGGCGCAGCGCATCGTCAACGGCGAGGTGCCGGAGACCCTGAAGGACAAGCGCGTGCTGTCGCTCGACATGGCCGCGCTGCTGGCGGGGGCGAAGTACCGCGGCGAGTTCGAGGAGCGGCTGAAGACCGTGCTCAAGGAACTGGCCGCCGACGAGGGTCGCACCATCGTCTTCATCGACGAGCTGCACACGATGGTCGGCGCCGGCAAGGCCGAGGGCGCGATGGACGCCGGCAACATGCTCAAGCCGGCACTGGCGCGCGGCGAGCTGCACTGCGTGGGCGCCACCACCCTCGACGAGTACCGCAAGTACATCGAGAAGGACGCTGCGCTCGAGCGCCGTTTCCAGAAGGTGCTGGTCGGCGAGCCGAGCGTCGAGGCGACGATCGCCATCCTGCGCGGCCTGCAGGAGCGCTACGAGATCCACCACGGCATCGAGATCACCGACCCGGCGATCGTCGCCGCGGCCGAGCTGTCGAACCGCTACATCACCGACCGGTTCCTGCCGGACAAGGCGATCGACCTGATCGACGAGGCCGCCGCGCGCATCAAGATGGAGATGGATTCGAAGCCCGAGTCCATGGACCGGCTCGACCGTCGCCTGATCCAGCTCAAGATCGAGCGCGAGGCGGTCAAGCGCGAGACGGACGAGGCCTCGCGCAAGCGGCTCGACCTGATCGAGCAGGAGATCGTCCGGCTGCAGAAGGAGTACGCCGACCTCGACGAGATCCTGCGCGCGGAGAAGGGCGCGGCCCAGGGCAGCGCCGCGATCAAGGTCGAGATCGACAAGCTGCGCGCGCAGATGGTCGACCTGCAGCGCAAGGGCCAGTTCGACAAGGTCGCCGAGATCCAGTACGGACGGTTGCCCGAGCTCGAGGGCCGGATGGCGTCGGCGCACGAGACCGAGCGCATGCGCGGCGCCGCCGGCGTGCCGCGCCCGAAGCTGCTGCGCACCGAGGTCGGTGCCGAGGAGATCGCCGAGGTGGTGTCGCGCGCGACCGGCATCCCGGTCTCGAAGATGATGCAGGGCGAGCGCGAGAAGCTGCTGAAGATGGAGGACAAGCTGCACGAGCGCGTGGTCGGCCAGGACGAGGCGGTGCGCCTGGTGGGCGACGCGATCCGGCGTTCGCGCGCGGGGCTGTCGGATCCGAACCGGCCGTACGGCTCGTTCCTGTTCCTCGGGCCGACCGGAGTCGGCAAGACCGAGCTGTGCAAGGCGCTCGCGATGTTCCTGTTCGACAGCGAGGAGCACATGATCCGGATCGACATGTCCGAGTTCATGGAGAAGCACTCTGTCTCGCGGCTGATCGGCGCCCCTCCGGGCTATGTCGGCTACGACGAGGGCGGGGCGCTGACCGAGGCCGTGCGCCGCAAGCCGTACAGCGTGATCCTGTTCGACGAGGTAGAGAAGGCGCACCCCGACGTCTTCAACGTCCTGCTGCAGGTGCTCGACGATGGCCGGATGACCGATGGGCAGGGGCGCACCGTGGACTTCAAGAACACGGTGATCGTGATGACCTCGAACCTCGGCTCGCACGAGATCCAGCGCATGTCGGCCGACGGCGTGGACGTCGATCTGATCAAGGAGGCGGTGATGGGCGAGGTCAAGCGCCACTTCCGCCCCGAGTTCATCAACCGGATCGACGAGATCGTCGTGTTCCACGCGCTGGCGGCCGAGCACATCCGCTCGATCGCCAAGATCCAGCTCGGGCGCCTCGAGAAGCGGCTGGCCGAGCGCGACCTGGTGATGACCGTCTCCGACCGAGCCCTCGACGAGATCGCCAAGGTGGGGTTCGATCCGGTCTACGGCGCGCGGCCGCTCAAGCGCGCGATCCAGCAGCACATCGAGAACCCGGTCGCGCGGGCGATCCTCGAGGGGCGCTTCGGGCCGAAGGACGTGGTGCCGGTGGACGTCGAGGGCGGGCGGTTCGTGTTCGAGCGCACCGTGCACTGAGCGGGCGGGGCGGCGGTGCCCTGTGGCACAATCCGCCGCCCCGAAGCTCCTCCACGGTCCGTCCCCGATGACCGACACGCAGCCGCTCCCGTCGAGTCCGTCCGCCGCCGTGGCCGACACACCCTCGCCCGTCGCAGAGCGTCGCGTTCGCGCCCGGATCGCCGACGAGCTGAAGGTGCCGGTGCGTCAGGTCGACGCTGCGGTCGACCTGCTCGACGGCGGCGCCACCGTCCCGTTCGTCGCGCGCTACCGCAAGGAGGCGACCGGCGGGCTCGACGACACGCAGCTGCGCACGCTCGAGGAGCGGCTGACCTACCTGCGCGAGCTCGAGGCGCGCCGTGCCGCGGTGCTGTCGAGCATCGCCGAGCAGGGCAAGCTCACCGACGTGCTCGCCGCCTCCATCGATGCGGCACAGACCAAGCAGGAGGTCGAGGACCTCTACCTGCCGTACAAGCAGAAGCGGCGCACCAAGGCGCAGATCGCCCGCGAGGCCGGCCTCGAGCCGCTCGCCGAGGCCCTGCTGGCCGACCGCGGGCGGGTGCCGCAGGACGAGGCCGCCGCCTACGTCAGCGCCGAGCGCGGCGTGGCCGACGTGAAGGCCGCGCTCGACGGCGCGCGCGACATCCTGTGCGAGCGCTTCGCCGAGCGCCCGGAGGTGCTCAACGCATTCCGCGAGTTCCTGTGGGAGGAGTCGTCGATCGCGTCGAAGCGGTCCGAGGGGGCCGCTGCGCAGGCCGGTGCCGAGGCCGAGAAGTTCCGCGACTATTTCGATCACGCGGAGCCGATCCGGGGCGTGCCGTCCCATCGCGCGCTCGCGCTGTTCCGGGGGCGGCAGCAGGGCGTGCTGTCGCTCGGCCTGACCCTCGGCGAGGAGCGCGAGGCGCTGCTGCCGCACCCGTGCGTCGCCAGGCTCGCGGGCCTGGTGGGGCTGGGGGCCGTGCTCTCCGACGGTTCGCTTCCCGCGGACCGGTGGCTGTCCGACGTGCTGCGCTGGTGCTGGCGGGTGAAGCTCCAGCTCCACTTCGAGAGCGAACTGTTCGGGCGCCTTCGCGAGGCGGCCGAGACCGAGGCGATCCGTGTCTTCGCGGCGAACCTCAAGGACCTGCTGCTCGGCGCCCCCGCGGGCCAGAAGTCGGTGATGGGTCTCGATCCCGGGCTGCGGACCGGGGTCAAGGTCGCCGTCGTCGATGCGACCGGCAAGCTGCTCGAGACCGCCACCGTCTATCCGCACGAGCCCAGGAAGGACTGGGACGGCACGCTCGCGACGCTCGCGCGGCTCGCCGCCAGGCACCGCGTCGAGCTGGTCGCCATCGGCAACGGCACCGCCTCGCGCGAGACGGACCGCCTCGCCGGCGACCTCCAGAAGCGCCATCCCGAGCTCTCGATGCGCAAGGTGATGGTGTCCGAGGCCGGTGCCTCGGTGTACTCCGCATCGGCGCTCGCCGCGCGCGAGTTCCCCGAACTCGACGTCAGCCTGCGAGGCGCGGTCTCGATCGCCCGCCGGCTGCAGGATCCGCTCGCCGAACTCGTCAAGATCGACCCGAAGTCGATCGGCGTGGGACAGTATCAGCACGACGTCGATCAGCGGGGTCTCGCACGCAGCCTCGACGCCGTCGTCGAGGACTGCGTCAACGCGGTGGGCGTGGACGTCAACACCGCTTCGGTGCCGCTGCTGGCCCGGGTCTCCGGCCTGAACGCGTCGATCGCCGAGCGGATCGTCGCCCACCGCGATGCCAACGGTCCGTTCCGCACGCGCGAGTCGCTGCGGCAGGTCCCGCGGCTCGGCGACAAGACCTTCGAGCAGGCGGCCGGCTTCCTGCGCATCCAGGGAGGCGAGGATCCGCTCGACGCCTCCGCGGTGCACCCCGAGGCCTATGCGGTCGTGCAACGGATCCTCGGTGCGCTCGGCCAGCCCGCTGCAGCGGTGATCGGGCACAAGGACGCGCTGCGCGGCCTCTCGGCGCAGACGTTCGTCGACGAGCGATTCGGGCTGCCCACGGTCCGTGACATCTTCGTCGAGCTCGAGAAGCCCGGCCGCGATCCGCGCGGTGACTTCGTCACCGCGAGCTTCCGGGAGGGCATCGAGCGGGTGGCCGACCTCGAGCCCGGCATGATCCTCGAGGGCGTGGTGACCAACGTCGCCAACTTCGGCGCGTTCGTCGACATCGGCGTCCACCAGGACGGGCTCGTGCACGTGTCGGCGCTGTCGTCGAAGTTCGTGCGCGAGGCGCGCGACGTCGTCAAGGCCGGCCAGCTCGTCCGCGTCAAGGTCCTCGAGGTCGACCTTCAGCGGCAGCGCATCGCGCTCACCATGCGGCTCGACGACGAACCCGGCCGCGCCGAACGGGGTGCGCTCCACGGCGCCCGCGGCGCGCGCGATGCGGGCCGCGGCGGCGCACCGACTCCTGGAACGCCGCGCGGGCCGGCGGGCGGCGGCGCGGGGCGCGGCGCCGGCGGCCCGGTCCGCGGGCCCGGGTCGGGAGGGCAGGGTGGCGGCCAGGGTGCGGGACGCGGCACCGGTGCCCCGCGGGCACCGCAGCTGCCGAGCGCGATGCAGGCCGCCTTCGAGTCGCTCAAGAAGCGCTGAACGGCCGCCGCCGGGGCCCGGCAGAGCCGGTCCGCGGCCCGGCGCTCAGGCGCCGGAGGCGGCCCGGGGGTTCGACACGCCGTGCACCACGTGCCCGGTCGGCCCGACCACGGCGGCGGATTCGCAGTGGCGGGTCTGGTCGTCGAAGAAGAAGTCCGGCTCGAAGGCACGCAGGAACGGGCCCTTGTCGAGACCGCCGAGGAACAGCGCCTCGTCGACGTCGACCTGCCAGGCCATCAGCGTGCGCACCGCGCGTTCGTGCGCCGGCGCGCTGCGCGCGGTGACCAGCGCGGTCCGGATCCGGACGCCATCGTCGCCGTGCGTGCGCAGCGCGTGGAGGGCCCGCAGCAGGGGCTCGAACGGCCCGGGCATCAGCGGCGTCGATGCGTTCGAGCGTTCGTGCCGCTGGAACGCATCGAGGCCTTCGCCCTGGAACACGCGCTCGGCCTCGTCCGAGAACAGCACGGCGTCGCCGTCGAACGCGATCCGGACCTCGTCCGGATGCGAGCCGCCGGCACGCGCGGAATCCGGGTAGACGCGGGCCGCCGGGAAACCGGCCGCCAGCGCACCGCGCACGTCGTCCTCGTTGGCCGACAGGAACAGGTGCGCGCCGAGCGCGTGCAGATAGCCATAGGGTGCCCGCCCGCGGGTGAACACGCCCCGTTCGATCGGCAGTGCGTGGTGCTGGGCCGATCGGAACACCCGCAGCCCGCTGGCGGGGTCGTTGCGGGACAGGATCACCACCTCGACCCGATGGCGCCCGCCCCGGTTGAAGGCGAGCAGCTTGCGCACCAGCGGCAGCGCGCAGCCCGCGGCCGCCGGCACGTCCAGGCGCTCGAGCTGGAGCGCCGTGTAGGCGCGGTCGTCGGCCGATTCGAAGGCGCGGTTCTCCTCCTCGAAGTCGAACAGCGCCCGCGACGAGATCGCGACGACCAGCTTGTCCTGCAGTGTGATCGGCATCGGTGCGGCGGGTCGGTGCGCAGGCTGTCGGTGACCCCGGGATTCTAACGGGGCGTGCGATGACAGGCGCCGCCCGAAGTGTGCTTTACTCTCGGCCGACCCATGCCCCCGCCTCGCGCCGCCGCCTCGGCCGCGCCTCTGGAGATCCCTCGAGATGAAGTTCCGCTTTCCCGTGATCATCATCGACGAAGACTGGAAGTCCGATTCCGCCAGCGGCCTGGGCATCCGGGCGCTGGCCAAGGCGATCGAGGAGCAGGGGATCGAGGTGGTCGGCGGGTTCACCTACGTCGACGTCTCGATGGTCGCCAACCAGGCGGCGCGCGCCTCGGCGTTCATCGTGTCGATCGACGACGAGGAGATCAACGAGGAAGGGCCCGAGAGCAAGGCGATCCAGGACCTGCGCCGCTTCATCCGCGAGACGCGCAACCGCAACGCCGACATCCCGATCTTCCTGTTCGGCGAGACCCGCACCTCGCAGCACATCCCGAACGAGATCCTCAAGGAGCTGCACGGCTTCATCCACATGTTCGAGGACACGCCGGAGTTCGTCGCGCGCTACATCATCCGCGAGGCGAACAACTACATGGGCTCGCTCGCGCCGCCGTTCTTCAAGGCGCTGGTGCACTACGCGAACGACGGCTCGTACTCGTGGCACTGCCCGGGACACTCGGGCGGCGTCGCGTTCCTCAAGAGCCCGGTCGGCCAGATGTTCCACCAGTTCTTCGGCGAGAACATGCTCCGCGCCGACGTCTGCAACGCGGTCGACGAGCTCGGCCAGCTGCTCGATCACACCGGCCCGGTGGCCGCCAGCGAGCGCAACGCGGCGCGCATCTTCAGTGCCGACCATCTGTTCTTCGTCACGAACGGCACGTCGACGTCCAACAAGATCGTCTGGCACTCGACCGTGGCCACCGACGACATCGTCCTGGTCGACCGCAACTGCCACAAGAGCGTGCTGCACGCGATCATGATGACCGGCACCGTGCCGATCTTCCTGCAGCCCACGCGCAACCATCTCGGCATCATCGGTCCCATCCCGAGGGACGAGTTCTCCCCCGAGAGCATCCAGCGCAAGATCGAGGCGAATCCGCTGGTCAAGGACAAGACCGCGCGGCCGCAGGTGATGACGATCACGCAGTCGACCTACGACGGCATCGTCTACAACGTCGAGACGATCAAGAACGTGCTCGGCGACTACATCGAGAACCTGCATTTCGACGAGGCCTGGCTGCCGCACGCCGCCTTCCATCCGTTCTATCACGAGATGCACGCGATCGGAGAGAACCGCCCCCGCTCGCAGACCGCGATGGTCTTCTCCACCCAGTCCACGCACAAGCTGCTGGCGGGTCTCTCGCAGGCCTCGCAGATCCTCGTGCAGGAGGCGGTCGACCGAAAGCTCGACCGGTACCGGTTCAACGAGTCGTACCTGATGCACACGTCGACCTCGCCCCAGTACGCGATCATCGCGTCGTGCGACGTGGCGGCGGCGATGATGGAGCAGCCGGGCGGCCGGGCACTCGTCGAGGAGTCGATCTCCGAGGCCCTGGACTTCCGGCGTGCGATGAAGAAGGTCGACGACGAGTTCGGCGAATCGTGGTGGTTCCGCGTCTGGGGCCCCGGCGGTTTCGACCATGTCGGCTCGGGGCGCCGCGAGGAGTGGATCCTCAAGCCGACCGACGACTGGCACGGCTTCGACAAGGTCGCGCCCGGCTTCAACATGCTCGACCCGATCAAGGCGACGCTCGTGACGCCCGGCCTCGGACTCGACGGTCGCTTCTCGCAGTGGGGCATCCCCGCGTCGCTGGTGACCAAGTACCTGGCCGAGCACGGCGTCGTCGTCGAGAAGACGGGCCTGTACTCGTTCTTCGTGATGTTCACGATCGGCATCACCAAGGGCCGCTGGAACACGCTCGTGACCGAGCTGCAGCAGTTCAAGATGGACTACGACTCGAACCAGCCGCTGTGGCGCGTGATGCCCGAGTTCGTGGCGAAGTTCCCGATGTACGAGCGGGTGGGCCTGCGCGACCTGGCGCAGCAGATCCACGAGGAGTATCGGCGCCATGACGTGGCCCGGGTGACCACCGAGATGTACCTCTCGATCATGGAGCCCGCGATGAAGCCGTCGGACGCCTACGAGTGCCTCGCACACCGCAAGGTCGAGCGCGTGCCGATCGACGAGCTCGAGGGCCGGATCACCACCATGCTGGTCACGCCGTATCCGCCCGGCATCCCGCTGTTGATCCCCGGGGAGCGCTTCAACAAGACGATCGTCGAGTACCTGAAGTTCGCCCGCTCGTTCAACGACCGGTTCCCGGGCTTCTCCACCGACGTCCACGGCCTCGTCGTCGAGACCGACCGGAACGGCAGTCGCTACTTCGTCGACTGCGTGAAGGTCTGACGGGACCCGGCGGCGCCCGCGCTCAGGGCGTCGGCCGGGTGTCGATCACCAGCCGGGTGCCTGCCAGCCGGTCGTACAGCGTGCGCCGCTGCGGGTCGACGAGCGCCGAGAAGAAGGGCACGGGCAGCAGCAGCAGCCACAGCGGGCTGCCGCCCAGGTAGACCAGCGCGACCGGAATGGCCAGGACGAGGCAGCAGGCCGCGTAACGCCCGACCGCGCGCGCCCGCGACAGCGGTCGGTCCTCGAGGTCGACCAGTCGCAGGCCGATCGTCTTCATCGGCAGCGTGCGTCGACCGTGGCTCCAGAACCAGCCGAAGTAGATGCCGACGACGATCACCAGCCAGGCTCGGAAGGCCCAGTTCATCGGCCCCGGCTCGGCGGTGAACCGCAACGGCGCGGAGAACATGTAGGCCGCGAAGACGAGGACCGCGAACAGCACGACCCCCTCGTAGACGGCGCTCATCCAGCGACGCCACAGCCCCGCGGAGGGCAGGGCGGGCGTGCTCGCGGAAGGTGCCGACGCCACGCGTCAGCGGCTGGTCGGGGCGGGGCCGAGCGTCGGGGCCACGCCGCCGACGGCCGTCGCGCTGCCATCGGTCCCGGCCGCCAGCGCTCTAGGCAGTCGGCGGGGCAGCGGCTGAGCCGCCTCCTTGGCCAGGCCGGTCTGCGCGGCGACATGGCGGGCCGCCGTGTTGCTGGTGCCGATCGAGCCCAGCACCGAGCGCTGCTCGGGTGTCATCGACTGGTAGTTTTCCCACTCGGCCAGCAGGTTCTCACGACCGACCTTCTGGGCGAGCCGGTAGTTGGCCCGGGCGAGCCGGCGCTGGTCGGGCGTCAGCGCCGCCCACTCGGCGATCCGCTTCTCGACACGCTTCTGCTCGTCCGCCTTCATCTTG
>Ga0105105_10000599_pt1 | contig 16214 bp, 11 predicted proteins | sample PPLLaktember2015_4_FD_79108 | JGI IMG/M metagenome (GOLD analysis project Ga0105105, IMG submission 79108) | Freshwater sediment microbial communities from Prairie Pothole Lake near Jamestown, North Dakota, USA - PPLs Lake P8 Core (1) Depth... | ecosystem: Environmental > Aquatic > Freshwater >... | reverse complement strand
GTCGCTGACCAAGGGGTTGTACCGCTATGATTTCGGCGATACGGTCGGCCTGACGCCACTGTTGAAAATGCACACCCTGGGACACGCCTTCGTGCCGCCGCCCATTCATGCCGGAGGACTGCGATATCACGGCGACGCCCCCCTGCTTTGTTTGTTGCGGGATAAAAACGTCATTGATGCCATCGCCTATAATCAGAGCGACATATTCAAGGCGGCCCTGATGTTCGCCCAGACCGAGGGGATTCTTCCGGCGCCGGAGAGCGCCCACGCTATCCGGGCGGCGATTGACGAGGCCTTGAAGTGCAAGGTGTCGGGCGAAAAGAAAGTCATCGTCTTTCTCTTGAGCGGGCATGGCCATTTTGACCTGGCGGCGTATGACAATTACCTGACGGGCAAAATGATCGATGCCGAATTCACCGATGAGATGGTGAAGAAATACACCGCCGACTTGCCGCAAGTGGAATAATACACCTTTATATATATTGCTAAGGGCCGCATTATTGTCGGCCCTTTTTTTCGAGATTTTCCGGCGTCATGGGTATATCACAAAAATGGGTTCGTTTTGTTATATTTAAGGTGTCACCGGGGTATTGTCTCCATTTTAGTGAGCCGGACATTTTTGTCGGGCGGCCGATAACGGCCGACAGGAATGTCGGCCCCACCAAGAACAGGGGAACAGAAAGTAATATCAAAACCGCCCTTCGAAGTCCAGGGTTTGCGACAACGTTTTGACCTGTAAAAAATTCGCTGTAAGTTATTGTTGCGTTGTATAGTGCCATGAGTTGGGTTCGTTCCGAAATATTTTTATAGGTCATAAGGCTCCCCCCTTGATCCCCCCTCCATTGAAGGGGGTAAGAAATGGGTTCGTTTTTATTATTTTTAGGGTATCAATAGCCATAATTTTTCGAAATGCGATGTTTTGTGCCGACCCCACCCCGCGAGGCGCGGGAGTGGGCCACCTTCCCTCGGTAATTGGCGGAATATAAGAATGGACTCGAAATTTCCGACCCCTAAAGATGATCGGCCACCCAGGAAAATCGCTGTAATTCAATGTGGTGTAACTTAGTGTCATGAATTGGGTTCGTTCCAAAATAATGTTTCGAAATGCGATGCTTTGTGCTGACCCCACCCCGCGAAGCGCGGGAGTGGGCCACAAGGGACGGAGCCGATGTGGACATCGGCCCCGCACAGGAAAGATATTAAAAATTCGACCCCTAAAGGGGATCGGCCACCGGACCCCTCGAAAGAGGGGGGTAAGAAAATGGAGGCTTTTCATGATCTTTTGTTTTCGGGCCTTGCCCTATCCCCGCGTCCTTCGGACACCCCCTTGATAAGGGGGGCAGGTGAAGGAAAGGCGGAAGCATTCGCTTCCGCACTCCATATAAAATGGGTTCGTTTCACCACAGTTTTTCCCCCTTTTTTCTGTCGGTATTGGTATATCAGATTGAGCGGTAGGCAATTGGGGCTAAAATCGAATTGACGAAAATGGGTTTGTTTGGGAAACAGATAGATTCGAAAAGTGGGCATAATTCCGCCTTTTGGTAATATCCCTTCTATATAAGCGGGGCGGTGTCGGATTACCATCGAATTGGTAGTGATTTTGTCGGAGGGAGAATAAGACGGTATAGAAGAGATATAAAACCCACAGCAAGCTGTGGGCCACCAGACATCGAATCGGTAGTGATTTTGTCGGAGAAGGTGCGGTTACAACTGCCGCCCATGATATTGAGATTGCTTCGTCGTCGGCAAGGCCGACTTCTCGCAATGACGATTCGGGATTTTCAACCCACCGCAAGCGATGGGGCACCAGGGCGTTTTAGTAATGATAAGGCGATGATCGCGCCGAGCGGTTTTGCACGATAAACCCACCCCTCGAAGCGCGGGAGTGGGCCACCAAGGCCAGATATTTTTGGGTCACACCAAACCTGCGGCGTGGCAGGACCTGACGCAACGTATTAGTTATTTATGGTCAATAAAAATCGGCAAGAGGTTTTGCCAGACGACTACCCCATCTTGCGGCTGCCCCGTTGGGTTATCGGTTCGCCGCGCTTGCATAAGGGGCATTGGTCCGGTTCCCAGGCGTTGGCGACCACCGTCGCCAGGGGAATCAAAGGATAATCGAATTTAACCTTGCCGCCGGAACGGTCCAAGAATAAACCGATGCCGGCGATGGCGGCGTCGTACTTTTTCACCAAATCTATTACTTCAAATACAGACGTACCGGTGGTCAGGACGTCATCGACGATTAAAACCCGCGTCTGGGGAAGAATATCGAAGCCGCGTTTGAAGATTCTCCCTTTACCGCCTTCGGCCGGTTCGGCATAGATGGAATCGACACCCAGGCGGCGGGCGACTTCGTAGGCGATCAACATGCCGCCGGTGGTGGGGCCGACGACCAGTTCGACGCCGTCGTTTTTGAACCGCTCGGCCATCTCGACGCAGACTTTTTCGCAAACGCGGGGCCGTTTAAGAATCATGAATTTTTCGTAGTAAATATCACTGTGCTTGCCGGAGGTCAGTTTGAAATGTCCGTGCAAGAGCGCCCCGGATTCGAGGAAAATATTCAGGATATCCTGTTCGGTCATGGTCAGTCTCCGGTGATGATGGCCACGGCCGCGGCCATTTTGCGTTCATGGGTGATGGAGATTTTGACTTCCTTATCCATGAGGCGTTCGCGCACGAAGTCCTCGAGATGGACATACGGTTTGCCGTAGAGGTCGTTGAGGATCTGGATATCGTGGAAATGGATGCGGCGTTCAAAGAAGGCCCCCAGGCATTTCATGACGGCTTCCTTGGCGGCGAAACGTCCGGATAGAAACTGCAGTTTATTGAATTTTTCGCGATAAATATCGTATTCCTCGTCGCCCAGGATTTTCTGGGCGAATTTCGGGCCGTAACTATCCAGGGCTTTCTGGATTCGTTCGCTGTCGATCAGGTCAATGCCGACGGAGTATATCATTCTTACACATCCTCTCAAGAGTGGATTTTGAACATATTTATGAGGGGATTATAAGCCACAAAAAGTTTTTTGGCAAGGGGATGAAAAAAAAGCGTTGCGGATATGAATTTGGAGCCGTAAATTTACGATAGAGAATGTTGGAGAGGAATGAATTTGAAAAATCTCTAACAACTCAATTATGAAGGTCGTCTCTTCTCGGTTGCGCCTTACGCCGTGACTCGTCGCTTGCGACGATAGCGAAGGCAAAAGGCCGGAAGTGGCTGTAAAAACCCTTTACCGTAAGGGATTGAGGAGTTTTTTCAAACTATAAGTTCCTCTCCTTTTATTTTGTCCCGGAAGAACGGCCGTCACTGAACGGCTTTTTTTATTTCCGGTTCAAAATCGGCGCCGCTTTCGGATTTAACCAGAACGAAGTAGCATTCGCGGCCGCTGGAGGCGAAATAGAGGCGATCCCGCTCGATTTCGTAGACACCTTTTTCTCTTTCGCCGCCGGGCATCATGGAGAAAATGTTGATAACGTCATATATACTGCGGAAAATGAGAGAATACTTTTTTCGGAATTCCTGCGAAATCTGACTGGAGAGGAAATTTCCCTGGTTGTCCAGGCGGAAGACTTTTTCCACGCCCGGGATGGCCACAATTTTTTTGATTACTTCCAGGTCGCGGCTGTCGGCCTTGACGGTTTTGGAAATGGCGCCGGTATCGGACAGGGATATAAAATCCAGGGTGGATTCTTTGTCGCGCAGGACTTTGAGGACTTCCATATGTTGTTTGCGGAGCATATCCTCCACCAGCAGTTTGTCCTCGAAGGAGGTCACCGGGGCGGCCAGTTCTTTTTCCACCTTGTTAATGAGCCGGCCTTTATTAAACAGGGAGGTAGTCAGGCGGGGATTTGGCCGATAGGCATACTCCGTCTGTATTTGAATTTCGGAATCCCCCCGAACAATGCGCGAGGTTCTTCCGGCCGGAATTAGATCTGCTTGCGCCATATATATTTCGAGGAGGAAGCATTCTTCCTCCTCGAATCTATATCGGCAGAAATCAACCTAGCATTTAGAATAGCCGCAACTGCGGCAGACATTGCAGCCACTTTCGTGTTCGATGACGGCGCCGCAATCGGGACAGAATTCCTGGGTGATGTCCATATCTCTCTCCATTCTTTCGCCATTTCCGAAGCGTTCGTGGAGAACATGGGCGATGGCATCGGGAATGGATGAGATCAGGCCGCCGTTGCCGAACACCGGCGAAGAGCCGCCGATGCCCTTAAGTTGCTTGACAATCTGGGCGACCGGGACGCCCGACCGGAGAGACAGAGAAATGAGGCGGCAAATGGCCTCGGTATCAGCCATGGTGGAGTAGCCGGATTTGCCGATCTGGGCGAAAATTTCAAAGGGGCGGCCGTCCATCATATTTACCGTGATATAGAGATTGCCGTAGCCGGTTTTGATCTTTTGAGTAAAGCCCTGGAGGTATTCGGGACGCTCCTTTATATCGATTTCGCGCGGACCTTTTTCTTCGGTTTCGTGCCCTTTGGCGCCCTTGGTGGAAAGAACCTGTTCGGCGCGGGAGCCGTCGCGGTAAACCGTTATCCCCTTGCACCCCAGTTTGAAGGCCAGCATATAGGCCTGGCGGACATCCTCGACGGTGGCATCGTGGGGCAGATTGATGGTTTTGGAGACGGCATTGTCGGTGAATTTTTGGAAGGCCGCCTGCATCCGGACATGCCATTCGGGGTTGACATCGTGGGTGGTGACGAATATCCGCTTGACTTCGGCGGGGATTTCCGGAAAATCGGCGATGGAATTTTTCTCGGCGATCCGCTCTATTAACTCTTCGGAATAAAATCCGCGGGCCCGGGCCAGGCGTTCGAAATGGGGGTTTACTTCCAGGAGCCGGGTATTGTCCATGACGTTGCGGACAAAGGACACGGCGAAGAGAGGCTCGATCCCGGAGGAACATCCGGAAATAATGGAAATCGTTCCCGTGGGGGCGATGGTCGTGACGGTGGAGTTGCGCAGGCGGGGGTCGTTGCAGCCTTTATGGAAAAAGGATTTTTCCCAGTTGGGGAAAACGCCGCGTTTTTCGGCCAGTTCGACCGAGGCACTATGGCCGGCGTCGTTGATAAAATTCATGACTTTTTCCGCCAGAGCCACGGCCTGCTCGGAATTATAGGGGATTCCCATAAGAATCAAGAGGTCCGCCCAGCCCATGACACCCAGGCCGATTTTGCGGTTCTGCTTGGTGTTGTAATCAATTTCCGGAAGAGGATATTTATTGGCCTCGATGACATTGTCGAGAAAGCGGGCGCAGGTGCGGACGGTTTCTTCCAATTTTTCCCAATCGATTTCATAGCGGGTCAATTCGGCCGAATCGAGATCCACGACGGCCCGAATCATTTTGCTCAAATTGATGGAGCCCAGATTACAACTTTCGTACGGCAGGAGGGGTTGTTCGCCGCAGGGATTGGTAGCCTCATAAAGGCCGACCTTGGTCACCGGGTTGCCGTCGTTCATCCGGTCGATAAACATAACGCCCGGCTCGCCGGTTCGATGGGCATGTTCCACGATTTTGTCCAGCACGGCCCGGGCATCCAGTCGCTGGGGCTGGCCATCCCGGACATGCAGCATGCCGGTTCGGGGATCGATTAAATCATAGAATTCGCCTTTTTCCACCGCGGTCATAAAGGCATTGGTGATGGCGACCGAGACGTTGAAATTGGTCAGTTCGCTCAAGTCGTCTTTGCAGGTGATGAATTCCAGAATATCCGGGTGATCCACGCGCAGGATGCCCATATTGGCGCCGCGCCGGGTTCCCCCCTGCTTGACGGCTTCGGTGGCGGAATTAATCACGCGCATGAAAGAAATGGGGCCCGAGGCCACGCCGGAGGTGGAGGCCACGACGGAATTTTTGGGGCGAAGACGACTGAAGGCAAAACCGGTCCCGCCGCCGGATTTGTGAATCAGGGCCGTATTTTTTACGGCCGTGAAAATGGAATCCATGGAGTCTTCGATGGGCAGGACAAAGCAGGCGGATAATTGTCCCAAAGGCCGTCCGGCGTTCATCAGGGTCGGGGAATTCGGCATAAATTCCAACGAGGCCATCAACTCATAAAAGCGGTCTTCGATACTCTTGTACTCTTCCTCGGAGATACCGAAGGTTCGTTCCGGTTCGGCAATGGCCCGGGCAACACGGCGAAACATGCCTTCGGGAGTTTCCACCACCCGCCCCTGGTTATCTTTTTTGAGGTATCGCCGTTCCAGGACTTTGAGCGAGTTTTCCGTTAATTCAAGATTCCTGTCATCTTCCATGATGTACCCCGCCTCTTATTCTGATTCTATTAACGTTGCGCATTGGTTTTCTTCGTCGATGATGAAGTCATCGAAGACTATGGCCGCTTCTTTTTTCAGGATCCGCAGCATCTGCAAACAAATCCCTCTGATTTCCCAGTGGGCCCGGGGATTGCACCGGACTTCGCATATATGTCGGAATTCCCGAAAGTTGGCCGAGATGACGATCTCCGAAGTGGTTCCGCCCGGCAAAATATAGCGAGCGTCTTCTTTTGGAATTTCCGCCTTAACCATCTCCAGATAAAAGTCGCGGCATTGGGCCGCTAATTCTAAGTATCGGTCTTTATAGGGACTATTTTCAATGGTAGGTGGAAAAACGACGTCAAAGGGTCGGGTTTTGCCGTACTCGACATATCTCTGGGATTCTTGCGAAGGGGACATCAGGCGATGCCGAACCATCTCGTGCGTAAAGGTTCGCGACCCACCCTTGATGCGAAAGGTTGCCAGGGCGTGTTCGAGGACGGAATAATGTTTTTTTCGGATGACCTTTTTTATCAATTCCGCCGTGGAGTGCGGAGGATTATAGCGGTGAAACGACAGATAACAGGTCCGGCAAGACATTTCTATAATCTGCTCGGCGTTAGGCGTAATGGCCATCAACTCCACGGTCGGTGTGGCCACAATATCCTGTATTTTTTCGACCTTTTCCATGATGCTTTCTTCCATTAAATATAACCCATATCTCAACTTTTAAGGTTCACATTCTGGGCCTTTTCTGACCGGTCAGAGCGACAAAATACCCACCCTGCCCCAAATCACAAGATCATATATTACAATAACTTACCTGCGAGCCAAGGCCAGTAAGAGCGGACCGTCGGCCTATTCGGACACGCGGGAATGCAGGGTATAATTTTCCTGACATTAAGTCAATATAAAAAAGACGTTAAATTTAAAATAATTACAATATATTGTATATCAATGGGTTTCAAATTCCATATTTAGTGTTGCGGCCTCGGAATCGTCGGTTTGGCCAAAGGGGTGTTTTGCCAACCTGATATTATACGGCAAATTACGTCCTTCTGATATCAGTGGTGCGAGGCTTCCCGGCACATTTTGAAATTATCACCATGTATTTCCGAAGGCAGGCCACTCCCCCGGGTTGGCCTAAAAAAGTGTAATTGAATCAATAAAATAATTTTGGCGGCAATGTCTTTGGTTGGTGTTTAATCGCTTATAACCCACCCCCGCGAAACGCGGGGCCGCTTCACCGCCCTCGCCGGATGGGGCACCAGATTCGAGAATTTTCACCAGGCCCCCGGGCCGGCATGAAAACATTTCGAGCCATTGACTCGTCAGATTGATATGGAAGGTGCTCGGTGCGACATGGTCAGGTAATCGTTAACCAGGCTCGATTCAAGGGACGGGCAAAAGGGCTTGACATTGCCATACAATTTTGTGTTTTTTCTTTACGGAATTCCGGAAACGGTAAAGCGTTTGGCCAGGATAAAATGTGCTATCATATAAGTTTAAAGGTGGAGGAATATAAACAAAAATGAAGCTCACTGATTATGTAAAAGAAGGCGTGGCGATTCTGGAGCCACGGGGGAAGATAATGGGCGGACCTGACGCCACCTTGTTGCATGAGAAATTACACGAGTGTATCGAAAAGGGAATCAAAAAGGTCGTAATCGATCTGTCCCAGGTGGACTGGATGAATTCCACCGGCCTGGGCATTCTTATATCCGGGTTGACGACCTTGAGGAACAACGGCGGCGAACTGAAACTCGCCAATGTGACCGAAAAAATCCACTCGCTTCTGGTAATTACCAAACTGGTCACGGTATTCGAAGCATTCGATTCGGTAAACGAGGCGGTTGATTCTTTTTAATGCCCCCCGGCCGCGGTATTAAATGATTAGAGGGTGGGTTGCCAATTCAGCCTGCCCTTTCTATTTAAAGGCGGAACCAACATGGATAAACCAATCATTGAAGGAAACAGTATAATCATTCCTTCATCGCAGGACTACCTGGTGGAGGTGGATGATTTTATTGAGAGTTATTTGACCAAAATCGGTGTCGCCAAGCCGATCGTGGCTGATATCGCCATTTGTGTTACGGAATTGGTCATAAATGGCATCATCCACGGCAATAAATCGGACCCGGGGAAATCGGTCCGGATTGCCATCAGCACGACCGGAAAGACGGTCGAGGTTGCCGTCACCGATCAGGGGCGGGGTTTTAATCCGGAAAATCTGGAAAGTCCGGTCGACGAAAAGAATCTTCTGAAGGAGGTGGGCCGAGGGGTGTTTATTGTCAAATCCCTTATGGATAAGGTGGATATAAAACCCAGCCCACAGGGAACGACCATAATTTTAACCAAAAATTTATAATATTTGCCCGACGGTTTCATGGATTATTTTCAATCTATCATAGCCGCCTTTTACTTTGTTTTCGGCGCCATATTTTTATTCCTGGCCTTCACGGTCGTCAAGGATAATTTATCCCAGCGCTTGAATCGAACGGCCGGTATGATGCTTTTTTTCGCGGCTCTGGGGCCGGTTTTTCTGGCGCTGGGGACGATTATAACACCGAACCTGGATTCCCAGGCCCCGTTCGAAGAGTCATTCATTTATAATCTTCATTATATTTGGGAACTGTTTTTCCCGGCTTTTCTGTTATTTTCCCTGGTTTATCCCATCGATCGGCTTTCCCGCTTTCGTCGCCAAAGGCTTAAATATCTTATCTTTCTGCCCCATATTTTTCATATCAGTCTGGCCCTGGGGATGAGAAACCCGGAGCGGGTTTTAAATTTACTGGAGATTGAATCCGGCCAGGGGGTCTGGGCCATTATCCTGGAGCCTTTGTCATATGTTTTGAAATGGGTGGTCTTGGGCTTCAGTCTTTTATTGACATCGGAAGGCACCCTATTCGCGGTCGTTAATCTGATATATGTTTTCCTGGCGGTGGGTTTTCTTATTCACGGCCGGTCGCTTATCAGCAACCGGCAGTTGCGGGCTCGCACCATCATGGTGGTGGTTGGTATCACCCTGGCGGTGGGTTTGTATGCCGCGGCCTACCTGTTTCCGGCCATTTTCGCCTATGCCTATTCCCCGACCGTGCAGACTTTGCTTTTGGTGGCGGCGTTGATATTCGGCGGCGGGGGAATTGTCTGGTCGGTTATCCGGGAGCAATTTCTGGATATCCGTATTATCGTTCGCCAATCCCTGGTTTACACCATAAGTTCCGGGCTCCTGGTGGGCTTATATCTTCTGGTCATCGAACAAGGCGGCAAATTCATCAGCGGCTATTTCGGAGGGAAAACCACGATTCTGAATATTGCCTTTATAGTCGCCGCCCTGATTCTTTTTCAACCCATCAGCACGCGCCTGGACAATCTGATCCGGCGGCTGTTTTTGAAGCGAGGCTCCGATTACCGCAATGTCATGGAGCAACTTTCGCGCCGGCTCATCACCATTCTGGAGACGGAACAACTTCGCCAGACGATCGAAAAAACAATCCAGTCGACCCTGATGGTGGAAAGAGTCTATTTCGTTCTGTATGACGATAAATTAAAGGAGTATGTGCTGCTGTCGACCGAGGATTTTCCCGAACGTATGATCATCGACCGTAATGATTTATTCCTGGGCGGGGTCAACCAGCTTACGGCACCGGCGGCGTATCGTATCCTGGGTATTTACCACGGGGGCAGCAGTCTTGCCGTCGAAATGGATAAACGGCACATTGAGATGATTCTGCCCCTGAAAGACGCCAATCATCTGCTCGGTTTTCTGGCCCTGTCGGCCAAGAGCACCGGGTTCCGCTTCAATGCCAACGATATCAATTTCCTGGGGGTCTTATCCAACCAACTGGTGACGGCCCTGACCAATACCCGGCTGTACGCCGATTCCCTGGAAAAACAGAGGCTGGATGAAGAAATGACCATGGCGCGCCAAATCCAGCTGGACCTGTTGCCCAAGGAGCCACCCCGGGGAGGCAACTACAAGATTGTCACCTATTCGCAGCCGTCGCGAATTATCGGGGGTGATTTTTTCGATTTTATCACGATTACGGAAGATCGGTTCGGGATCGTGATCGCCGACGCTTCGGGCAAGGGCATGCCGGCGGCCCTGATGGTGGCCCAGATTCAGGCGACGTTGCGGGCCGAGGCCGGGAATAATCGCGACATCGGAAAGATAATCGGCAATGTCAATCGCCACCTGGCCTTATCGTCCTCGTCGGAGAAGTACGCCACCCTATTTTACGGGGAATTCGATCATGCTTCGTGCACTTTCAGTTATACCAACGCCGGACATAACTATCCGCTGTTGATTCGAAAAGACGGCAGTTTCCATAATTTGTCCGAGGGCGGGATAGTCATCGGCGTTTTCCCCAATATGAATTACAAATGTTCCGATATTCACCTGGAACCCGATGACTTGATTTTTTTCTATACCGACGGGGTGAGCGAGGCCATGAATGAAAAGGACGAGGAATACGGGGAAGCGCGGATTCGTGATTTCGTGGTAAACCGACGTCATCTGGATCCCGATGATATTCTGAAGGGTATACTGGATGATATCCGCGGGTTTGATTCCAGCGATCCGCCCCGGGACGACACGACCATAGTGGTAATGAAACTGTGCAGTAAAGGGAAATAGATGGATAATTCGGGATTGATACCGGAGGAACGGCTTTTCGAGCGAAAAGATAATTTTATGGGATATCGTTTCTGTCCCCGTTGCGGCCGGGAAATGCACCGGGTAAAAATCGAAAGTCATGAGCGTCTCAAATGCCCCGGGTCGGATTGTGATTTCATTTATTATCATAATCCCATACCGGCGGCGGGGGCTCTGGTTATAAAGCAGGATCAAATCCTCCTGGTGAAGCGGGCCGTCATGCCCAAAATAGGCTGGTGGTGTCTTCCCGCCGGCTTCATGGAATGGCATGAACACCCGTCACAGACGGCGGTTCGGGAGGTGGGCGAGGAAACCGGTCTGACGATACGCCTGGATTCGCTTTTCGAGGTTTATTCCGGCACTGATGACCCCCGCCTGAATGCCATCCTGATACTATATCTGGCCACGGAAACGGGTGGTGTCATGGCGCCGGCCGACGACGCCCAGGAGGTGCGTTATTTTTCATTCGAGGAACTGCCCGATAAGATTGCCTTCGTTTCCCATCGGCAGGCAATCAAGGATTACCTGGCTCGATACGGCGGCATGGGGAAATAGGATTTTGTTTATTTTTCGCATAAAAACATATAAGGTTTAAGATATGTTCGGGAGAATAATAATCAGCCTGATAGTCGTCCTGGGGTTGAGCGCACCGCCGGCCCGAACGGCCGAAGATTTCAAGAAGTTTTCCCTGGAAAAGCGGGATAGTCCGGTAGTGACATGGAGGGCTATCGAGAGCAATTTGGAAATGGTTTCCTTGGCCGACAGCCTTAAAACGGTTTTCGGGGCCGGTGACATTGAGATTATCAATGACACGGTGTTCATAAACGCCCAGCCGGTCGTGAATAATCGGGGTTTGAGGCTTTCCGGCCGGGATTATCCTTTCGAGGATATCAGCCGGATTGAAGTAAATGCCGTCGATGAAAAAAATGTGGAATTGGTGATATTTGTTTACGATACGACGGCGACGGATTTAGTCAAACGCCAGACCCGCAACCGCATCACGGCTTTTGAGGCCATAAAATTGACCCGCGAGGAGTTTATCCGCGGGGACGCCCTGGTTTTCTGGGGCGATATAAATATCCCGGCCGGGGAAGTAAACGGGGACGTTGTCACGGTTTTCGGGAATATTCATATCGGGAAAGAGGCCGTCATCAGGGGCAATGTCATGGCCCTGAACGGCACGGTCGAGGTCGAGAAAGAGGCGACGCTGTACGGGCGCATCCATGCCTCGGGCGCGGAAGGCCGGAAGGGGCGGTTCGATTGGAAAAAGTGGTACCGCACCGGGAAGTACCTCTCCCCCAAATTTAAGTTCGCCTATAACCGCGCGGACGGCGCCACGGCGCAGGCGGGTTTTCGCTTCCTGGATGAAGATTCTCTCTGGCCGGAGATAAATGTTTACGGGGGTTATGCCCTGGCTTCGGAACGCTGGCGATATCATGCCGGGATGCAATATCATTTCAAGGTCAGGCGATTGCCGCTGTCGCTGGGGGTAAATTATTCACGGCAACTGAAAACGGAAGATTTTTGGCTGCTTACGGAGACGGAAAATACTTTATTCGCGCTTCTGGCCACCGAGGATTATGGGGACTTTTATGAGGCACAGGGGCTGGAGATAAGCGGTCAGGGGCAGCCGATGCGAAATTTGAAAATCGGCCTGGCTTTTTCGATGGAGGAACACAATTGGCTGGATGCTCATCGGAATCTCTGGTCGCTTTTCGGGGGCTCCAAGAGATTTCCTGCCAATTTCAGGACCTTTGAGGGCGCCGGCAGAGATGAAGCCACGGCCCGCATCGATACTGCGGAAATTAAATCTCTCCAGGGCCGGCTGATATATGATAATAAGCCGGAACTGGTCGGCCCCGGTGATTCTTATCACAGACTTAATCTTAGAGTTGATATTACACCTTCGGCCTGGAATGATTCGTTTGATTTTTCGCGTTTCTTCCTGGAAGCGTCCCGTTATCAGGCCCTGGGACGACACCATATAATATTCGGGCGGGGTGTATTCGGCACCTCCGACGGCGAACTCCCGATTCATCGCGCCTTTTATCTGGGCGGATTGGGGACCCTTATGGGATATCAGCATAAGGAGTATGCGGGAGCGGCTTTCTGGCTGGTCGATCTTGAATACGGCGTCAGGCCACCGCGAACGGACCTGACTTTATGGGCCTTTTATAATCTGGGACAGATCACACCCGAGGCCGGAAAGTGGGATGATATCGAAATTAAACAATCGTTGGGGCTGGGTCTTTCCGTGTTTGAGACTTTGCGGCTTAATATCGCCCAGCGGTTGGATAAAGGCAATCAATCCCCGGTAATCCATGTCCGTCTGGTCAAGCGATTCTAGACATCCGACTTAAGTTATCATAAATCCCCGGAAAATAAATCCCGACAATCCGCCGTATCAAATTTAAGTTTGTTTCGGAGAGGGGTTTGCCGGCTGTTCAAAATCTGCGCAATCGCGGGAAGCCATAAAGCGGCGCGGATTTATGCCGATAAATCCATCAGTAATGCATGGACACATCGGACACACTTTTTGAATTGAGAGGACGGCGGACCAACCATGTCTTCCCATGAATATTTATTTGAACGCAAAGATAATCCCGCGGAATCGGATACGCAGGAAGTGTATATCTCGCAGGCGGGAGATATCCTGGCCGAAATGGAGGCCGCACTGGATGATATCGCCCGGGAGCACCCGCGCCTGAAGGGGGACGAGGATGTCTCCGCGAAATCGCTGGATGATTTGAAGGCTCTGCTCCAGGTGTCTCTGGCCACCAATTCCTCGCTGGTTCTGGAAGACATTCTTAAAATTGTCATGCAGAAGGCGATTGAACTTCTTTCGGCGGAGCGGGGATTTTTGATGCTTCTGGATGAAAATGCCGAATTGCATTTCAAGACGGCGCATAATATATCCAAAGAGTCAATCGTCGAAGAAGATTTCAAGATTTCCTTTTCGATCGCCAACCAGGTGGCGACCAGCGGCAAGGCGGTTTTTTCTTCGGATGCCATGTCCGATGAAAGATTCGCCAATCAGCAATCGGTGCTGGAACTCAAACTGCGTTCGATTATGTGCGTCCCCTTGAAGATAAAGAGCAATGTCATCGGTGTCATATATCTCGATAATTCCAGCCACGCCAAGATTTTTCTCAAAGCCGATCTGTATATTTTTCAGTTATTCGCGCAACTGGCCTCACAGGCTATTCATAATGCCACGCTTTATGATCATCTCCTGGCCCTCAAGGAATACAACGAGAAAGTCGTTTTTCAGTCGCCGGTGGGCATAATCGTAATCGATTCGAGTTATAATCTGGTATCCGTGAATGACGCCGCCTTATCGGCGCTTCAAAAAAATCGCAAGGATATACAACTGGTGGGCCAAAGCCAGACCCCTTCGCGATTTCTGGATTTAATTCCCTTGAATGAATTCACCCGGTGGCGGCAGATGATCGATATCGCTTTGACCACGGAACAAGCCTATGAGGATTCGCGCTATTTTCATAACACGGGTTATGAGGAAAAAGTCCTGTCGGTAAAAATATCGCCCATTAAGACTCTCCCCTTCGGCGGCGACGGGCTCATCATGACGATCGAGGATATCACGGAAAAGGTCATCATGGAAAAATACGTCATCTTGTCGGAAAAACTGGTGGCGCGGGGAGAAATGGCATCATCGATCGGTCATGAACTGAATAATTACCTGGCAATCATCGGTAACAACGCCGAACTTCTGGCTTTGAATCTGAAAAAAGACCGGCCGGAAAAAGCCGAATTCAATGCGCAGCAGATTATCGAGGCGATCGTCAAGATGAAACGCTTCACGGACGGCCTGATGGATTTCTCGAAACTGGAAGCCGAGATAGTCAATTACGATATTCGCCATTTAATCGAAGAACTTCTGTTCTCGCTCAAAACCCAGAATCGATTTAAAAAGATTCACTTCTCGGTGGAAATGGATCCCGATTTGCCGAAAGCGGCGGTCGATGTCGGGCAGATACAACAGGTCATCATGAATTTGCTGAATAATGCGGCCGACGCGATCGAGGAACGGGCGGGCAAAGAGAGTACGGACGGCAAATATTCCTATCGCGGGCGGATTGAGATTAAAACGACGGCCAATCCTGAAAAAAGCCAGGTCTTCATTAATCTCATCGACAATGGCATAGGCATCCCCGATGAGGCCAAGGTAAAAATCTTTCAACCGCACTTTACGACCAAGGAAACCGGGCACGGTTTGGGCCTGGCCAACTGCCTTAAAATAATCAAGAACCATAAAGGCGAGATAAATGTCTCGTCCCGGCCCGGCGAAGGGACGTCCTTTATGATCACGCTTCCGGCCGGCAAAACCGACAAAAAATGAAATGCCGCCCGCCGAGGATTTTCAACTACCGGGATATCAAAGCATAAAATCCCTGGGCCAGGGGGGGACGGCGGCGATATACCTGGTTCGCAGACAGAGCGACAACCGCCTCCTGGCCGCCAAGACCTGTCTTCCCGAAATCCCCGAGCTTGCAGAAAAATTCGCGCACTTGATCGCCAGGGAATATTCGCTGGTTGCCAAGTACCGTTTTCCCGGCCTGGTTCGTCTCCATAAAATCATCTCGGATTCTCACCATCGTCCCGTCCTGACAATGGAGTACTGCCCGGGGCAGACATTGGAAGAATTGACATTCCCTCTAAAACCGGAACTAATGGCCGATATTTTGTCGGCCATAGCCCTTGACCTCTATTTTTTAAAGATAGTCGGGCTTTATCACGGTGATCTGAAACCGGGGAATATCTTTCTGCCTCAGGGTTTCGGCACCGGCCTGACAGGTCCGAGGTTTCACCTGAAACTTTTCGATTTTTCCCTGGCTCTGAAAGAGTCGGAAAAATCGGATCAACGGCTGGGGCTGGGGACGGTCGGTTACATGGCCCCGGAGACGATTGACAACGGCCATCTGGATCATGGCTCCGATATATTTTCGCTGGGGGTTATCGCCTATAAGATTGCCACGGGACGAAATCCCTTTTCCGACGAGGAACATGATCCAATGCGGATCTCGGCCCGTGTTAAGGAATATGATCCACCGCCGCCTTCCCGAATTAATAGCGCCCTTAATCCCGACTGGGATAATTTTATCCTGGCGATGCTGGCCAAAGACGCGCACCGAAGACCGTCCGACGGTTTCGAGATTTGTCAAAGGCTGGAGAAACTGGGGGCGGCCTATCCCTACCATCGCCTCATACGCCCCAAGTATATTCTGGAACATTATGCCGGAGCGAAGCCTTCGGCCATTTTGGAAAGCCGGCC
>Ga0105105_10000598_pt1 | contig 16223 bp, 9 predicted proteins | sample PPLLaktember2015_4_FD_79108 | JGI IMG/M metagenome (GOLD analysis project Ga0105105, IMG submission 79108) | Freshwater sediment microbial communities from Prairie Pothole Lake near Jamestown, North Dakota, USA - PPLs Lake P8 Core (1) Depth... | ecosystem: Environmental > Aquatic > Freshwater >... | reverse complement strand
TTGATAAAATTGATGACCTTGGCGTCGGCGACGATAAACCCGCCGATGGAGGCGAAAGACTTGGAAAATGTCCCCATCTGAATATCGATCTTGTCGATCATGTTAAAATGCTCGGCCGTCCCACGCCCCCCGCTACCCAAAACTCCCACCGAGTGGGCGTCATCAACCATCACCCGCGCGCCGTATTTCCGGGCCACGTCCACCAATTCCGGCAATTTTATTATATCGCCTTCCATCGAGAAGACGCCGTCGACCACTATCAAAATCCCTCCCCGGTGTCCGTTGGCGGTCAGATTCCGCAGAACCCGGTCGAGATCGTTCATATCGTTATGGGCGAATTTGACTATTTTCCCGAAAGATAGCCGGCAACCGTCGACTATCGAAGCGTGGTCGGAGCGGTCTATTACTAAAGCGTCGCTTTTACCCACCAGGCAGGAAATAGTCCCCAGGTTGGTTTGAAATCCCGTGGAAAAAACCAGGGCCGCTTCGCGTTTGAAAAATCGCGCCAGTTCCTCTTCCAGTTGGACGTGCAAATCCAGGGTTCCATTGAGGTAACGCGAACCGGTGCATCCCGAACCATAAAGCCGGGCGGCCTCGGCCGCCGCTTCCTTGACTCGCGGATCATTGGTCAGCCCCAGGTAATTATTGGAACCGATCATGATCAATTTCTTGCCATTTATGATTACTTCATCGCCGGGGGCCGAAGAAATCGGTTGAAAATAAGGATAAAGACCCATCGCCTTGACATCGTCGGCGCGAGTAAAGGTAAAACATTTCTCAAAAAGGTCTGTTCCGGTCTGGGTAATTTTTTCCGAAGTACTCAAGGCGTTATAGTTCCTTCTACTTTTCCATTAAAACTTTAAGATTATAACAATCCCCGATTCAAGTCAAGAAAAATGATTCCTCCCCCGCCCTATGCCGGCGGGCAAACCCTTAAGTCTTAATACCTTTCAAGTGATTCTATGGCCAATATACGAATCCAAGAATAAAAGGGAAAGCGCCATTTTTATCGCAACTAACAATATTTTCCCTTCCCGCCACGGGACCGGCCGGGAGACCGAATTTTGAGCATTTTCGGCGCCTTTATTATTGGATTGAAAAATTATTTTCAGGGGCGGCAGGGGCTTTCCGATAACTAAATATTAGAGCCGGGCCGCCGGTTAGAATTAACTCCTCCGGCCCGGATATCCTTATTTCACTCTTACACGGGAGAACTATATGGAAGTAAAATCGCCCCAGGCGCCGGAACGTGTCGAGGCCTTCCAGGTGGATAATAAAGACGACCTGCAAAACCGTCTCAAAGGCGGCGCCGGCTGGTTTTTTTGGATCGCCGGGCTGTCCCTGGTCAATTCCGTCGTGATGATGGCCGGCGGTGGCTGGGGTTTTATCGTGGGCCTGGGGATTACCCAGGTAATCGATGCCTTCACTCATGGCCTGGCCGAGGCCTCCGGCGGCGGACTGATTAAAATTGTAGGCTTTATGGGAGATATCCTGGTGGCCGCCGCTTTCGTTATCTTCGGTGTTTTCGCCCGCCGGGGACAGATTTGGGCCTTCGGATTGGGGATGTCTCTTTATGCCCTCGATGGGCTCCTGTTTCTTCTGGTCAAGGACTTCCTGGGGTTGGGCTTTCATGCCTTTGCCCTTTTCTGCCTTTACAACGGCCTTAAAGCCTGCCAGCGTCTGAAAACCATGGAGAAAGTACGTCTCGCCGCGCCTATCAATGAAAGCAGTGATATCACGGCACGGATTGGACAACCTTGATAAATATTTAGAGTCATTTTTTAAGAGACTTATCCGGTCGAGCCGCGGTTACATCAACGGCTCACCCGGATACGCCCAAAGACAATCCCCCCGTATTTCCTTTTAATCACCGCGTATTTTAAAATTTCATATCGTCCGAAAACTGCCGATATAACCACCATGAAGCTTTTATCACCGGGGCCTGAATCGTTTTGGACGGAGTCACCATGCTGACAGGCGGCCTGATATCCATATTCATAGTCGACAGCCATCGCGATGACCTCCTGGCCATGAACGAGGCCCTCTCGAATTTCCCGCAAATCAAAGTCATCGGCAAAGCTACCAAATGGAACGATACCCTGGTACGCCTGGGTATGATAATCCCCGATATCATCGTCATCGAATATGAACTGCCGGATCTGAATCTCAAACAGGCCATTTCGCAACTCCGCAATATCTCGCCCGGTATCGAGGTTGTCCTGGTTTCGGAAAAACACCGCACGACTTCGGAAACCTCGCTGGAAGCCCTGGAACTGGGCGCCATGTATTTCATTCGAAAACCGGTCGATGCGGAAAAAGGGGAACGAGTCCAATATTATCAGAAATATTTCCGCCCGGTCATAAACCTGTATACCGTCAATAAAAACACTCGCACCGTAAAAGCCTCGACACAGAAGACCCGGGCCGTGTCCCTTCTAAGACCGCCCGCCGCGAAGACCTTGCGAAGTTCCATCTCAAATGACTTCTCTCTTCTGGCCGTGGGCAGTTCCCTGGGCGGGCCGGAAGCCCTCAAAAATTTCATCCCCTTTCTCCCGGCCGACTTTCCGCTGCCGGTGGTTATGGTGCAGCATATGCCCGCCGGCTTTACCACTTCCCTGGCCAATGCCCTCGACGAAAAATCGCCGCTGATCATCCGCGAAGCCCGCGGCGGAGATATTCTCCGGCCGGGATATATTTATCTGGCGCCGGGAGGACGGCACCTGTCCGTCCGCCATGATTCCCTTAACAAAAACAGCGGTAATTATGTCTGCACCCTGTCCGATTCGCCCCCGCTCCACGGTTGCCGCCCCTCGGTCGATATCCTTTTCAATTCTCTGGCCGAAAATTACGAGGGCAATATTATCGCCGTAATCTTGACCGGTATGGGCGAGGACGGCCGCGACGGCGTTCGGGCCATGAAAGAAAAAGGAAATTGCTTTTGTATTACTCAGGATGAAGCCACCTCGGTGGTTTATGGCATGCCGGCGGCCGTGGTTCAGGCCGGGCTTTCGGATTTATCCTTGCCCCTTCAGGGCATCGCTGCCAGAGTAAATGAGATGGCCCGCCGCAGGTCAACAGCCCCGGTATAACCCCCGGCCGGGATTTAAGAGCAAAGCGAAATTACTTCTCCCCCAAAAACAGATTTAATCCGGGATATCTCTTCTTTTTTCCAAACCACCGCCTTGAGACACTCCTGCCGAATATGACTCAAATCCAAATCTCCGATATGGCGCCATTCCTTTTCCGGATCCCAGTTACCCTTGCGCCCGTGTGTTTGAAAATACGGTTTATCCTCAAGCGCCAGGCTCACGAAATCCCCGGGCTCTCCGTAAATGACTTTCCTGACACCGTATGTTTCAGCGCTGGAAATATCCATTGCCACACCGTAAGGCTCGAAGGTCATTTGGCGGTACCTCGCCCGCCATTTCATCAGAGCCGCGGCCTGCGAGGGCACCAGGGCGCTGAATGATACCGCCGGGAATTTCCGACGATAGTGCCCGGCCGAAGCTCGAAGTCTTTTCTCCCTGAAAATCCTCTGAAGAGTGTGAAGAGCCGAGCGGGGATTCGGTTCGCCGCCGGCCATGACGGCATCATAATAGGCCAGGCATGTTTCCCCGGGCCAGGGTCCGTGAAAACTCCGGGTCCAGTGTATGATATGATTTTTAAGACGGTTATCGATTTCAGGATCCAGTAAATCAGAACTTACGGTCAACTTCTGCGGTGTCCGGTCCGGTCGATACTCGACTTGAAAGCGGTTGTCAATTTCGGTTCCCCGGATTTTGGCCTCATTTATAAGCCGGTCGAGATTACCTCCCGAACGAATGGACACAGGGTAGATAATATCGGCGTCGGCAATCATGAGACTATCCCTCTTGCCCGGGAACCAATGGCTTTTTTCATCGCCGACTTCCCGGCCGATCAAGCGCCATTCGATCAACCCCGGGTCATGCTGAAATTGGCGGCAATAATACTCCACCGGGGAATTTTCCCCAAATACAGGCTCTCCCGGAATATAGACGATTTGCCTTACCCCTAAACGTATCGCCCAATAAAGCGGAACTTCCCATGAGGACATGCCCACCGAGGATAATATTATATACCCCTTGCGGCCGGCCTCGCAAAGAGCCTCTTTGCTGGAAATCACCCAGGGAGCCTGGCCCAGGGGATATAAATTCTGACGGGAATTAAGAACAAGTGCCTTCCCCATTACCCGAAATTACCTGTCGGACGTATATTTATCAACAATTTTGGGGGTTGCCGACATCACATTTTTTTGTCATCTGTTTGTCATTGAAAATAAGGGAGTGATTTTTTATCCAAAAAACTCCAATTGTCTGGAACCAATAAATAACTGAAGACGTTTAATATTTCGAGGACTCGGTTTACTTACCTCTGGGAACGCGTGCCGCCCGATTAATATCGGCGGCACCGTTTCATTTTAGGGCATACCCTGCCCATCATAATTCGGTCGAGAATCGGACAATTTCCAAAAATTGGTTGACAAAATCACACCGGTCTCGATTATTTGCCTCGGACTTACTTAAAAGCCACAAAGGAACATCATGTCCAGGGATTCGGAACCATTCGATTCTTCGCCCGCGTCTTTACCCGGGAAAACTCATGAGGGCCAGGTCCGCTGGAAACCCTCGCCGGCGGATATCCATCGTCTTCTCGACGAACACCGCCTCTGGCTCGAATCCGAAGGCCGTTCTGGAACTCGCGCCGAACTATATTTCGCCGATTTAAATGATACCGACCTGCATCGTCGCGACTTGAAAAAAGGGGTCTTCTGGGAGACAACTTTTCATGGGGCCGATTTAAGGGACACCGATTTAAGCCAAACCGAGGGTATCCTGGCCCGGAATTTATTCGCCTCCAACCTGGCCGGGGCCAATCTGGATGAAAAAATATCTTCATTCGGCGGTCTTAAAATCGTGGAAGCGCATTCCCGAATCGCCCGCCGCCTGTTTTTCTTTCTCCTTCTTTTAATGGTTTACTCCTGGATAGCCCTGGCTTCGGCCGGTGATGCCTCCCTTTTGCCCGGCTCCGGAGGGATGAGTCTACCTTTCGCCGGATTGCATATTCCGGCCTTCTGGTTTTTCATTATTATGCCGGCGTTAATCGCGGTTTGCTTCATTGCCTTTCATCTTAGCCAGCAAAGAACCTGGGAGGCTTTGACCGAACTTCCGGCGGTTTTCCCCGACGGATCTTCGCTGGGTAGGAAGGCCTTTCCCTGGCTTCTCAACGGCCTGCTGACGGCCCATGTCAAGTACATTCGCGAACGTCGCCCCCTGCTTTCCCGGCTGCAAAATTCCCTTTCCATAATCGCCGCCTGGGTCTTGGCGCCATATACCCTGGCCTGGTTCTGGTTGCGATATTTGCCCCTCCATGATCCCTTCCTGACCGGCGTCCATACCTTCCTTCTTTCACTGGTCACGGGGCTAAGTCTTTTCTTTTATTTTCTCATGCGAAGAACGCTTCGCGGGCAGAGTCTCGGCGGCCGCGGCCTGCCGCTGCGCCTGGCTTATTTCGGGATACTGCTGCTCGTTATCTCTTCGATATCATACAGCCTTTTGGCCATCGGCGATAAACAAACCCCCAACCCGATTCCCTTTATCGCCGCTCTGGCCGAGCGGTTGGGGTACAATCCGGTCCCCGATTTTTCATACAGCGACATTTCCTCCCGGCCGGGAGATTTCAGCGGTTCCCCCGAGGATCTCCTGAAGGTCCGGGGCGGCAATCTGGCCGGGCAGAATTTAATCGGTCTTAACGCCCGCCGGGCCTTTCTGGCTAAAAGCGATTTAAGACGGGCCAACCTTCAAAACGCCGTTTTTGATTCCGCTGATTTGCGCTACGCCGATCTTAGCGGCGCCAACCTGGCCGAGGCCAGCCTGGCGGGGGCCGATCTCGAAGGCGCCCGGATGGAAGACGTCTCCCTGGCACAAGCCAATCTGGCCGGGGCGAATTTACAGGGTGTCCGCGGCTTGACGGTGGAAAATTTATTCTCCGCCCGCAATTGGCTCCAGGCCCGCTTCGACCGGGCCGTCCTCGATTCTCTCGGTTTGCCGGCCGACCATAACGAACGACTCATCCGTCGGGATTTGAGCCATTGCGATCTCCGTAAGGCCAACTTCCGGGATATTTCCCTGATTGGCTTTAATCTGGCGGGAGCCAATCTGCAAGGGGCCGATCTGGAAGGCGCTCTCCTGGAAAACGCCAACCTGCTTATGACCGATATGCGTCAGGCCGGCGGGATTAATCCCGTTCAGATAAAAAAAGCCCAAAACTGGATTCTCGGCCTCTACGATGGCGACCTGTTGCAGCAATTGGGGCTTCCCGGAGACCATTGCAGCCGGGTGGTGCGTCGCGACTTTAGAGATTATAATCTGCAGGAGGTCGACCTGAGCGGTATTGATATGAAAGGGGCCAATCTGCGCAAGGTTAACCTTAGACAAGCGATTCTCCGTGATGTGAGTTTCCAGGATGCCGACCTTTATTCGGCCAATCTGACCGGGGCCGACCTGACCGGAGCCGATTTCCGCGGAGCGATTCTTCTCGATACCGATCTGCGGGGAGCGATTATGAGCCAGGTCAAGAACCTTTCCCCCGACCAACTCCGCTGGGCGGTAATCGATCCCACCACTATTTTGCCCGATTATTTGCAAGGCTATGCTCCGGAAAAACCGGTTCTGGAATAATATCCTCATTCAGACTTCAATTAACCTCATGTAAAAATCGACGCTTTTTTGCGATTTGAGTTGCTTATACATTTCATGAAAGATTTCGGCTATATTCCTATGTTTAGGGAAATATTAAAAGAGATATTCTCAAAGATATCCAACCCCTTATCACCCATAGGTATAAAATGCGAATAAATAAATTATTATTGCATAATTTAATTATTGAACAATATACCATAATCAGGGGCAATTTGGTTATGATTAAGTAACGCTTCGTTATTAATTGCCGATTATTATTGTCATGTTTGACACAAAACCGGATCCAGGCTTTAAAAGGGAGTTCAACTATGTTAAAGCAGTTCAGTCTGGGGGCACGTCTGATTGGCGGATTTGTCATCGTGGCATTGCTGACCCTTATTGTCGGCTTTGCGGGCTGGAATGGGATTTCCAGTTTCTCCGCTAAAGCGGATCGCCTTCTAACCACCGAAGAAATCGCCAAAGAACTTCTGCAAAAGGAAATCGATCATCTCCAATGGGTTCAAAAGGTCGGCCAATTCCAAAGCGATTCGAATTTGACCAAAATCGAAGTCCAAAAAGACCCAACCCAGTGCGGCTTTGGCAAATGGTATTATGGCGAAGGCCGCAAAATGGCCGAGGCGGAAATGCCGTCATTGACGGAATATCTCCGTCATATCGAAGAACCTCACAAAAAACTCCATGAATCGGCCATTGAATTGGAAATGATTCTGGCCCAGGGACCGGCCATGCGTTCCCACGCCTTCGAGGTCTACGCCGGTGAAACCTCGGAGCATCTGACCCAGGTCCAGAAAAACCTGGCCGGCATGCGCGAAGAAATTAAAAAACATGTCGAGACCGTTCGCCAGGACGCCGAATCCGGCGCCACCACTGCCCAGACAATGGCCATCGCCGGCATGCTCATTGGCACCGCCATCGCTCTGGCGCTGGGAATATTTTTAAGTCTCTCCATAACCCGTCCGGTGAAGCGCATAATCGCGGAACTGGATTCCGGTTCGAGTCAGGTAACGGAAGCCTCCCAGCAGGTGGCCGGCTCCAGTCAATCTATGGCCGAGGGCGCTTCGGAGCAGGCTTCGTCTTTGGAGGAGACCTCATCTTCGATTGAAGAACTCTCCAGCATGACCCGCCAGAATGCCGAAAATGCCAAGCAGGCCAATACCCTGGCGACCCAGGCGGATCAGGCCGCGGGAAAAGGCTCCGCTGCCATGGGTAATGTCACGTCGGCCATGGATGAAATAAAAAAGTCGTCCACCGAAACTTCGAAAATTATAAAAGTCATCGACGAAATCGCCTTCCAGACGAACCTGCTGGCGCTTAACGCCGCGGTCGAGGCCGCCCGCGCCGGCGATGCCGGTAAAGGGTTCGCTGTCGTGGCCGAGGAAGTCCGCAACCTGGCCCAGCGTTCCGCCGAAGCCGCCAAAAATACCAGTGGCTTATTGGAAGGATCCCAAAAGAGCGCCGAAGATGGCGTCCGCGCCACCGGCCAATTGGTCGAAATCCTGAATGAGATCGGTGAAAACGTGAAGAAAGTCTCGACTTTGGTTGGCGAAGTCTCCGCCGCCAGTGCCGAACAGGCCCAGGGCATTGACCAGGTCAATACGGCCATCAGCCAGATGGATCAGGTCACCCAGCAAAACGCCGCCAATGCCGAAGAGTCCTCTTCGGCCAGCGAAGAACTGGCCGCCCAGGCAACTCAACTAAAAAGTATCGTAAATGAACTCACGAGTTTGGTTTACGGTCAGGATAGGATGGCCACTCAAAATAGAACGATGGAACGACTATCGGACGATCGCAAGGCCAAACCATCTCTGAAAAAGACCATCCGTTCGACAAATACCCCGGCCCATAAGACTGCCCGAGTCTCGGCCAGAGCCGAACAGGTCATTCCTCTCGAAGAAACGGAAATGGCCCAATTTTAAAATATCGCTTTAGTGGGGTTCCTATAATGGGGTCGGGATTCTATCCCGACCCCGCTCCTTTTCATTGGCCGCAAAAATCACCCGAATGTGCATTCTCAGCTTGATTTTAGCAATCAAAAACTGTCAGAATTTGGGTAGGACATACCTGACAATTAAATTCGGGCGGATTTAAGGTAGACAGGCACACCCTATTGAATGCATAACGTCTTGCATTACCATGTGTTACACAATCGGAAGGATTGTCTATAATATACGATATTATCGGGTATAATTATCCAAGATTAATATTCGTGCAGTTTTATCGCGGGAATCATCATTTTTCGTTAAATACATAATAAATAGTCATCTTTTACCGAATTAATCCTTCAAGACATCACACGCCGAATCTTTCATCGAGACAAAGGAGCGCACTCATGCCAAAGTATTTTGGCTTGGGGGCTAATTCAAAAAGGGGCAGCAGGACTTCGGAAGCCATTAGCGGCCCATTTATATCGTCGTCCTTAAAAAATACGTCCCCCCAGGATAATGTGGATAATTTTTGTCAGGTAAGTCGCGCGACATTAATTATGTCGCCGATTAAATCCGGCACCGGCAGGAAATCATTTCAATTTGACTTTTTACTCAATCCAACACCGTTACAAGAGGAGAGTGAACCATGAAGCAACTCGCGAGAATTCTCACCGCAGTCTTCCTACTGCTGGTAATCCCGGTGGCCTTACTGGCCCAGGGAACGGTAAAAGTGGGACTGAACTATCCCAAAACCGGCCCCTACGCCGCCGAAGGTTTAGACCAATGGCGTGCCGCAGAATTAGCCGTCGAAGAAATAAACGCCGCCGGCGGTATCCTGGGCAAGCCGGTCGAAATAGTCTGGCGTGATTCGCAGTCAAAGCCGGAAGTAACCGTCGTCAATGTCAGTGAAATGATCGACAAGGACGGCGTCAAGATGGTCTTCGGCGGCGCTTCCAGCGCTGTCGCCGTCGCCGCCGGAAAAGTCTGTGACGAGAAAAAGACCCCCTTCTTCGCCACCCTGTCTTATTCGACCGCGACCACCGGCACCGAAGGCCGCTGGACAACCTTCCGCGAATGCTACGATTCCTGGATGGCCGCCAAAATCCTGGGAGCCAATTTGAAAAAGAATTTCCCGGGCAAGAAATATCTTTACATCACCGCCGATTATACCTGGGGCTGGACAACCGAAGCCTCTCTGCGCCAGTTTACCGACACCAAAGATGAAACCATTCATAAGAAATTTAAAACTCCTTTTCCCACCGCGGCTACCGAAGATTTCCGGAAAGCCCTGGGCTTTGCCAAGATGGTCAAGCCGGATGTCCTGGTTCTGGTCCTGTTCGGCAATGACATGGTGGAAGCCATCCGTCTGGCCACTTCCATGGGGATGAAAGAGACCATGCAGATTGTGGTTCCCAACATGACCCTGGCCATGGCCGAGGGCGGCGGTCCCAAGGTAATGGAAGGTGTCATCGGGGCCCTTCCCTGGGATTGGTCCATTCCCTATAAGTATAATTACACCCGCGGCAAATCCTTCGTGGAAAAGTTCGCCGCCAAATACAACCGTTACCCGTCCACTTCGGGCGCTTCGGCCTATACCATTCTTTACGAATACAAGTCGGCCGTCGAGCGGGCCAACAGCCTCGAAACCGCGGCGGTGGTAAAAGCCCTGGAAGGCCACGAGTATACGCTTCTTAAGGATAAACAGTACTGGCGGGGTTTCGACCATCAGTCGGTTCAGTCCATTTACCTGGTAAAGTGCAAACCGGAAGTGGAAGTTCTCAAAGACAAGTACAAACTGGACTATTTTGAAATACTCTCCAGCATGCCCGGCGAAGAAGCCGCGGTCAGCATGGCGGAGTGGAAATCCGAACGGAAAGCCGCCGGCAAATCGGAGACCCTGCAATAACACAGCCAAGCCGGCCGCATTCGCTTGCGGCCGGTTTCCCCGAGGAGGGATTTTATGAGACTTCAAAGTTTTTGGTCGTCGCAGAGTCTTAGATTTAAATTGATTACCGGCATCATTCTGTCGCTGGTGCCCATGGTCGCCATCGTCATCGCCACCTATCAATATAACCGTTCAGCGGCCGTCGAGAGCAGTTCCGATATGATGGAACTGGTGGCTCAAAACAGCGTCCAACGCATCAATTCTCTTCTCTCTGATCGTTCCAAGGTATTCGCCGACTGGGTGCGGGACGATATTTACGGGCTGGCCATCGAATTTAATACTCTCGACGAAATGAGAAACCAATTTGCGGGCATGCTTGAAAAAGAGCCGGATTTTTCATTGCTGCTTCTGACTGATAAGGAGGGCACGGTCCTTTCGGCGGCCGGCGCCAGGGAATATGCCGGCAAAGCGGAATCGCTTAAGGGAACAAGAGTGAGCACTGCGACTCAAGCGGGTTCTCTGGAATCGACCATGGCGGAAATTGTACCCAATACGATTTTGGCCGGACTCGGCGATAATTCCGCCTATACGCTTCAGTTCTGTTTCCCGGCCAAAAACTCCTCCGGCGAGGTTTGCGGCATGTTCCTGGCTTACCTTAATTGGGGGGTGGTCCAAAAAGTAATCGCCGCCGGCGCCGAAGAGATAATCGGTCGCGGACTGGATGGTACCCACGCGGTAATTCTTGATAAGAGCCGGTATATCGCCATAAGTCACTCCGTCCCGGATCTTATCGGCCAGCCGCTGGAAACTTCGGGGGAAATGAAATCATGGTTGACCGGTTCGTCGGAATTGACCATCAATAATGAGGAATATCGCCAGGAAAACCATTACGCCATCTTTGCCCGCCTGTATGACGGCCGGAATACAATTGACGAAAACGGACGAGTCGAAGGCGACTCGAAAATCGTCATGGCAATTTTTGTCCCGGGTAACAGCGTCATGGGCCTGGTGAGGCAGGTTTTGTATATCTCCTTCCTGTTTGCCGCGGCCGGTATTATCATCGCCCTGGTCATCGCCTTTGTTCTGGATCGGTCCATTGCCAAACCGAGCAAGCGTATCATTGAAAATCTCACCTATGGTTCGGAACAGGTGACCCAGGCCTCGCAACAGGTGGCCGGTTCCAGTCAATCCCTGGCCGAGGGGGCCTCGGAACAGGCGTCGTCATTGGAGGAAACCTCTTCCTCAATGGAAGAGCTCGCCAGTATGACCCGGCAAAACGCCGAAAATGCCAAGCAGGCCAATACCCTGGCCGCCCAGGCCAATCAGGCCGCCAATCGCGGCACCGACGCCATGGGCAATGTCAGCGTGGCCATGGACCAAATCAAGAAAGCCTCGTCCGAAACCTCGAAAATTATCAAGGTCATCGACGAGATCGCCTTCCAGACCAATCTCCTGGCTCTTAATGCCGCGGTCGAAGCCGCCCGCGCCGGCGACGCCGGAAAGGGATTCGCCGTGGTGGCCGAAGAGGTCCGCAATCTGGCCCAGCGTTCCGCCGAAGCCGCCAAGAACACCGGCGGCCTTTTGGAAGGCTCCCAGAAAAGCGCCGAGGACGGCGTCCGCGCTACGGAACAACTGGTCGCGATATTAAAGGAAATCACCCAGAGTGTAAAGAAGGTCTCAACCGTGGTGGCGGAAGTCACCGCCGCCAGCGCCGAGCAGGCCCAGGGTATCGATCAGGTCAATACGGCTATCAGCCAGATGGATCAGATCACCCAGCAAAATGCCGCCAACGCCGAGGAGTCTTCGTCGGCCAGCGAGGAACTGGCGGCCCAGGCCGAGCAGTTGAAAGCGATTGTCGTGGAGTTGACCGGACTGGTTTACGGGCAGGGTCATGTGATAGAGTCGACGGCAACTTCGACCATATCCTCAAGACAACCCGCGCCGAAACCGCAGGCTCGAAAGATTGCCCGTCCGGCGGCCGTCCCGGCCAGGTCTAAAACCAAATTGCCGCCGAAATCCGAAACGGTTATTCCCCTGGAAGAAACCGAGGCGGCGCAGTTTAATTGACTTGAAATTCAATAAGAAAGGGCCGATGACTATCGGCCCTTTTTAATTACCGTCGATACTTTTCAATTATATGTCTTAAAACGTATATTAGTTCTACATTATTAAATGGTTTGGCGAAGTAACCGTCGGCGCCGGCTTGAATGGCATCGATCGGGCCGAATTTCCCCGAATGACCCGTAATAAGTATGACAGGAATTCCGGGAAATTTATTCTTTAACTCAACCAGCAGATCCAATCCGCTCATACCCGGCATTAAATAATCGGATATCACGGCGTCTATGTTATTGGTTTTAATCAACTCCAATGCCTCTTCGCTCGAATAGGCTCCCACCGCTTTATATCTTTCACGTTTAAGAAAGACGGTTAGAAATTCCACTATTGCCTTTTCATCATCAACGACCAAAACCGTTTTACGGCCGTCCTTTTTCATTCTCGAGAGTTTGGCCAAAATCGTATTCCTGCTGGCCGGCATTAATATCAAATCAAATACCCCCAGCGAATAATACTGAGAAACCAGTTCTTCGCTGAACCCGGTGCCGACCAAAATGACCGGCACACCTTTGAGTTTCAGATCCCCTTTTACTTTGGCCAGAAACTCTAGACCGCAATTATTGACGCCGGCAGAATAAATTATGATGCCGTCGAAATCTTCGTCGTTTTGAAGCGCCTCATATCCATCTTTGCATGATTCGATTTTTACAATTTGTTGTTTCTCGGATTCCACTGCCGTGCAGAAATCTCCCCAATGTTTGGAGGAATTGCCAATCATGAGTAATTTCATTTCAAGTCCTTGTTGTCGATTTGATTGCATTTAGGTTAACTATCGGAGTCGGTGGGGGTAACTTTAGCCGCAAAATAACAATCACGTGCTATTGATAAAACCGGAAATGCCGGTCATAAGAAAGGGCCGATGACTATCGGCCCTTTTTAATTTCATGCCTGCAAAAAATTAACTTTCCAGAAGCAGTTTTTCCATTTCGTTCACCAGACGCGAGAAAATGGCAATTACATTTTCATACGGCTGGGGCGTGGTCATGTCGATCCCGGCCTTTTTGAGGACATTCACGGGATAATCCGAAGACCCGGTTTTGATAAATTCCAGGTAGGCTTCGGTGGCTTTCTTGTCGCCCTTGATTATCCGGTCGGCCAGAACCTGGGAGGCGGCATAACTGGTGGCATACTGATACACATAAAACATGCGATAGAAATGGCTGATCCGAAGTCCGCCCAGATCCCGATCGGGCGGAATGACATAGTCCGGCCCGAAATACTTCTGATAGATTTCGCGGTACATCTGGCGAAGACTTTCTGCGCTCAAGGCCCCGCCGTTTTCCACCACATCGTGAATCTTCTGCTCAAATTCCGAGAAATAAACCTGGGAATAAAAAGTGCCCATGATCTGCTCGATATGATAATTAAGCAGATACAGTTTTTCTTCTCTGGTTTTGGCCTTCTTGAGCAGGTAATCGATGATGATCGTCTCATTGCAGGTGGAGGCCACCTCGGCGGCGAAAATGGAATGCCCGGCATAAATATACGGCTCGTTCAGGGTCGTATAATAGCGGTGCATGGCATGCCCCAATTCATGACCCAGGGTGAAAACATCGCCCAGTTCATCGGAGTAATTCAGAAGCACCACCGGGTGCGCCGAATAGGTGCCCCAGCTGTACGCCCCGGAGCCTTTGGCCTGGGTTTCGTAAACGTCTATCCAGCGGGAATCGAAAGCCACATTGAGGCTTTTAATATAGTCATTTCCCAGCGGCTTGAGAGCGTCCAGGACTATCTTCTTACCCTCTTCATAAGGTATCTTGCGGCGGGCTTCCGGGACCAGCGGGACATACATATCATAAGGATACAGGGTATCCAGGGCCATGTACTTTTTCCGCATGGCGACATATTTGTGCAGCGGAGCCAGGTTCGAAGAGGCGACTTCGATAAGATTGTTATAAACCACGGTGGGGATATTATCGCCGTCTAGGGCCCGTTCCAGACGGGTGTTGTACTTGCGGGCGCCGGTATAGAAAACATCGCCGTTAACCGACGACGCCAGGCAGGCAGCCAGACCGTTTTGATATTTCAAATAAGTATCATTATAGGCGTCGCTGGCGGCCTTGCGAACCTCGCGGTTGGTGGACTGCAGAAGTTGAGAATAACGCCCGTCGGTTAATTCCACCTCGTTGCCGTCATCATCTTTGACATTGGGGAACTTGATATCGGCGTCATCGAGCATGGTGAAAATATTGCTCGGCCCGGAAGTAACCGATCCGGCCATGGAAAGCAAATTCTCGGTTTCTTCATTCATGATATGGGCTTTGCGGCGGATCATATCGGAGATGTAAAAACGATAGACTCCCAGGGCGGCGTTTTCCTTCAGGAATGCTTCCAGTTTCTCGTTGGGGATTTTGAGTATTTCCGGCTCCAGATACGATGCCGCTTCGCCCAGACGGGTATACATCTGGAAAATACGTCCCTTCATTTCCTGATACTTGCCGACTCGATTATCTTCGTCCAGATTCAAGGAGGCATACACATATAAACGGTGCGCCAGGGAACCCAGGGAATCATTCATCTTCAGGGCTTCCGCCAAAGTGGCCGGAGAATCCCCCAATTTGCCCTGGTATGTTCCCATCTGCGGAATTTGCTGCTCCAGAATTTTCAGTGAGGCTTCCCAGGCCTCGTCGGACGGATAATAATCCGACAGGTTCCATTTGTATTTGTCTTCAATTTGGTCGCGGGTCGGGGCTTCCTTGACCTGGGCCAGGGCGGTTCCTGCCAGAATCAGACTGAATAGCCCCAGAAAGGTGAGGATAAGGCTTTTGCGCGATAAAGAAATCATTCCGATACTCCCAATAGTTGATCGTTAAAAGTTTTAACTAATTGGCAAACGATATGTTAAGAATACGAAAATATCAAGGGGCGGTTACAGGAATTTTGGTGGATATTTATTACCAGATAATCAGGCTTTATTTATCCCGCCGCCGCCGGGAAAAGCAAGCCGTCAGGTTTGTCCAAAAACCAACTTCGCCTTGAACGGCAATTCGATAGGGCGCGAGTCTATGATATGGCGGACGCTTCCGTGGCCGTGGCGGTCTTCAACCGTTTACCGATGGACATAAACGCCACCACGATGGCGCCGGTGCCGATAATGAAAGCCGCGATATAGGCCAGCCAGCCCAGATATGGAATCTGAAAGACTATCGCCAGAAGAACCAGGCCCAGTAAAAATTCGGCGATAAGTCCCGGCTTTCGTTCCCGGTTGAGTCGTCCCAGAAGGAATCTTCCCAGGGCTATGGAAGAATAAATCTTGCCGATATAAAACAGAATCAAGCCCAGGCTGAACATGACCAGGGCCAAAGGTATCCCGATTATCATGGCGACGGAGACTATCGCTCCCCCGATAAGAATCATAATCGCCAGACATCCCACGGCGAGTGTAAACCAAAAACGGGTCTCAATCTGGGTTACGGCTTCAAGGGTATGAACTTTGAGAAGAAGGATTAACACCAAACCGGTCACCACCGACATGACAAACAATAGAATCTTGAATATGGCGCCAAATATGGATAGGGCATCTTTCTCCGCCTCTTCGGGCTTCGGTAATTCCCTCTTTATTTCACCCTGAATGAC
>Ga0105105_10000597_pt1 | contig 16230 bp, 17 predicted proteins | sample PPLLaktember2015_4_FD_79108 | JGI IMG/M metagenome (GOLD analysis project Ga0105105, IMG submission 79108) | Freshwater sediment microbial communities from Prairie Pothole Lake near Jamestown, North Dakota, USA - PPLs Lake P8 Core (1) Depth... | ecosystem: Environmental > Aquatic > Freshwater >... | reverse complement strand
CCGCTGCCGCCGCACGTGGGTGCCGTCTTCCCGTTCGAGCGTGCGCCCGAAGCGATGCGGCTGCTGCAGGGCGGCGGGACCGTCGGCAAGGTCGTGCTCGAGGTCGGAGGGGGATAACCACAGAGGACACAGAGGGCACAGAGTCGAACGGCCGAACGATCAGAGCTTGAAGCGGCGCAGGCCGTCGATCAGCCGCTGTTGATTGAAGTTGATTGGTCGACGCTTTTCAGTTCAACGATGACCGCGTCGTCGACCAGCAGATCGATACGGTAGCCGCACTCGATTCGGGCACCTTTGTATTCGACCGGCAAGGGCACCTGCTGGCGAAACTGCATGCCGTGCTGGTCCAATTCGAACGCCAGGCACTTTTCGTACGCCGATTCGAGCAGCCCGGGCCCCAGCGTCCGATGCACCTCAATCGCGCAGCCAATGATCTTCTCCGTCACGGGATCCCTGTCCATCTCGCACCTCCATTGTGCTTTCTTGGCCGTCTGGGCCTTCCTGGCCCTCCGCCCCCTCTGTGCCCTCTGTGTCCTCTGTGGTGAACTCTTAAACCTAACCCGAAGCAGCCAGCTGCTCCCGGTGATAGAGCCGCGCCGCGAGCACCCAGACGATCGCGACCAGCACGAATCCCGACCCCAGGCTGATCGCCCATTCGGCCAACCCGATCGATTCCCGCCGCAGGATGCGCAGGATCAGCTGGTTCTGGCCCAGGAACGGCACGGCGAGCATCCACGCCTGCGTCTTCACGGGCGAGACCATCAGATATAGCGTCGGCAGCATCGGCAGGAAGATCAGCAACGGCAGGTAACCCTGCGCCTCCCGGTGGCTGCGCGCGAACGCGGCGAGTGCGGTCAGCACGGTGGCACCGAGCAGCACGACTGGCAGGATCACGAGCAGCAGCAGGCCAAGCGCGTCCACCGGCACCGCGAGCGACATGTCCACGCGTTCGGCCGGCACCAGCGCGAAGGCGAGCCGGTACATCACCAGCGTCACCAGCACCGAGAGCAGCGTGAAGGCCGCGGTCGCGAGAATCTTGCCGCTGATGATCGCCGCCCGCGTGGCCGGTGTCGCCAGCAGCGGCTCGAGCGACTGCCGCTCACGCTCGCCCGCCGTCGCGTCGATGGCGAGTTGCATGCCGCCGATGAACGCGAGCAGCAGTAGCAGGTACGGCAGCATCTGCTGCGCGAGATCGAAGCGCGACTCGGGCGTCGCCACGTCGCGGCTGCCAACCAGCAGTGGCTGCACGACCGCCGGGTGGATGCCACGCGCGATCAGCCGCAGCGTTCCGACCTGCGCGTCGTAGGCTTCGAGCAGGCCGCGGATCCGGGCGATCGTGGCGCCGGACTGCAGCGGCCGCGAGCTGTCGTAGATCAGCTCGAGCCGGGCCGGGCGACCGGCACGCCAGTCCTCGCCGAACGTCGCGTCGATGCGCAGCACGACTTCGAACTCCTGGCCACGCACGGCGCGATCCGGATCGGCGGGCGGCTCGACGCCGCGCACGTCCTGCGCCTCGAGCCAGGCCATCAGGTTCGGCGCGTGCTCGGCCCCGATCACCGGCAGCTCCAGCGTCCGTTCGAGCTTCTCCACCTGCCGCTTCGTGCCGAGGGAGCTCATGCCGGCGAGGATCAGCGGTACGGCGAGCGGCATGACGACCAGCGCGACGATCACCATCCGGCGGTCGCGAAACGCGTCCAGCAGTTCCTTGCGCAGCACGACCCACCAGGCGCTCAAGCGAAGAGTCCCTCTTCCGAGCCGATCAGCTTGACGAACGCGTCCTCGAGGTTCGATTCGCCGGTCCGGGCACGCAGCTCGTCGGGCGTGCCCTGCGCCACGACGCGCCCCTGCGCGATCACGACGATGCGGTCACAGAGCGCGGCGACCTCCTGCATGATGTGGCTCGACAGCAGCACGCAGCGCCCCTCGGCCCGAAGCTCCCGCAGGAATTGCCTCAGCCCCCGCGTCGTCATCACGTCCAGGCCGTTCGTCGGTTCGTCGAGCAGCACGTTGCGCGGGTCATGCACGAGCGCGCGGGCGATGGCGGTCTTGGTGCGTTGCCCTTGCGAGAAGCCCTCGGTGCGGCGGTCCATGAAATCCTGCATGCCGAGCGCCGCAGAGAGGCGCTCGATGCGCGCCGCCATCACCGCGGCGTCGAGCCCGTGCAGCCGGCCGAAATAGACGATGTTTTCCCGGGCGGTGAGACGCTTGTAGAGCCCGCGCGCGTCGGGCAGCACGCCGAGCCGGCGGCGAACGTCGCCCGCCTCCGCGGCCGGATCGCGCCCGTCGACGAGTACCCGCCCCGCGTCCGGCTGCATCAACGTGTAGAGCATGCGCAACGTCGTCGTCTTGCCGGCACCATTCGGTCCGAGCAGGCCCGTGATCTCGCCGTCCCGTGCGACGAAGCTCACGCCGTCCACGGCGACGATCGCCCCGCGACGGGACTGGAACGACTTGCGCAGCGACTGGACCTCGATCATGGCGCGTCGCTCATGGTTCCCAGCCGAAGCTGCCGGTGAACGGCGGCGTGTAGTCCAGGCGCTCGAGGCAACTCGCATCGAGACCCTTGGCGTCGGCACTCGCGACGAAACGCGCCATCAGTCGCGGTGCGCAACCCGCCACCATGACGTTGTGCCCCTGCCCGCGCGCGATGAGATGGCGCCCGTTCGGCAGGTGGCCCAGCACCTGTTCACCGTAGCGCGGCGGCGTCACGGGATCGAACTCGCCGGATAGCAGCAGCACCGGTCGGTCGCTTCGGACCGGCTCGTTGAAGTCGGCCGGACGCCGGCCGCGCGGCCAGGCCTCGCACTGTGCGAGCAGCGTCGCGACGAAGGCCGTGCCCATCAGCGTGTTCGCATCGGCGGGATCGACGCGCAGGCGGTCGGCGTCCTCGCTGCAGCTCACCGAAAGCTGCAGGCCCTGGTTGATCTGCTCGCCGACGAGGCTCTCGATCATCCGGCCCTGTGCCATCAGCACGTCGGGTCGACCGGCCGCGGCTTCCGCAAGCGATTGTGGCAGCATCGCCGACAGTTGCGGCACGTAGGCGAACAGCCGCACCACGCCTGCCACGACGTCGCGCGTCAGCGTGCCGTCCTGCCACTCGTGCGTGAGCGGGTCACGATAGCGCACGGATTGTGGATGCCGGTCGAGCGCCTCGAGCAGGGTGGCCAGCGCCGCCCGCGGCGAGCCGAAGCGCTGCGCGCACACCGCATCGGCGACACAACGCTCGAACTGCGCATCGAGCGAGACCTCGAGATTGCGCGCGTGCTCCGACCCGAGCGCGAGGTCCGGCGGCACGACGCCGTCGAGCACCACGCTGCGCACTCGCGCGGGATGGCGGCGCAGGTACTCGAGCGCCACGCGCGTGCCGTAGGAAATTCCGACCAGGTTCAGTTGCTCGGCGCCGATCGCTGCGCGCACGGCCTCGAGGTCGAGCACGGCATCGCTGGTCGTGTAGAACCGCGGATCCGCATCGAGTGCCTGCAGGCACTGCGCCGCGAACTGGCGCGCAACAGCGGTGTTCGGGCCTGCGTCACCGACTGCAGGGTCGTCCGCCGCGGCGCGGCAGGCGAGCGGATTGGAGCCACCTGTGCCGCGCTGATCGACGAGCACGACATGGCGCTCGCGCAGCAACTCGCGGAAGGCACCTGCAGCGGCCGGGAACGACTCGCGCGCCGACTGTCCGGGCCCGCCGGCCAGCATGAACACCGGATCGGATTGGGGCTGCTTCGCGGTGCTGGGCACGAGGGCGATCGCCAGGTTGATGCTGCGCCCGGCCGGACGTGCGCGGTCCTCGGGCACCGCGAGCGTGCCGCACTGGGCAGAGATGCTGGCCGGCAGTCCGGTGGCGGACAACGTGCAGGGTTCGAAGTCCAGCGCCCCGACGCTGCGCCCCGACTCGCGGGCCCCGGCACTAGTGGCTGCAACGCACAGCAGCGCCAGGGTGACGATTCGCAGGCAGTCGTTCATGAATACTTCGTGGGCAGCCGCGGGCTGGATGCGCGCAACCCTAGCATGCCGCCCCCGGGATGCCGCAACGCGATTTCGGCTACGATGTTGCGATCATGAATCGCCTCCCGCCCGTCACGCGCGCCCTGCTGATCGCCAACGTGGCGATCTTCATCGTGCAGCAACTCACCGGCAACCTGCTGATCGGCCCGTTCGCGCTCTGGCCGTTCGCCACGCCCGAGTTCCGCGGCGCACCCGGATTCGCGATCTGGCAGCTGCTGACCTATGGCTTCCTGCACGGCAGCCTGACGCACCTGTTCTTCAACATGTTCGCGCTGTACATGTTCGGCGGCGAGATCGAGCGCCTGTTCGGATCGCGCCGCTTCCTGGTGTATTTCCTCGCCTGCGTCGTGGGCGCGGCCGTCGCGCAGCTGGTCGTGCTGAGCGGCATGAACCGCCCTCCGGTGCCGACGGTAGGCGCCTCCGGCGGCGTATTCGGGCTGCTGCTGGCCTACGGCCTCGCGTTCCCGCAGCGCAAGCTGATGCTGCTGTTCCCGCCGATCCCGATGCCGGCCTGGCTGTTCGTCACGTTGTACGGCCTGCTCGAGCTGTACCTCGGAGTGACCGGTTCCGGGCAGGGCGTCGCGCACTTCGCGCACCTGGGCGGCATGGCCGCAGGTGCGCTGCTGCTGGTGTACTGGAGCCGGACCCGCCGACTGATGTGAGGTCGAGGCAAGGAGACGCGGATGGCGAGCAAGCGCAAGAAAGTGAGCCAGGCGGCGGCCGAAGAAGCCGTTCGCACGCTGCTGGCCTGGGCCGGTGAGAACCCCCGTCGCGAAGGACTGATCGACACGCCGAAGCGCGTCGTGGAAGCCTACCAGGACTGGTTCTCGGGCTATGCGATCGATCCGCGCGAGTACCTGAGTCGCACCTTCGAGGAGATGGCCGGCTACGACGAGCTGGTCGTGCTGCGCGACATCGAGTTCGAGTCTCACTGCGAGCACCATATGGCGCCCATCATCGGGCGCGCCCACGTGGGCTACCTGCCGACGAGCAAGGTCGTCGGCATCAGCAAGCTCGCGCGGGTCGTGGACGTGTTCGCGCGCCGCTTCCAGGTGCAGGAGAAGATGACGGCGGAGATCGCCCGCTGCATCAACGACGTGCTGCAGCCGCGCGGCGTCGGCGTGGTCATCGAGGGCGTGCACGAGTGCATGACCACGCGCGGCGTGCACAAGCGCGGCGTGTCGATGATCACCAGCAAGATGCTTGGCACCTTCCGCAGCGACGCGCGCACGCGCAACGAATTCCTGACGTTCATCGACATCCGCGACCGGAAGTAGCGCGCTGCGCCTACGGGACGGTCGCCGCGCTTCGGTCACCCTGCAACTGCCAGAGCAGGTTGTCGAGTGCCGCCTGCCACTTCATCGGCTGACCCGGCAGGTCCTTGCGCCGCTCGGTCGTCAGGACCGCCTGCAGCGTGCGGTCGTCGAGCGACTTCTCGACGTCGAGCACCTGCGCCGCAAACGGCGTATCCCGCGCAAGGATTCCCTCCGCGCCCGCCCTGACCACCTGCCCCTGCGCGTTCACGAGCACACCGGTCAGCTGCAGCACTTCGAGCAGCTTGTCCTCCGCGGTCAGGAAGCGGACCGGTTCCTCGTGGGCGGTGCCGAGCACGACCTTCTTGCCGAATACACCTTCGCGACCCTTCGGATACTGGCTGACGCCGAGCGATACCAGGATCGCGTGCGTCGCGCCTTCCCGGGCCAGGAGTCCGGCCATCGCCTGCTGCCACGCCGCGCTCGGCCGCCGCACGTGCATGACCATCGGCGGGAACTCGTCGTGCGGCAGCACCTGGTCCCGCGCCTCAAACGGCGCGAGCGCGCCGTCCGCGCTACCGACGTAGACATGCGGCGCACCGGGCGGGAGCGCGACGGCGGCCACCAAGCGGCAACAGGAGTCGTCCGCGAGCGCGCCGTTCAGGGCTGCCATGATCGGAGCGAAATCGCCAGCGCGGCGCCCATAGGACAGCGAGTTCGCGAGTTCCGGGTCCAGCACGGCCGGCAAGACGATCGCGGGATCGACCGGCCCCTGCAATCCGGGGCCCACCGTTGCGTAGAACTCGCCCTCTTCGAGACGTTCCGTCTGCGCGATCGCCAGCTCGTCGAGCGACGCGCAGCCAGTCGCGACCAGCGCCAGGGCCACCACCGCCACGCGGAGGCTGGAGAGGACTTCGGACTCGGGCATTGGTTTCTCCTGCGCCGCCCTCATGGTCCGGACAGTTGACCGGCGGCCCGCAGCGCGCAAAGGTAGCGCAAACCCGGCCGCAAGGAGAATTGAATGTCACGCAAGCGCCCGTTACGCGAGGCCGGCACCATCGTCGTGCTGGAGCATCGCTCGGCTGTGCTCGACGGGAACCCGCTCGGCGACCCGCACGTGCGCAAGGTCGCCGTCTGGTTGCCGCGCGAGTACGACCGGCGCGACGGCGGACCTGGCCAGCGTTTTCCGGTGCTCTACGACCTCGTCGGCTTCACCGGGTCGGGACTGTCTCATCTCAACTGGAAACCGTTCAGCGAGAATCTTGCGGAGCGCGCGGCGCGGCTGATCCGGGACGGCCGGATGGGGCCCGCGATCCTCGTCTTCCCGGACTGCTTCACGAGCCTCGGCGGCAACCAGTACGTGAACTCTTCCGCGATCGGACCCTATGCGGACTACCTGCTCGACGAGATCATCCCGTTCGTGGACCGCGAATTCCGCACGCTGGCAGCGCGCGAGCACCGCGGCTGTTTCGGCAAGTCGTCCGGCGGCTATGGGGCGATGATCCACGGCATGAAGTACGCGAAGCACTGGGGCGCCATCGCGAACCACTCCGGCGACGCCTGCTTCGATTTCATCTACCGCTGCGACTGGCCGAAGACGCTCAACGAACTGGCCAAGTACCGTCGTCCCGCGCGCAAGGCGGGGCCGGTCGCGCCCCCGCGCGACACAGCCGCCGAGCGCGGGCTGGGCGAGGGCCTGGACGACGGACGCGTGCGCCGCTTCCTCGACGCGATGTGGAAGAAATCGAAGGTGAGCGGAGCCGAGGTGCACGCGGTCATGAACGTCTGCATGGCCGCGACCTACGATCCCGACCCGGAGACGCCGCTCGGCTTTCGCCTGCCTTTCCATCTCGACACCGGGGAGCTGATCGAGACGCGCTGGAAGCACTGGCTCGCGCACGACCCGGTGCATCTCGTCGGGCGCTACGCGCGCAACCTGCGCCGCCTGAAGGGCATCTACATCGACTGCGGCTGGCGTGACCAGTACCACATCCACTACGGGACGCGACAGCTGTCGCGGCGGCTCGCCGCGGCGGGCGTCCGGCACCATTACGAGGAGTTCGACGACGACCATTCCGACGTGGACTACCGGATGGACGTGAGCCTGCCGTTCCTCTATCGCGCGCTGCGGCCATGAGCCGGCCGCGCCTTGGCCTCGCGCTCGGCTGCGGATCGGCGCGCGGCTGGGCACACATCGGCGTCTTGCGCGCTCTCGAGGAGCGCGGCCTGAAACCCGACGTCGTGACCGGCGCATCGGTCGGCGCGCTGGTCGGCGCCGCCTGCGCGATCGGTCGTCTCGCGGACCTCGAGGAGTGGGTCTGCACGCTCACGCAGCGCGACGTCTGGCGCCTGGTGGACACGACGTTTCGCGGCGGCGGCGTCATGTCGGGCAATCGACTGATGGAGGCTATTGCAGCGCAAGTCGGTGATGCGCCGATCGAGACGCTGCCGATGCGCTTCGGCGCGGTCGCGACCGACCTCTACACCGGCGAGGAGATCTGGCTGCGCGAGGGGCCATTCATGTCGGCCGTGCGCGCGTCGAGCGGGCTGCCCGGCTTGTTCTCGCCAACGTGGCACGAAGGCCGCTGGCTGATCGACGGCGGTGTCGTCAATCCCGTGCCCGTTTCGCTGTGCCGTGCACTCGGCGCGCAAGTCGTCATCGCCGTGGACCTGAGCCGCTCGGTGACGCAGGTGGCGATGCGCGCGCCGGAGCAGTCGAACAGGAACCACGAGCCGGCAGCGCAACCTGCCGGGAAGATCAGCGCCGGGCGCGAGGCGAGCACGGAAGGCACGGCGATCCTGCAGAAGTGGTCGGGCCTCGTCGACGGACTCGTCGAGACGTTCCGCAGCAAGCGCAGCGAACCCGGGCTGCTCGAAGTGATGGCCAGCGCGGTCAACATCATGCAGGACCGCATCACGCGCAGCCGGCTCGCGATCGACCCGGCCGATCTCGTGCTGCGACCGGATCTCTCCGACTTCCAGATGATGGACTTCCACCGCGCCCGCGAGGCGATCGACATCGGACGCGCGCTGGTCGATCAGGTGACCACGCAGCTCGAGCCGATCGCGGCACAGCTGAATCCGCCGTGATCCCGCCCGACCTGGTCGAGATCCACCGGTCGCACTGGCGCAACGATTGCGAGGAGCGCGGCTTCGTCCTGCATGCCGTCGGCATCGAGTCGCAGGTGGTCTGGCTGGGTCGGGCCTGGGGCCTGGTCGTGCCGCTCGACGCGCAGGCTGCCGCACAGCTGCAGTTGGAACGTTACGAACGCGAGAACCCGCCGCGCCGCCGCGAACCGCCGCCCGAGCCGCTGCACGCGGCGGCGTGGCTCGGTTCGACGGCTTATGCGTTCGTCATGCTGCTGGTGGGCTACCTGGCCGGGCGCACGGCATTCGGTTACGACTGGCTGCAGGCCGGCGCGCTGCTGACCGGCCCGACTCGCGCCGGCGAATTCTGGCGCGCGATCACCGCGCTCACGCTGCATCTCGACGTCGGACACCTGCTCGCGAACCTGGGCTTCGGCACAGTGTTCGGCCTGCTGGCCGGCCAGTTGCTCGGGCCTGGCATCGCCTGGGCCAGCGTGCTTGCCGCAGCAGCCGCCGCGAACCTGCTCAACGCCGTCGTCCAACCGGTCACGCACTCCTCTGTCGGCGCATCGACCGCGGTCTTCGCGACGCTCGGGCTGCTGTCCGCCTATGCCTGGCGCAAACGCGCCGGGCAGGGCGATCGATGGGCGTACCGCTGGGCGCCGCTGGTGGCCGGCGTCATCCTGCTCGGATTCACCGGCGCCGGAGGCGAGCGGACGGACGTGCTCGCACACCTGACGGGCTTCGCGATGGGGACGCTAGCGGGCATCGCGCATGCGTCGTGGCGCAGTCCTCGCGGCGCCGTGGCCCAGGTTGCAGCCGGCCTGCTGTCACTCGCACTGGTTGGCGTTGCCTGGGTGCTCGCGCTTGGCTCGCGTTGATCCGACGCGACGCTGGTTGGCTCACGCGTTCCGCGCTGCGCTGCACGCACCGCCACTGCAGCGCGCTCGGTGGGCCGGTTGTGCCTGGCGCGGGCGTCGCGCCGCATGGACGCGGCGCGCGAGCCTACACGGAGGTACTTGCGGCGTCCCGCGGCAGGCACAGCCGGCCCACCGAGCGCGCGGTCAGTGACCGGGCCGCAAGCGCAACGCTAGACCGCGACTCAAACGCTGACGCGAACCTCACCATCCCGCACGCTGACCTTGAAGGTCCTGAGCGCCTTCTCGCCACGCACGACGTTCAGCACCTGGATGCCCGGCGGGAAATTCGCCCAGTCGATCACCTCGCCCGTGCGGATGTCGAAGCGCGCCCGGTGGAACGGGCACTGCACCTTGCAGCCGTCGAGGATCTTGCCTTTCGCGAGCGGCGCGAACACGTGCGTGCAACTCGCCTGCGTGGCATAGAACCCGTCCTGCAGGTGATAGACGACGATCTTCTCGCCGCCGACGGCGAAGGCCTTCATGTGGCCCTTCTTGATCTCGTCGGTCCGGCAGACGGTGTGTTGCTTCATGGCGCGACCCGATCGATGGAGCCTGCCCGGAGTGTAGCGTCCCCGGCGCTCGGAACGCGAGCCGATCGGCAAGGCCATCGATCCGCCGGACCAGGTTGATTGACATCCTGGTCCGGACCGCCGCAAGAACACAAGCGACGGCCAGGCAGGTATGCTCCCGCGACCGCAAACGACCCGTGGCTGACCGATGGCCCTGCTGCACCTCACCGAAGAACAGATCCGCACCTGGACCCGCGAGCAGAAGGACCGCTGGTGGTTCGACAACGTGTTCCGCGGCAACATGCCGCAGCTCACGCTGCGCTCGGCGATCACGGGCTTCCTGCTCGGCGGCCTGCTCAGCGTCACGAACCTGTACGTAGGCGCGAAGACGGGCTGGACGCTCGGCGTCGGGCTCACGTCGGTGATCCTGGCGTTCGCAATCTACCGGGTCTTCTCGCGGCTCGGCGCCCGCGACATGACGATCCTCGAGAACAACTGCGTGCAGTCGATCGCGACCTCCGCGGGCTACATGACCATGCCGCTCACGTCGGGCCTCGCCGCCTACATGTGGGCGACCAACAACGTGCTGCCCGCGTGGCAGATCATCTGCTTCACGATCGTGCTGTCGATCCTCGGCGTGCTGGTGGCCTTCCCGATGAAGCGCCGCTTCATCAATGACGAGCAGCATCCGTTTCCAGAGGGCCGGGCCTGTGGCGTCGTGCTCGACGCGCTCTACGAAAAGTCGGCTGCGGCGGCCGGCATGTTCAAGGCGAAGGCGCTGACGGTCGCTGCCTTGCTCGCGGGCGGCGTGAGCTTCGTGTCCGGCGAGAATTTCATGCGACTCGTCCAGGAACGCTGGCTCGGGCTGCAGTCGTCCTGGCACCTGCCGCACAACCTGGACGCCTGGTACTACTCACTGGTGGACAAGGGACTCGCGCCGCTGCCCAAGCTCGTTGGCGTGGACATCCGTCAGCTCGCACTGTCGCCGACGCTCGACTTCGCGATGATCGGCGCGGGCGGGCTCATGGGGGTTCGCACCGGGGCGAGCCTGCTGCTCGGCGCCGCGCTCAACTTCGTGATCGTCGTGCCGATCATGATCTCGATCGGCGAGATCCAGCCACGGGCCGGCTCGATCGCCGAGGGCACCGCGCTGTTCGGCCGTGCCCACATCCTCAATACCTGGGCCCTTTGGTGGGGCATCATCATGATGGTGGTCGCCGCCATGGTGGCGCTGTTCGCGCGGCCCGAGGTGTTCGTCGAGGCCTTCCGCAGCCTGATGCGCCGCGGGCGCCCGGTCGTGGCAGGCAACGACGTGCTGAAGAACGTCGAATTGCCGTTGCCGGTCTCCTGGATCGGCGTGCCGATCGTCGGCGCGGTCGGCGTCTGGATGGCGCACGACTGGTTTGGCGTGCCCTGGCTGCTCGGCGCCGCGTCGATTCCACTGATCCTGGTGCTCGCGCTGATCGCCGCGAGCAGCACGGCGCTGACCGGCATCACGCCCTCGGGCTCGCTGTCGAAGATCCCGCAGTTCACGTTCGGCGCCATCGATCCACGCACGCCCGCACCGAACCTGATGACGGCCGTGATGTGCTCCGAGGTGGCGAGCAACGCGTCGAACCTGCTGATGGACATCAAGCCCGGCTACATGCTCGGCGCGAAGCCGCGTCAGCAGGCGATCGGTCACGTCATCGGCATCGTCGCCGGAGCGCTCGCCGCGACGCCGCTCTTCTTCCTGCTGTTCGGCCTGATGGATTTCGATGCCGCCAGCGGACCGTCGGTACAGGAACGGATGGTCAGCGAGAAGTTCGCGTTCCCCGGCGCGCTGCAGTGGAAAGGGGTTTCCGACCTCGTCCAGGCGGTGTTCGGCGAGGGCAGCGCCCGCACGTTGCTCAGCAATTCGATCCTGTGGTCGATCGCGATCGCCGGCTTCGCCGCGTTCGTCATGGAAGTGCTGCGCATCCGCACCAAGAACCGCTTCCCGCTCTCGCCGCTCGCGATCGGGCTCGGCGTGGTCGTGCCGCCGGACTCGACGCTGATGATGTTCCTCGGCTCGCTGTTCTTCTGGTACGCGGCGCGCGTCTACGGCGAGCGCAAGGATTCGCGGGGCTACAAGCTCTGGGTGGACGCGCAGGAGCCAATCTGCGCGGGACTGATTGCTGGCGCCGCCCTGATCGGCATCGGCGACATCCTGGTCAAGGTGTTCGTGTTCGGCTGAGCGACGCATCGACGCGGGCCCGGAACGCTTCGTACCCGTCGACGACCCGGTCGGGTGCCTCGAGCTGCGGGTAGTGGCCCACGTCGTCGAGCAGCACGACGTCGGGATCGGGCACGAGTTCACGGTAGCGTTCCGCCAGATGTCGTCCGGACACCGGATCGACCGCGCCGCAGATGAGCCGGCGCGGCACGCTGGATTCGACGAGCGCCCCGACCCAGCGCGAGCGATGACGGCGTCGCTGCTGCATGTAGCTGATCAGCCGTGCCAGCGCCAGGCGGCCACCGTCGCGTTCCGCCAGCAGCCACAGGTCCTGCAGCTCCTCGCGGGAGGGCGGATGCCGTCCCGAGATCGAAAGCATCGCGGCCGCGAACTTCTCGTAGTTCATGGAACGCGCGAGCAGCGGCCCGAGGACCGGTGTCGCCAGCAGCTTCTGGATCGGTCGGGCGCGGTGAGTCTCCGGGAACAACCCGCCATTCAGGAACGCCACGCTCTCCAACTGCAGGCGACCCTCGGCGTGGCGCGCGAGCAGCTCCTGGGCAACGGTGTCCCCGTAGTCATGCGCCAGCACGTGCACTGCGCCGACGCCGAACTCGCCGAGCAGCGCCGTGCATAGGTCCGCCTGCTGCTCGATCGGGTAGCGCGAATGGCGCGGCTTGTCGGACAGGCCGAAGCCGAGCAGATCGAGCGTGTACAACGAGTGCCGCGCGGCGAGGCGCGGCCAGATCCGGATCCAGTCGTAGCTCGCCGTGGGATAGCCGTGGATCAGCAGCAGTGGCGGCCGGTCCGGCGTGGCGGTCGTGTGCACGAAGATTCGCTGGCCGCACAACACGCGGGTCTCGCCGGACCTGATCCAATCGGCCAGCTGCTGCGAACCTTGCATCTGCGTCTCCCGCATTGTTCGTTGTGCCCGCCCGCGCGGATCTTTAGGCTCAGAGTATGCTCAGTTCGCTTTCCGCTGGCAGCAATGTCCTGATCCAGGGCGCAAGCCGGGGCATCGGCCTCGAGTTCGCGCGACAGCTGCTCGCCGAACCACACGTCGACCGTATCTTTGCTGCGTGCCGCTCGCCGGCGGGCGCTGCCGCGCTCTCCAGTCTCGCCGCCCGGGACCCGCGACTGCAGCTCCTGGCGCTCGATGTCTCGGACGAGGACAGCATCCGCGCGGCTGCGGCGGCCGTCGGCTCCGCGACACCGCGGCTGCATCTGGTCGTCAATTGCGCGGGCCTGCTGCACGACGCCGCCGCGGGCATCGCGCCGGAGAAACGCCTCGTCGATGTCCGGCCGGACGCGCTGTCGGCAAGCTTCGCCGTCAACGCCTTTGGGCCGCTGCTCGTCGCGAAGCACTTCGAGGGACTGCTTGCGCACGAGGAGCGTGCCGTCTTTGCAAGCATCTCGGCGCGGGTCGGCAGCATCGGCGACAACCGTCTCGGCGGCTGGTACGCCTATCGCGGCGCCAAGGCGGCGCAGAACATGTTCACGAAGACCTTGTCGATCGAGTGGGCACGCTCGCGACGCAACGTGATCTGCGTCGCGCTGCATCCGGGCACGACGGACACGGATCTTTCACGCCCGTTCCAGGCCAACGTGGCACCGGAGAAGCTGTTCTCCAGCGAGCGCACCGTGCGGCAATTGCTGGCCGTCATCGATGCGTTGCAGCCCGAGGACACGGGCCGGTTCCTCGGTTGGGACGGCACTGGGATCCCCTGGTGAAACCGGGCGCCACCGCCGCGGGCGAGACGCTGCCGATCCTGTACGCGGACGATGTTGTGGTTGTCGTCAACAAGCCCTCGGGCCTGCTGGTGCACCGCTCCCCGATCGACCGGCACGAGACTCGCTTCGCCGTGCAGTTGCTGCGCAACCAGCTCGGCCGGCGCGTGCACCCGGTGCACCGTCTCGACAAGGGCACGTCGGGCGCACTCGCCTTTGCGCTCGACCGCGCGACTGCCGGGACGCTGGCGACGGCTTTCGCGAGCCAGCAGGTGCAGAAGACGTATCTCGCGATCGTGCGTGGCTGGCCAGCGGCATCGGGCACCATCGAGCACGCACTGAAGGCCGTGCAGGATCCATACGCGCCATCGGGGGATGCGGCAGCGAAACCCGCCCGGACCGATTTCCGAACGCTCGCGACCGTGGAACTGCCCCAGCGCGTGGACCGCTATCCCACGGCACGCTACGCGCTGCTCGAGCTCCAGCCGGATTCCGGGCGGAGACACCAGCTGCGCCGGCATCTGGCCCACATCTCGCACCCGATCATCGGCGACTCGACGTACGGCAAGGGCCGGCACAACCGGCTGTTCACGGAGTCGTTCGGCGTCAGCCGCCTGCTGCTCGCTTGCGTGACGCTCCAGTTCGCGCATCCGGTCACGGGCGAGCCGCTCGTGATCGACGCGGACCCGGGCCCTGGGTTTGCGACGTTGCTCGAGCAGCTCGATTGGCAGCCCGCGGCACCGGCCGCCGATCGCGCCATCAACCCAGTTTTGCCTTGACCTTGGCGGCGAGCGCGTCGATCTCCCCGTGACGACCCTTGTCGGCGGCTTCGCGGCCCGGACGCGCCGGCGCTTTCGCGGCCTTTTGCAGGTACTGGAGGGCGTCGGCGTACTCGCCCTGCTCGTAGAGGAAGTCCGCGTAGAAGTAGTTCGGGTCGATGCCGTTCGGGTTCAGCTCGAGCGCCTTGAGCAGCAGCTTGCGCGCCTTGTCGTCGTCGCCGAATCCCACGGGAAAACCGGGAACCCGCGCATAGAGCGTGCCGAGGCTGGTGTAGGCTGACCCGTCGAGCGCGCCCGGATCGATCTCGAGCGCCTTCTCGAGGTTGCCGCGGGCCGCCTTGGCCAGGCCGAGCGCGCCAAGACCGCCCTTGGCACCGGCGTAGCTGCTTTCGATGATGCCCTCCCAGATCAGCGCCTCGGCGCGTCCTGGATGCTGCTGCGTGAACGCTTCGGCGCGCTTCTCGAGCGCGTCGAACGCCTTCGCGCGCGCGTCGCCGGCAGGCGTTTCGTAGTTGACCTTCGCCCAGGCCTGCTGGATCGACAGCAACTGGGCGTCGAATGCAGGGTCGCTTGCGGTGCCCGCCTGACTCGTGCCGAGCACGAGCAGCGCGATCGCGGCGAAAGGGATTCTGGGGTGTTTCATCGGTACGTACCTCATCAGGGTTTGGCGGCAGCCGCCGCAGACTCGCCGGCATAGCGCCGGATCACGGGCAGCTGCTTGCGCAGCGCGCCGTCCACGACGCGCGGCAGCAGGCCGTTCACGCGTGCAAAGAACTTCTCTGGCCAGCCGAGCACCGCCTCGACGCGGCGGCCCGCCAGCATGTCGCAGACCGCCTTCGCGACCAGCTCGGGCGGATCCATCGCGACGCCGAGTTCGTCGTTCATGCGCTCGACGGCGGACGTGTTGATGCTGGTGCGGGTTGCGCGCGGCGCCACGTAGCGCACGCTCACGTTCGTGTCGGCCAGCTCGCGGCGCAGCGCCTCGGTGAAGCCGCGCACGGCAAACTTGCTCGCTGAGTAGACGGCGTAGCCGGGATAGCCGATCGCGCCGAACACCGAGCCCGTGTTGAGGATGCAGGCCTCGGGCTGGCGTTGCAGGTGCGGCAACAGCTCCTGGCACAGGTGCATCGGCGCCAGCAGGTTGATCGCGATCGCGAGATCGAGCTGCGCCGGCGGCTGGTCGGCGAACATGTGGAAGTGGTTGACGCCCGCATTGTTGATCAGCACGTTGATGCCGCCGCGCCAGGCCGCCGCCTCGGCGCCGAGTCGCTGTCGATCCACGCTGCTGGTCAAGTCCGCCGTGAGGGTCCCGACCCGGTCGCCGTGGCGCGCCAGCCTCTGCGCCGCGTGCGTGAGCGATGCCGCGTCGCGGTCGACCAGCAGCACGGAGGCACCGCGCGTCAGCAGCTCGTCGGCGATCGCGCCGCCGATGCCGCCACCGCCGCCAGTGACCAGGGCCCGAATGGACTTGGGATTCAAGCGCTTCTCCTCTGCGGCAGCGTCGGCACGGCTGACGTCGCTTGGGCGTCGAGGCTGCGGAAGACCTGCCCATAGAGCCAGTAAATGCCGCGTGAACAGCGGATCACGGCCTCGCGATCCTCGGCCTCGGTGAGGCGTGCGAGGATCGCGGCCAGGTCATTGACGTGTTCCTTGTCGAGCTCGCCGTGGCTGCGCAGGTAGGTGAACGCACGCGTCGGCAGGTCGAGGGTCTGCTGGATCCGATCAGCCGCCGTCAGTGCGAGCGCGACGCTGGTG
>Ga0105105_10000595_pt1 | contig 16233 bp, 15 predicted proteins | sample PPLLaktember2015_4_FD_79108 | JGI IMG/M metagenome (GOLD analysis project Ga0105105, IMG submission 79108) | Freshwater sediment microbial communities from Prairie Pothole Lake near Jamestown, North Dakota, USA - PPLs Lake P8 Core (1) Depth... | ecosystem: Environmental > Aquatic > Freshwater >... | reverse complement strand
CGGCGGATGATGGTCGAAACCGGCTGCGACGCCGTTATGATCGGCCGGCGCGCCATCGGGGATCCGGACATCTTTAGAGAAGTGATCTGCCGTTTGGCGGGCCAGCCCCTGCCGCTCCGGGACTTCAACCGCCGAATCGAAGTCATGCGACGCTTTGTTCTGCTGTCGGTGTCGTGTTGCGGAGAAGCGCGGGCCGCGAGGTTAATGCGTTCACGCCTGGCTTGGTTTGGGAAGGGGCTGCGCAACAGCTCCGGCCTGCGGCAGTCGGCAAGCCGCATCGGTTCCATTGCCGAAGCGCTAAACCTGATAGACGCTTTTCAAAATTCGGAAAAAACGACCTGCCGCGGCGACAGGGGCCTCGCGCTCATTTCAGCCGGACCGTGCCGCCCGGATTCGTTTGGATCGCCTGGCTGAGTGCCGCTTCGGCCTGATCCGAGGATACCGAGGAGATGCGGGCCTCCCCGAGGCGGTCCCCCGGCCGAACGAAGCGCCGGCCGTCGCTGCTCTCGACCACTCGGCCGACGCCGTAAACCTCGAGCATCCGGCCGGTAGACAGTCCCACGGCGCTGCCGGAGGAGATGGTAATCCGGCGGTCCTCAGTACCCACGATAAAACCCTGCCATGGCTGCGAACGGATCGCGCTGCAGATCCGGTATCCGGCCTCCGGCAGCAGTTGGTTCAAGATCGGCTCGATTTCGGCGAACGGCAACGGGCCGGCGTCCTGCAGTTCCTGGTGGCGCAGTTCATCGATAACCGTCTCACCGGAGAGGGTTTCGTCCAACGCCTTGGTGCCGGTGGCCGAATCGATCACTTCCACTCTCAGCACGGCGCGAATCTTGTAGCGCGTGTCCTTCCACAACCAGAAGCCCGTCTTCTCATCCGTCAATCGGCTGTCGCTCAGCGTGCCGACGACGAAATAATTCAACCCTCTCGGCCGGCCGATGAGCCCCAGGGCATACCCGTCAATCGGCCCGGAAGCCAGCCGGGGCGGCGATTTGAGAACTTCTCCGACCGCTGCGTCAACGATGCATTCAGGGCAGTCGGTTTTCAGGTTCGCCGCAAGGGTCTTTTGGAAGGCGGCAGGAAATAAGGACGAAGTCACGGCCGGCTGGTTTTCGACGCCGATCAGGGCGATCTTATTCCGGATGTCGCTGCCGGCCGCTGTGAAGGTGCCGGTCACCTTCCGGGATGTATCGGACACCGTCCGGACGGTGCCGCGGGCGGCATCCTTGATGGTGGTACAGCCGGAATAGAATAGAATGAGCCCGAGCACCAGCGCAACTGCCGGTATCGAGGACCATCGACGGGAACGAATCGTCTTGAGTGTCATCATCGCTGCCACGGTGAAGTTGAAATGAACGCCCTCAGCCCAAGTTGGCCAATCGAACGACGTTTTACATAATGGATGCGGTTGGCGATGTCAAACGCTCCCCGGCGAACGAATCGCCGCCTCCAGTCTGCCGGCCGGCCGGCTTGACAGGCCTAGTGCGATTTGTTAGCAGCAACGCTGCACGCCATCTCAGTCTACAGGAGATCCCCATGGCATCCATCGACGAGAACATCCTCAAAGCCGCCAAGGAAATCGTGGTCAAGTTCATTGAGTGCGGCCGGCTGTCGCCCAATGCTTTTCCCGAGGCGTTTCAAACCATCTATCGAACCGTGGACGAAACCGTTAAAAGCGGCATCCAACCAGCGGAAAAACCGCCCGCTCCGGCCCCTGAAGCCAAGGCTTCGGGAGCCGGGCCGAAGGCCGGCGGCGGCAGGCGCTGAGGCAGGCTTTCGCGCAGATCCCCGTTGCGGGCGTTTGCTCCCGGTCAATGGGCCTCCGCCCAGTTGCTGCCGATGGCCACGTTAACCTTCAGCGGCACCTTCAACTCCCAGATGCCTTCCATAATGTCGCGCACCCTGCGAGCGACGGCATCAACTTCATCCGGCGGCAGCTCGAACACGAGCTCATCGTGCACCGTGAGCAGCATGGCGGCCTGAAAACCTTCCCGGGCCAGGGCCTCATCGATACGGATCATCGCCACCTTGATCAGATCCGCCGCCGAACCCTGAATCGGAGTGTTGATGGCGGTGCGCTCGGCGGCCTGACGAATGATGGAATTGGAATGAGTGATGTCCGGAAGCAGGCGGATCCGGCCGAGCAGGGTGTTCGTGCGACGAATCCGCCGCGCCTCCTCGATCGTATGCTCCAGAAAGCGTTTGACGCCGGGATAGCGGGTAAAATAGCTGTCGATGTAAGTCTTGGCCATCTTCTGGCTGATTTCGAGCTGGCGCGCCAAGCCGAAGGCGCTCATCCCGTAGATAATCCCGAAGTTGATCGCTTTGGCCTGGCGCCGCAGATCGGCGGTGACCCGGTCGCTTTCCACTTGGAAGACCTCCGAGGCTGTACGGGTATGGATATCTTCGTCCTCAGAAAACGACCGGATGAGGGTTTCGTCCTCCGAGCAGTGGGCCAGGATGCGCAACTCGATCTGTGAATAGTCCGCTGAAAGCAGCCGCCACCCGCTGCGCGGCACGAACGCCCGCCGGATTTCGCGCCCCTCCTCCGTGCGGATGGGAATGTTCTGAAGGTTCGGATCCGAACTGGACAGCCGGCCCGTGGCCGTTACGGTCTGGTTGTAGGAGGTGTGAATGCGTCCGGTGTCGGGGTGCACCAGCTCGATGAGGGCATCGGCGTAGGTGGATTTGAGCTTGGCCAGGGTGCGGTGCTTCAAAATCATGGCCGGAAGCTCGTGCAGGCCGGCCAGTGCCGTCAACACGTCCACATCCGTCGAGTAGGCGGTCTTTTTTTTGGTTTTCTTCTGGGCCGGCAGCTTGAACTTCTCGAATAGAATGTACCCTAGCTGCTGGCTGGAGTGGATGTTGAAACGTTCTCCGGCCATCGCGTAGATACCGTCCTCCAGCGCTTCGAGCCGGTGCTCCAGGGACTTGGATAGTTCGTGGAGCCGATCGATGTCCACCGTGACCCCGCGCATCTCCATCCGCAGCAGCACAGGCACCAGCGGCATCTCCACCGTTTCCATCAACGGCATCAGACCGATCTCCTTCAGCCGGCGGGCGAGCCGCTCGTAGGCCAGCAGGGTGACATCGGCATCCTCGCAGGCATAGGGCACCGCTTCCTCCAGCGGCACCTCGGCGAAGGTAGCGGCGCCTTTGCGCTTGCCGACCAGTTCCTCGAAGCGCGTGGTTTGGTGATCGAGGTAATCCAGCGCGATCTGATCCAGGTTGTGGGCGCGCTTGGAGGGATCCAGGAGATAAGAGGCGAGCATGGTGTCGAACGCAACGCCCTGCAGGTTCACGCCGTGCCGGGCCAGAACCATCCAGTCGTATTTGATGTTCTGGCCGATTTTGCGGGACCCGGGGTCCTCCAGGATCGGCCGCAACTGGTCGAGCACAAAGGATCGGTCGAGCTGCTGCGGAGCCCCGAGGTAGCGGTGGCCGCACGGAATATAGACGGCCCGGTCGGCCTCGGTGGCGAACGAAAGGCCGACCAACTGGGCACGCATGGGGTCCTGCGAGGTCGTCTCGGTGTCGATTGCGAAACGCCCGGCCGATCGCAGCTGCTCCAGCAACGCCGCCAGCCCAGCGGCTTCGAGGATCGGCCGGTAATCCTTGGAACGCCGCTCGCCGTTATGCGGCAACGCCTGCAGCAGCTGGCGGAATTCCAATGTCCGGAACAGGCCGGACAGCGCCTGGACGTCGGGGGCTTGCACCTGAAGGGCCTGTGTTTCCAGCAAGAGCGGGGCATCGGTGCGGATGGTCGCCAGCTCGCGGCTTAAGAAGGCTTGCTCTCGGAAACGGTGAAGGTTCTCCTGCTGTTTCTTGCGCGGCAGGGTGTCTAACTGCGCATAAAGGCCATCCAGACTGCCGAAGGTCCGGATGAGTTCACGCGCTGTTTTCGGGCCGATCCCGGGAACTCCGGGGATGTTGTCCGCCGTATCCCCGGACAACCCCATGACGTCGATGACCTGCCGCGGTTCGATTCCCATGGTCTGGCGCACCCGAACCAGGTCGGTGGCCGCGTCTTTCATCGGATCCCAGAGGCGGGCCTGTTCGCTGACCAGCTGAATGAAATCCTTGTCGCCGGTGACCATCACCACCGACCACCCCTGCCCCTCCAGGCGCCGGCAGAGCGTGCCGATCAGATCGTCCGCTTCGAATCCGGCCATCTCGATCACGGGCAGCCGGTAGGCGGCGGCGATCTGTTTGATGTAAGGGATCTGGACGGCCATATCGTCCGGCATCGGCGGACGATTCGCCTTGTAGTCTCGATAGAGCCGGTGCCGGAACGTCGGCCCCGGGCTGTCGAAAAACATGGCGGCATAACCCGGCCGCCGCTCGTCCATGAGTTTGATCAGCATGCGGGTGAAGCCGAAAACCGCATTGGTGGGAAGCCCCTGGGAATTGGCCAGCCCCTGGATGGCGTGATAGGCACGGTGGATGTAAGCGGAACCGTCGATGAGAAAAGCCGTCTGGTCTGGCTGCATTCGATCAATCCCCCCGCAGGTTGGGTATGGTTTCCGGCTGCATGCACCCGCCTCCCTCCGAGCGGACCGTCGCCGCTCGTCGGATGGAGCCGGATATTGAAGCCGCGGTGCGGTTGACACCGTGTGGCCCGTGATTTAAAATCAACACCGATACATATCAGGTCGCCGGCGCCGGTGGTTATACCATCCCTCGCAGGGCCGGGCAACCAGGAGGGAACAGTTGAAAACCGGTCGAATCCTCAACACGGACGAAGATGTCAAGGCCGCTCTTGCGAGCGCAAAGACTGTTGCCGTCGTCGGCCTAAGCCCCAAGCCCGACCGGGATTCCTATCAGGTGGCCGCTTACCTCCAGCAGCGCGGCTACCGCGTTCTGCCCGTGCGCCCGGCCCAGGCGGAGATCCTCGGCGAGAAGGCCTTTGCCTCTCTGGACGACATTCCGGGGCCCGTGGACATCATCGATGTTTTCCGTAGTTCGGATCAAGTGCTGCCGCACGCCCGCGAAGCCCTGCGCCTGAAACCGAAATTATTCTGGATGCAGGAGGGGATCGAAAACCATGAAGCAGCGGCGCTGCTCACCGCCGCCGGCATCGATGTGGTGATGAATCGCTGCATCAAGCACGACCATGCCCGCCTCGAACTATAATTCACCCTATCGGATGAAGCACCGACCGGGCCGTGCGGTCACCTGCCACTGCTGCCGAAATGTCTTCCCCTTCTGCTGGTCCTGCCGGTGCGGCTTCCGGATCTGTCAGGCCTGCATGCAGCAGAATCTCTGGGGGATGACATGTAACGGCATCACGTGGGAATGCCCCGACTGCGGCGGCCAGAACGGATTCGGCAATCAATGATCGGCAGCGCGCCGGATCGCGAAGAGCGGCGCAGTCGGTCCAAGGAAGCAAACTCTCTTGAAACATAAGAACCCGGCGGCCGAGCCTGCTTCGGCTTCCGATCCGGTATGAGCCATGCATTACGAGGGAACCATCATCCGGCCTCCCAGCGAGGCCAACAGTATCCTGCTGCAGATCACCGTCGGGTGCTCCCGCAACTCGTGCACGTTCTGCGGAACCTACGCCGGCGAGCGCTTTCGGATCAAGTCCGACGCCGTCATCATGGAGGACATTGCCTTTGCCGCGGAAGTCTGCCGGCGCCAGCGCCGCGTCTTCCTGTGCGATGGCGATGCGCTGATCGTCCCGCAAGCGCGGCTGCTCCGAATACTGGAGGCCATCCGCAGCGGGCTGCCGTGGGTTACCCGCGTCGGCGCCTATGCCAACGCCAAAAGCCTCCGGCGTAAGAGCCTCGACGAACTGAAAGAACTTCGTCGGCTGGGGCTGGGCATTGTCTATATGGGTCTCGAGACCGGAGACGACGAGACGTTGCGCAACATCCACAAAGGGGCGGATTCGGCTGAGATGATCGCCATGGGCCGCAAGGCCCGGGAAGCCGGCTTCAAGCTGTCGGTCACGGTGCTGCTGGGGATCGCCGGCCGCGATTGCTCGCAACGCCACGCCCGCGAGACCGGCCGGGTGCTGACCGCCATCGACCCCGACTATGTGGGCGCGCTCAGCCTGATGCTCATCCCCGGCACACCGCTTTACCGGGATTGCCAAGCCGGTGTTTTCACGTTGATCACGCCGGCGGAAATGCTTGCGGAGTTGCGCACCATGCTGGCGGAAACCCACCTCTCCCAGGGGCTTTTTCACGCCAACCACGCGTCCAACTACCTGCCGATCAAGGCCCGCCTGCCGAAGGACAAGGCAGCCACCCTAAGACTGATCACCGAGGCCTTGGCCGGCGAAGTCTCGCTCAAACCGGAGTTCATGCGGGCTTTGTGAAGAAGGCCGCCGGATGATAGACATCTTCAGCGCTGACGATGCCGAAAGGAAAAGCGATGGATATCAAACTGCTGCTGACCACCTTCGGGCTGGTGTTCCTAGCCGAACTCGGGGACAAGACCCAGTTGGCCACCTTCTGCTTCTCCGCCGACTGCGACAACCGCCTTTCGGTTTTTCTTGGCTCGGCGGCCGCATTGGTGCTGAGTTCGCTCATTGCCGTGCTGCTGGGGGCCGGCATCAGCCGCTTCATTTCTCCGACCGCGATCAAAGTCGGCGCCGGCATTTTTTTTGTTCTGGTGGGGGGCTGGACGCTTTACGCCGCCCTTCGTTCCTGATCCGCTCCGGGAAAGGAGTTGGCGCATGCCCAACCGGTATCAGCGGCTGCTGGCCGCCCTGCTCACGACGCTGGCGATCGCCCTGCTGCTTGCCCCGGCGGCCGTCGCGGCAACGGGACTCGATTTTTCGGCGCTGATCGCCGCCGCCCGCATCAAGGGCCCGCTGGACTACTGCGGGGAGCGTGTCCCCCTGGAAGACCCGGACGTGCGGGAACGCATGGAACGCGAGATGCTGTCGGTGCTGGCAGACCCGCACCAGGTCATCCTATGGATCAAACGCTCCCGGCAAGCGCTTGCGCCCATTGAAGCGGCGCTGCGCGTCCACGGGCTGCCGCAGGATCTTAAGTACGTGGCCATAGCCGAAAGCTCCCTGAGACCTCATGCTGGATCTCCCAAAGGCGCCATGGGATACTGGCAGTTCATTGAGCCCACCGGACGCAAATACGGCCTCCGGGTGGATTCCGAAAAAGACGAGCGCCGCAGCCTTTTCGCTTCCACCGAAGCGGCCATTGCCTACCTGAAAGAACTGCGGCAGATCTTCGGCACCTGGACACTGGCCGTCGCCGCCTACAACATGGGAGAAAACGGCCTGCGCAGCGACATCAGCCAGCAGAACGTCCGGGATTATTACCGGCTCTACCTGCCGCTGGAGACCCAGCGCTATGTCTTCCGGATTCTGACCGCCAAGTTGATTCTGGAGCATCCGGAGACATACGGATTCCGCTTGGAGCCGGAGGATATCTATCCCCCGACGGCGTTCGAACGGATCGCCCTCGATGCCAGCCGTGAGACACCGGTCCTGGCCATTGCGCAGGCCGCGAACACGGATGTCAAAATGATCAAGGATCTCAACCCGGAAATTCGCGGATTTCGCCTGACTCCGGGCCGGCATCATCTGTTGATTCCCAAGAGCGCCGGCAATGGATTCCACGACCGCCTCTCCCAATTGATAGAACAAGCGGACGCACAAGTGCACGAAATTAGTTATCTGGTCAAGGAGGGAGACACGCTTTCGGCGATCGCCGTGCAGCACGGCGTCAATGTCTCGGATGTGCGGTTGTGGAACCGGCTGGACCCGAAAAGGCCAATTCAACCCGGAATGCGCCTGGTCCTGCGGGTCAGGGCAGAAAACGTCGGTCGTGCAAGTCCGTGAGGACGAAAACGAATGCGCCTGAAGGGGCTGCCCTCACGTTCCCCTAACCGGGATTACGATTTTGCGTTTTTCCGGAATCGGGTGGGGCCGGTAGAGAATGGCCGTGTGCCCGATCAGACCGGCCCGGCAGCTGTCGGTGCGCCGTTCGATTTCGGATAGGCACTCCGCCTTCAGCCGGCGGTCCTTGAAATCGACGAATTTGATCTTGATGAGCTCATGGGCGCTGAGCGCCTCATGAATCGAGCCGAGAAGGGATGGGCTGATGCCTTTCTGCCCGACCAGCACGACCGGCTTGAGGCTGTGTGCCAGTGCCCGCAAGTGCTTTGCCTGAAAGCTCTTCAGCGGTTGCATGGCTCACCGCCTGGCGTTAGTATCGAATCGATCATGAACCAGAAAATCCCGCTTGCTTTCATTTGCGCATAACACTTTAATACTTTCGCCTTAGAGTTCATAAGCCGCCGATCGAAAACAGGAGTGAAGCATGCAGAAAACGAATTATCCGCAGGAGTCCGCAGCGTTTCAGATTCAGGCCTACCGCAAACCCAAAGACCTCCGCGCCCTGCGCGTGGAAAATGTGTCCTTCACCGGCAGCCCGCGTAAACATCCCTACGACGCCGAACGAATCATCTTGGTGGCCGATCCCTACAGCACCAATACGTTTTACTTCGAGTTTGAAAAAAGCGATATCGCTTGCGTGGAGGAACTTCCCAGCGTGGTCGACATGGAGGGCAACACCTTGACCATGATCCGCATCTGGGTCAAGAGGGGAAGCGTTGCCGTGCGCTGCACGCCGTTCATTACTGGCGACACCCGCGCAATTGAATGACCCGCGGGAACGCCGGAAGGGCTGAAAACACTTCCGTTTAGAAGCGGATATTCAGCTGAAACGACACGTCCTCAACGGAGGCGTTGCGCCTTCCTCCGGCATCTTCGTTTGGCCTGAGATCCGGATTGAAAGCTTGCGTTCCATAGAGCGAGAAACGGAGAGATTCGGACAGGTGATAATGCAAGCCGAGGGCGAAGTCCATAGTCTGCCAATCCGGGGAAACTCCGAGCGGCCGTTCGAAAAAGTCCTCTTGATTCTTGGCGTGCGCTGCCATGAACACGGCAACCCGCGAGGACGGGAGGATCATCCAGGTTTCGAGGCCGAATTTCTGATAGTCGCGATCGCGGCTCTTTTGTGCCTTTTCGTCTTCAACCTGGGTTACGGACGGTATCAACTTGATCCACTCCAGCGGAGAAAGAATCGCTGCCAGCCTGAATCCGCCGTCGGCTTCAGTCGGGCTGCCCGTCTGGATCGCAGCCGACAAATCCGGATCCGGCGGCGTATCGCCTGCCTCGAGCGCATTCAAAAAGAAGCCGCTCAATAGAAACTCGAGCGAATCGTTGATTTGAACGCCTGCTTCCAAGTAACTGAACCGCTCGGCCGAATCGCCGACGTCCAGTGAAAAGCTGAAGGAATCCTGGACCAACGCTTTCGTCAAATCCGCATCATCATCATGTTCGCCCAACAGATCGAGCCCGTTGGCGCGCTTCGAGAACATGTATCGCGACTTCCAGTAGCCGTCGTCTATGCGCGAGATGGTAACACCTTCCGAACGTGAGGCATGCAGGAAATGGCCGCCGGCCAGATACATTCCCACGTGGTTCACAGATTTGCGGCCGGGGCCGAAAAACACCAAGTCTCCGGTTTTGAGCTCGTCCTTGTCAACGGATTCGAGGCCGCCCAGCCGGCTCTGCTCTCTGGAGCTGCGCGGGAGATGGATGCCGAACACTTCGGAGTAAACTTGTTTGATCAATCCTGAACAATCAAATCCGCTTTGTCCTTCGCCGCCAAAGCGATAACGCCGGCCGAAGAACTTGGCAATTTCGTTTTCGAGATTCTCTGGCAGCGCCGGCGAGATCTCGGAAGTGATGGCTTCCGCCTTGGTTTTGGTTGCTGCCGAAACTATAGGTTTTGCGGTCGCTTTTTTTGCCTTCTTCTGGGTTCGGGCGGCGCTTTTGGGTTTTACGGCAGCCGGGGATTTGGATTTGGGCTTGATCTGAACGGGAACGGAGTTGACGACCGCACAGGAAGCGGCGGGGGCGGCCGCCTGCTGCCGCGCGGCCCAGGGCTCTGAAGCGAAGCCGTGCAAAAACAGAAAGCAGGATGCCACCAACAGGCTCCCGCTCCTGAAAAGCTCATTCCATTTGCTGTGACGATGTTCGTACGGCGATGCGTTGTGTGGATGAAGCAATTTTCCAAACCTCGGTGATCGTCCCGAACTTTTTACGGCGCTTGCCGTGCGCCTTCTTCCTCCCAAGGCACATTTTGCGGAAGCTGATCTTCCGCTTCTCGGTCAGTGGAAGCGATGCCTGTGCACCCACCGCTGCATTCTTAGTTCCTGGAATCGGCAACGGCGTTGATGGCAAGAGGTGTTTTTTTAGTCCGGTAGCGCATTCAGTGTCAAGTTTTTTTTTGAAAAAAATTTTTTAGGCTTAAAAGTTTCAGCAAAACAAATGCCAAGAATGACATCCAGACTAATCTCGGATGAAAACCGATGATTATGTACTTCAGCCAATTCGAGCACACCGCCAACGATTACCTGTCCGAAATTCAACAGACTGTTTTCTTATCCTTATCGATACGCATTCAGGTAATAATCAGATGTTAATGGAAATTGGCTATGCTCAATTTGTATGCTCGATCGGAATAATTCACTTGACTTCAATAAAGTTATTTTATAGCTGCTATATAGCTATTTAAGATATCTCTAAACACAGTAGGGCAAAATCGCAAAGGAGGCTCCGTCCATGAAATACAAATCGATTTGCTTCTATCTGGTCATCATCGCAGCGGTTGCGACTCTGCTGGGCACCAATCAGGCCACAGCGGCTGAACCGATCGTCATCGGCGTGCCGACGTCGCTCGGATTCCTCGAAGGCCATGCAAAATCCTGAAGCGGACCTTGGGAGACAGGGGCTGAGACGCGCAAGGAGAAACTAATCACCATGGACTTTGCACTCAACAAGGAACAGCTGGACATCGTCAGGGCGGCCCGCAGTTTCGCGCTCAAGGAGTTCCCGGAGCGTGCCCGCGAATTCGACCGCGAGGAGAAATTCGATCTCGGCCTGTGGAAAAAGGCCTGTGAACTCGGCTTTGTGGGGGTCTTCATCGACAAGCAATACGGCGGGCTCGGCTATGGGTTCCTGGAGCACTGTCTCATCAACGAGGAGTTCTGGGCGGTGGAGCCGGGCATCGGCGCCGCGATTCTGTCGGCCACCTTCGGGGCCGAGTTGATCCAGATGTTCGGCAGCGAAAACCAGAAGAAAAGCATCCTGCCCCAGCTGGCGGAGGGCCAGGCCATCATCGGCACGGCCATCACCGAGCCGGATGCCGGCAGCGATGTCACCATGGCCGTCACCACCGCGGTGCGAATCGGCAGCGAGTGGGTCATCAACGGCTCCAAGATGTTCGCTACGAACGGCACCACCGCCACCTACATCAACGTCTTCTGCCTGACCGACCCGGAGAACCGCTCGCGCCACAAGCGCCACAGCTTCATTCTGGTGCCCACCTCCGCCCCTGGCTACCAGGCCATCAAGATCCATGGCAAGCTCGGGATCCGGGCTTCGGACACGGCGGAGCTGATCTTGAAGGACCTGCGCGTTCCGGCCGAAAACCTGGTCGGAGTCGAAGGCGAGGGCTTTTCCCAGCTGATGGCATTCTTCAACCACACCCGGCTGCACGTCTGCGCCCAGGCCGTGGGGCTCTCGCGCGCGGCCCTGGAAGAAGCCGTGCGCCACGTCAAGGGCCGGGTCCAGTTCGGGCAGCCCTTGGCGGCGTTTCAAGCCACCCAGTTCAAGATCGCCGAAATGGCCACCCGCATCCGCGCTTCCCGCAATCTCTACTATGAGGCCGCCTGGAGCGCCGACCGCGGCAAGCTCGATCACGGGCTCGTGGCCATGGCCAAATGGTTCTCCGGCCAGACCGCCGTTTACTGCGCCGACGAAGCCCTGCAGCTGCACGGCGGCTACGGCTATATCGACGAATACAAGGTTCAGCGCCTCTACCGCGACGCCAAGATCCTCGAAATCTACGAGGGGACCAAGGAGGTCGAAAAGACCATCGTCGCGCGCGGTTTGTTGCGATAGGGGCGTGGGACGCCCGCCGGATGGATCGCGAACTGGACATCGCCCTTCTCGCCAGGATCCAACGGATCCCCATCGTCGCCACCCTGCGCCTTCAGATCGTGCGCTTCGACGACGGTTTCTGCGAAACCCGGGTGCCGCGCAGGCTTAAATACGACGGCGTGTTTGCGTCGTTTCACGGCGGCTTGCTGATGACGATCGCCGACAGCACGGCGTGCTTTGCGATCCTGACCCGCACCGGACCCGATACACGCCTGACCACTACCGATATGAACATCCGCTTCCTTGCCCCCTGTCTGACCGACGTGACCGCCCAGGCAACGGTGATCAAATTCGGCCGCACCCTCTGTCCGGTGGCTGTCGACATCTTCGACCAAGCGGGCCAACAGGTGGCTGTCGCCCAGGTCACCTACATGCTGCTCTAACCATCCTTGCCGAAGGCGGAGAGAAGAATAATGAGGGGAATCCTGGCGGGCTACCGGCCGTTTCAACCAGCGCCCTATCTCTGCAACATTATCCTGATGTGACCGCCGTCATCGTTGCCGATTTCGCCTCGTCCAACATTTTGCGCAGTGTATGCGCCAAATCGTTCAAGGCCAGCGGCTTGAAAGCGAACTCCCGGATCCCGGCGGCGCGGGCTTTTTCCTCGTTGGCCTGGTCGCTGAAGCCGGTGCAGAGCAGGATCGGGAGATCCGGCCGGATTTCCAGCAGCCGCTTCGCCAGGCTCAGGCCATTCATCTGCGGCATGGTCATGTCGGTAATGAGGGCATCATAACGGCCGGAATTAACGCTGAAGGCCTCGATCGCCTCCAGCGGACTGGTCCGGGTTTCGACCCGGTATCCCAGCCGTTCGAGCATCTGCTGGGTCATGTCGGTCAAAAACTTTTCATCGTCCACGACCAGAACGGTCTCCGAGCCGGTGGGAAGCCTCTTGTCGGCGGCGGCGGGCACGGTATGGCGGCCTTCCAGCGCCACCGGGAAATACACATGAAAGCTGGTCCCATGCCCGATCTCGCTGTAGACCTTTATGAAACCGCCATGGGATTGAACAATCCCGTGAACGACGGAAAGCCCTAAACCGGTGCCCTTTCCAAGTTCCTTGGTCGTGAAATATGGCTCGAAGATCCGCTCTCTGACCAACGGATCGATACCCATCCCGCTGTCCGTCACGGTCAGCTTGACGTATTCCCCGGCCTCGATTTCCGGTTGAAACCGCAGATCCTCTTCGGCCAGAACTGCCTTCTCCAGGCCGATCTTCAGCACCCCGCTCTCCAGCTTGTCCATCGCGTGAGAGGCATTGGTGCACAGGTTCATCAGCACCTGCTGCATCTGGGTGGGATCGGCGAGGATGGTTCCGGCGTCCGCATGGATGCTCTGGCGCACATCGATGCTGCTGGGCAGGGTGGCCTTGAGAAAATGGTAGGTCTCCTTGACCACCGGCTTCAAGTTGACCAGCAGCCGCTGCTGTTCACCGCGCCGGCTGAAGGTCAGAATCTGCTGAACGAGTTGCCGCGCGCGATCCGCGGCGGTCAGGATCTGATTGACATAGAGCATGTCGGCCGCCGTCATGCTGTCCGAGATTTCCAGGATGTTGGCGTTGCCGATAATGACGCTCAGAATGTTGTTGAAGTCGTGAGCAATGCCGCCGGCCAGGGTGCCGATGGCCTCCATCTTTTGGGCCTGCTGCAGCTGAGCTTCCAGTTTCTCCTTCTCCAGCCGGGCGCTGATTTCGGTGACGAAAGAATACGATAATCCATGTCCTTCTTTTTCGATATAGTTCGCCGCGATCTCGACCGGAATCAGGTATCCGTCCCTCCGGCGGTGTTGGGACTGCACCACGCGAACCCGATCTTCGGCGAGCTTACGACGTTGGGCGGTCCATTTTTCGCGCGAAAAGGTCGGGTCGATGTCAAAGATGGTCATGCCGAGCAGTTCCTCCCGACTGTAACCGAGACTGCGGCAGGCATGTTCGTTCACTTCCTGAATCCGGGCGTCATCGCCAACTCGAAAGATCCCCATCGCGGCGTTTTCAATGCAAAACCGGGCCAGCTGCAAGTTCTCCTCGGCTTTTTTGCGCTCGGTGATGTCCATCGAAGAGCTCTCATAGTACCGAATGCGCCCTGCGTCGTCTTTAGCTGCGACGGCCTGAATCTCAACCCAGAAACTGCTGCCGTCCCGCCGGCGCATATGGAGTTCGCAGGATCCGCCTTTGCTGTGCCCTTCGACCATGGCTTTGAAGCGTTCCCGGTCCTGCGGATTGACGTATAAATCCGTCGCCGGCCGAGCCAGAAACGACTCCCGGTTCGGATGGCCGTACATCGCCACCAGAGCCGGGTTGGCGTCGATGATGCGGCCGTCCGCATCCGAGCGGCAGATTCCGATCGGCAGGTTCTCGAAAAGGCTGCGGTAGTGCATCTCGCTCTCGTAGAGCGCCTGCTGAGTCTCCGAAAGCTTTTCGTAAGCAGCCTTGATCCGTTTGAACTGATCCGTGATCTGCGACCGCATGCTGATGAAGGAACGGGCGAGTTCGCCGATCTCATCGGAGCGTTCGATCAGCTCGGTCGGCCGGCCTTCGGATTTCATTTCCCGGCCGAACGATGCGGCGGTTTCAGCGAGCCGGCGAATGGGAAAGGTGAACCGTACCGCCGCGCGCCGACTCAACCAGCCGACCACGAACAGAGTGGCGGCCAGGATCAACAGCATGGCGATGCCGATGATCCGGCTCTGATGCGAAACATAGGAGCTGTATTCTCCGGCAATATCCCGGCCGCGCTCCCGCGTAAAAACAACGGCCGACAGAAATTCGTCCATATAGGTCGTCGCAGCGACCATGAGCGTCCGGCCATCAACCCACGCGCCGATGGGCGTCATGGTCATGTATTTTTGGGTGATCCGCCCGTCTTCTTCGAGCCAGTCGTAGTAACCCGAAACCTCGCCTCCAGCCAGGGACGGCTCGAAAGTTTTCCACCAGGACGGCAATTTCTCAGCCAGTGTTCGCATGTTGAAATCGATCAAATCGGGATTGGGATGCAACCGCATGATGCCCGTGCCGGCCTCGTAAAGGCAGGTATAGCCGGTCAGCCCGACGCGCTGCACGGCGATGCTGTTTACGGCCGAGCTTTGCTGGAGCTGCTCGATGGTGGTTCCCGGCTGGGAATCGATGAGCAGTTCGAGTTGCCGGGCCACCTCACGCGCCCGGCTGTGGATGATTTTTTCCCCGTCCCGGACCGTCCGCGTCTCGATTTCGGCCTCGAGTTGCCGCATGGAGCCGTCGATCAGCCCGGCGATATGGCTCTGCGCTAAAAAAGCTCCCGTGAGGGTGCAGATGGAGAACGCCAGCAATGGGACAAACGATAAGACCAAGTACTCCCGATTCAGACTGCGGATCAGCGATACCGTTCCCGTTTGCGCACGATTCATTTCAACGGCTCCTCGAAGTAACTTGGAAGGCCTCTCGCCAGGGGTCACGCCTCGTCCAGCGCAGCAGATGATCCGGAAGGGAACCTGAGACGATTTCTACTATTATCGCAAAAAAAACAGTATTTTTGAAATTTATTTCTTCGGGTGACATTCGTCGCAATTCGCGCGGATTTCGGAGGCCATATTGCGTTGAGCCCCGGCGACGCGGCCGGTACCATATGCATCCAGTCAATTATGCAGACGATTTTCTCCAGCTCTTTGAAGAGAGACTGGGTTTTCTCATCCGGCAATGGCTCTGGAACGTGCATAATTCTGTTACAGCTAATTAAAAACGCTTTCTGAACTTTGGGAGTTGCATTTATCCTGACTCAAAAAACGAAAATGCGAGATCCGGGTCAAAAATCGATTTTGAATTGCAATGCATGGGGATATATGAAACCAACAACACCCTCACACGATCGCTTGCTCCCTAAGAGGCGCTGATGCCTGCCATCCTTTATACGAGGAGAGGAACAGCTGGGTCGACGAAGGTGAAAAGGAGCGAATCAAACAGTGTCTCATCACGTGGAGCTGATCCAGAAACTTAACGTCAGCGGTATCTTGGGAAAGTCACTGATGTTGAGGCGATGCGCTGGATTGAAAACTTGTATGGTTGAAACAGAACTGGGGCAGAGCGCTTGTGCCTGCCCCAAATTACCTGCTTTTGGTTGATTCGGTCGGGAAAGGTGAAAAATTTCAGGACCGGATTAGACATTATGGTTGACAGTTAAGCACCGGCCATAGCGGGAAGAAGACGCTTTGGACCCGCGCAAAAGCCCCCCGGGCTCCGACGAGCAATCCGGGGCCCATTCTCGCCCGGGAGGCTTTTG
>Ga0105105_10000593_pt1 | contig 16289 bp, 12 predicted proteins | sample PPLLaktember2015_4_FD_79108 | JGI IMG/M metagenome (GOLD analysis project Ga0105105, IMG submission 79108) | Freshwater sediment microbial communities from Prairie Pothole Lake near Jamestown, North Dakota, USA - PPLs Lake P8 Core (1) Depth... | ecosystem: Environmental > Aquatic > Freshwater >... | reverse complement strand
CTCCGAGAAAGAAAAAGAAACTTTACATTGGATTTGACTTTAAGAAGGAAAAACAACAGCGACCTAATAAATCCAAAAAAATCCAAGGGATCAATTGCAGGGAACAGATGATGCATCATCAAGAAAAACATTCAACCATGCAGAAAACGACTCAGCTCCATGAGAATATCGATCTGCTCTTAGAGAAAATAGAAAACCAGCACTTTCAGGAAATTATGTCTGATTTTGAGAAACTTCAGAAACAAAAACCGGGTATCACTGATGATCAAAGGAATAAAAAGGATATAGAACTAGGGATTGCACAAGATGACGGAGAAGAATTACAAAACGAAGTAGAAATCAGAAATCGTCTTCTCGACGACCTTGAGCATCAGATACTTGAACGACAAACACAACTGATCCAAAAAACAGAAACGGTCATGCGTCTGCAAAAAGAATTAGAACGAAAAGATCAGGTTCTGGGGGTTATAAAAAAAGAATTAGAGGAAAAAGTAGAAGAATCACTAACCCTACAGCAGCAAATCGAGGAAAGAGAAACGATTATCCAGGATATTAAAGCACAATTGGCGGAGAAACAAACCTGGGTTGTTGAGAACAACCATTTTACTGAGCAATTGAGCAGAGAACTAGAACAAAGCAGTCGTCTTACGAAAAAAATCCAAGAAGAGTTACATAGTAGAACTATTGAATTTACTGTCTCACGTAAAGATTTAGAGGAGAAAACAGCGGAGATAGACGAGTTACAGAGGGAAATCATCTCACGAAATACAATTATTGAGACCTTGGAAAACCAATTAGAGAATCAACAACTATCAATAATTGAAAAGACAGAATTTGCCATAACATTACAAAACCTAATACAAGAAAAGAACGAGGAAATCACAAAACAAAAACATGATGTACAACAAAAACAAGATGAACTTGAGTGGCTTCATTGTGAAATTGATTCGAGAAATCAAATCATTGACTCTATCACCAGACAACTTACAGAAAAACAAACTATCCTTATTGAACATTCGAATATCAAAGAGCAATTGCAGGACGAGCTGTCGCGCAATAGAACCCTCTTACAACTGAAAGAAAACATCCTCGAACAAAAACAACAGGAGATAACCCTAAAAGATAACGAACTTCATAGGCTAGGATTGCAGCTGCAAGAATCCCAGGTAGAATTAGATATGATCCGGGGGGAAATCGACTCAAGAAGCAGGATCATTGAAAACATCGAAGAACAACTCGCAGCTGAACAAACACATCTTATCGAAAAAACACAGTTAGCTGAGCACCTTGAGGCAGATATTGAGCAAAAACAAGAAGAAATTCAGATACGAACAAAAGAATCTTCTGTTCTCAGAAATGAAGTGAAAAGCAAAAACCAGGAAATCGATCAGCTGAACACAGAACTCCACAAACATCTAATAGATTTAGAATCAAGAAATACTATCTTACAACAGAATGAAGATCTCATCGCCCAACTTGAAAAAGACCTTAAAAAAACCTCCCTGGAATTACAGCAAAAAAACATACAATTGCTTGCCAGTAAACGAGAGTTACAACGACAAGAGGAAGAGTTCAACCTGCTAAGCAGGGACTCGGAGAAAAGATGGGCTGATGCGTTAGTAACAACCATCGAACTTCGGGATAACAAGGAACAGGTAAAAGAACTAACATTGAAACTTGACCAAAGAGAAAACCTGTTAAACGATTTACAGACAGATCTGAACAAAAAAACAATGGAATTTACAATAAATAATCAGAATTTACAAGACAATTTAGAATCACTCAACAGAGAGGTAGTGGTTCGAAATACACTTATTGAGGAGCTTGAAAAGCAGCTTTCAGAGCGACAAATGTTTGTAATGGAAAAGACACAGATGATCGAAACACTTCGATCAGAACTGGGAAAACGAGACGATGAACTTAATTCACGCATTGGTGAACTTTCATCTACTCGGGAAATGGTTGATTCTTTACATACTGAGATACTCTCAAAGAACCATATCATTGATGAAATCGGAAAACAGCTCGCAGGAAATCAGATGACCGTCCTAGAAAAAACAGCGCACATGGAACGATTATCCGACACTATGAAAGATAAAGAAATTGAATTAATGGAAAAAAATGAAGAGCTTATTAGTAGTAAACAGGAATTAGAAAAAAAAGAAAACGATCTCCATTCCCTGGAAAATGTGGTAGATGGGAAAGAAAGAGAGTTACAGAATACAATAAATTCTATGCATAACACTCAAGAAACAATGGCGGACATTCAAAAACAACTACAAAAGGCTCATCATGAGATTATGGGACACCTTGAAGAGGTCGAAAGTCTGAAGCGAGCACAACAGCAAAGTACCATGGAAAATGAACTGATAAAACGTGATCTCAAAAAACGTCTTGATCAATTAGATGAAAAATGTATGACCCTTGGTCAGCTGAAAAATGAAACAGAGGATCAGCAGACTCGATTCACCTCGGTGGTGACAGAGTTAGGGGCCGTAAAACAAGAGTTAGATACAAAAACCTTGGAGATGGAAAAACTCCAAGCGGTTTTAAGAGACAGTCATACTGATTTTGATCATTTGACCATAAAATTATCTGAGATAGGAATGGAAGGCGAGATCAAAAGAAAAGAGATCGCACCTTTCTTCGAACAATGGAGGAAAAACCAGGGAACTATCAATAAAGAGCAGGTTCGTTGGCTCGAATCATTGTTGAACAAAAAAGAAAAACTCCCTAGTACTCTGAAAGAAGATGCATCTGATATTCCAGCTGAAAAAAAATCCCTCGCCGGAGATATTGACCATATCATGAAGACCAGTGAGGACCATCAAAGTCAACTTCATGAGGATATCACCTGGAAAGAGAAGTTACGGATTTGTAGTGAGATTGATAAATGTCTTGATCATACCGCGGAGGATCATCTCAAGACAAAGAAATTAAAAGATGAAATTCCAAAATAATTGAGAGTGTTTTATTCGTAGAGAGTAACGACGTTTTTTATGGGGAGTGGAGCTTCAAGTGTCACTGTTCGACCGATGCCTGGTGATGGGCGAATGGTTATTTCGAGTACATCATCTTGTTTCATCGCGGTATCATAGGGGAGTTTTAGAATGATAAAGGTCATGTCTGTATTTTTGTTTATTAGGTGTGAATTGATTATAGAGTTATCGTCATCGATTGTGGAGAGCAGACCGAACGTTTCATTTGTTATAGACTCCCAGAGAGGATGTTCGAAGAGTGAATGGGAGCGGATGGACCCTGCGGATCCATTGAAGAAAAGGATGTTGTAATGTTCACCGTCGCATAGCTCCAGGGTCATATGTGAGATATCGATGTTTTGAGATACCATTGGTTTGATCAGGATCGCGATTTTATTTATTCTTTGTTCTGCATTGATTGTCTGGTATTTTCCGATGATTTGTTTTATTTGTAAATAGCTGCATAGTTCATCGACGATATCATTGGTGAAATTGTTTAGGTCATTTTCGGAGATGCTCTCTGAATCGGTTATTATGACCGATGCGGAAACTGCTCCGATTAGGATGAATATGAGAAGTAGTATCCCGGCGATGGCTCCGAGTTTGGCTTGGTCGTCCATGGTATCTCTGATTTCCTCGATAAAAAGTCTCCTTGAATAATATAAATATCTTGTTATACAATTGTTATCTGTTTGGATGAGCCTGGAAGAATCTATGGTGGTCTGAAGAAGAGACCGTGGTTTGTGGTGGTTTTTTTGCTTTTCTTATCGTTTGGGGGGTATCAAGCAACAGGAGGAGATGGTAAAAGTGTCGTAGTGTGATTTTTACATTTTGATGGTCCACCGCCGAATCTTTATATAGTGTCATTTGCGAACATGTTACATGTGAAAAACTGCCATGAGTATGAATGGCAGGAAAGGAAAGGTAGGTGAAAGAAATGACAAAAAGGTATATGGAAAAGCTGGTGGGCAAATACTGTAAAATCGTCACCAAAGAACCTGGTGAAGAACGCGCAAATGTCGTATCTGGCATTCTCGAAGACGTCGACTACAAAGATGGATTTATTTTAGTAGATTCCTCACAAGGACTCGGATGCCTCAGAATTGATACCATCATAGCAATCAAACCCGGAAAGAAACACAGACCAGAAAACACAACAATCAAAGAAGATGAAGAAGCTGCTGTTGGTATCGGAACATTAATTGTATTCATCGCAATGATCCTAGTCGCAGCGGTCGCTGCAAGTGTCATTATACAAACCGCAGAAAACCTCCAACAACGAGCCTATGCGGTTGGTAAACAAACCATTAGAGACGTCTCCAGTGGTCTCCAAGTCATTGAAGTCACAGGATACACTGATGTAAATAAAACAAAAATTCAATATCTTGCAATCGCAATTTCACCCCGAGCGGGATCCCTTGATATAGACCTGAACAGGACACTGCTCTACCTCAAATTAAATAACTTTTCCGTCCTGAGTCTCAATCTCGCACAGAAAGTATCCAGCAACGGATATACGAGCATATTCCATGCATTGGATCTCGGTCAACTCAACGGGACAAACTATGGAATAATTTCAATACATGACCGTGATGACTCCATCATGAAGACCAATGGTATGAGCGCCACAGATCAAGCGATATTCCTCGTCAACCTCTCAGCGGTGTTATCAGAAACCGGTGGATTGCTGCCCGGTGAAGTCCTCGAAGGAACCCTGGTACCAGATTTTGGTGGATCAGGTGTCTTCGTCGCTCAAGCCCCGATGGCATTCAAATACCAAGTGTGCGAACTATAAAAAAAACGTATCCGAGAGAACACAATCTCTCCCTTTTTTTATTTTTTTATACACATTCATCTACACATCATATTGGATTAGAACCGATACAGGTAATAATTGCGATCTCAGCCTTTTCACCATTATAGATGGTTTGTTTGATACTGACCTCGGCAGATATTTTGGTATTATCCTTAGCGGAAAACACGGTCCGATACACAGAGATACTCTCTCCCTTTAACCGGTCGAGGTAATATTGCTCTACATCAGCAAGACCTTCAAGGGCGATAAAATCAAAATAGCTTTTTTCTACTATTTCCTCTATAGAATACCCTAGTAATTCTAAAAAAGGGGTATTGATTTGTTTTAAGATCCCACGCTGAATAATCGCTGCTGATTGAGGAATTTTATCCAATGTCTCATCGTCACAACGAGGAACCTCTGAAGCAGTGCTTTTTTGACTATCTTGATTAACGAGATTTGTCGTGTGATTGGTAGTCGGTTGAGGATTTTTTTTAAGAACGAAATTTTCTTGTTTGATCAGTTCTTGTCGTCGTTTCTCAATCTCCGATTCCAAGGCTATCAATTTTTCTTGCCACCTGCTGAATTCTTCGACACGAGCATGGAAAATATCTTTTTCTTTCATCAAACGTGTTTCGAAAGATTCCAATTCCTTCATACGGAGTTCTAATCGTTGTTTTTTTAAATCCAGCTCTGTATGTTGTCGTTTTAATCCAAATGGATCTGAAAAAAACGTATGTTCCGTTTCTTCAGATTGTTGCTGATCTTCAGCTTCAGTGTCGGGATTGATAGAGGGTCGGTTTTTTATCAAAGGACGGTGCTCTTCAGTATGAGACTGTTGGGGAGTCTCCAGGTCTATGTGGTTTTTTTCCGTTGGTTCGTCTTTCATTTCAAGTTCTGTAATACGATTTACTACAGTCTCATATTTTTGTGAAAGGTCTGAAAGAGACTGAAGTATTAAATCCAGCTTTTGTGATGTTGCGTCACGCTGTTTCGCAATGATTTCTGATGGTGTAGTAGACGTTTCCCTCTCAACAGAAGGAGTCGCTTTCTCTGGCGCTATAGGGTGAGTGTATTCTTGAGTACTATTTTTTTCACGGGCAAAGATTATTTTTTTTACCCCATGCTTCATCGGAGTCTCTCTTTTCTGGTGTTGCGGTACCGCTTGAGGCACAGTTTGAGGTACTGTTGTAGTCAAATTTATTTGGATCTCAGATTGTGTTTCAGATTGCATCTCAGGCTGCGTCTCAGGCTTTGTCGCAGGTTGCGTCTTAGGTGGCATCTCAGGCGCTGTTTCAGGTTGCATCTCAGGTTTTGTCTCAGGTTGCGTCTCAGATTGCGTTTCAGATTGCATCTCAGGCTGCATCTCAGGTTTTGTCTCAGGTTGCGTCTCAGATTCTTTTTGTTGAAAAACTGGTTCTTTCTGTTGTAGCACAGGTTCAGAGGATAGTTCTTGTCGTTGTTCTCTTGGCTCTGTTTTTAACGGTTTTCCAAAGATGCAGATATCCTTAACCAAACCATGCTCATCCTTCACAAGAAAACCAGTCCAAGTGATCATATGTATCTGATTTTCCTTAGTTTTTAAAGGGAGCACAAAATTATCAATCCACATATCCTGCTGAATCGAGGAAAAAAGGTCTTTCCATTGCTTGGTCGAATCAGTTGGAATCAATATCTCACTAATTTTTTTATGTAACACCTCATCTCGTAGATACCCTGTAAATCGTTCACTTTCCTTATTGAACTGGATAATCTCCTCACCAGGGGTGAGACTGAGTATCAAATCATGACTGGTATCCAAACGTTTTAACTCTTCAAGAGTAGGAATTGTCGCCATCTTCAATACCACGGTAGGTTGTGATACATCTTATATCTTTCTTTTTGTTCTCTATCTTTTGATTCCTTTAAAACGTTTTGTTTTGACCAAAGAAAGACATCAGATAGATTCGAAAAAGCTTTCTGAAAAGAATACAATATTCTGAAAAAAATTACTCTATTTCACCCCCGACCAAACCTAGATGTTTACCAAAAGATACCCGACTAAAAATATCCGAGAAACAACACACGACTGCTCAAAGACATAAAAGTATAAATATACGATTATTGTTGATATGGTTGGGATTCAACTAGAGGTTCGGAAAATACGGAGGGGTACACATAAAGTTAAAATTAGGGAAAGATGAGCCTACACCTTCTCAAAATGATTCATCAATCACACCCCAGAAGACTTCAGAGACAGCACCACTTATTAAACCAAACGAACAAAAGGACAAAAGACCAGAACCAGAAAGAAAAATTATCAAATTCGATACACAAGAAAAACCTTCAGAACAGAAAAAAGAGGATGCCTCAGCTCAGGATCCCACAAAAAAGCCTCTTACGAACAAGACACCAACCAACCCAGATTCCATAAAAATCATGACAGATAAAACACCTGGAGCCTCAGCGGATGCAGCACGTGAAGATCTCGAGCAAAGACGAAACATACTTCAAAATATGAAAGATTTTGATTTCCAAATTAAAAAAAACCAAGAAGAACTTACCACTATCAATCAGAAAGTCGAGAACCTCTCAAAAGACCTCGATGACCTTGTAAGTTTATACGAAATAGTCTCAGAACAAATGAATCCTTTTGTTGGACTCTCGAAGGTCACAAAGAAGAGACTCGATGCATTGGAAAATATCATCAAAGAGGTCGATGGAGTAAAAACACGCATTGGTGATCTTGAATCCAACATCGAAAAAAACGGTGTCAGCATAAAAAGCAGTACGACTCCGATAACTGAAACACCACCCATAGATAAGAATACAAAACCGGAGGCATCCGTTACCGGCACGACCCCTCAGACCATCTCAGTGTCACAGCCAGTAGGAATACCAGCATCAATCATTGAAACCCTCAATGAGAACGAACTAGATGCCCTCCTCAATAAATCATTTGAATCAATCCTAATGGAACAAAATATAGATACTATGATTAATGAATTTTTCATAAATTTAAAATAAAGGAAATCTGTTCATAGTAAGGAGCAGGTGAATGAGCGAAGGAGAACAAAACCAAGGAGAGAAACCTCTTGAAGACAGTGAGGTGAGTGCAGAGTTATCAACTCTGGTAGCACAAAATGTACTCCCTCAAAAAATCGCACTACGAATCGCAGAAAAACTAAAAGAAAAAAACATCAGAATTACAAAGAATCAACTCTATCGATTAACAGAGAAAATTCAAAACGCCTTATACAATTACACAACATCTGTACCAAGCCAACCTGCACAATCAAAGAAAGTAGAAACACAAACATTCAATGGTACCCCGGTTCAAACAACCGATATGAAAAGGCTACTCGATGCAATGGATCAACTAAACCAACGTATAAAAATAATCGAAGAAAATACAATCGACGGACTGAAAGAGATAAGCGGCAAACTTGTGAAAACAAAGGATATAAAAACCTTCCAATCAACAGACATACTCGAAGAACACTTACAACCATTAGAACAGATTCCCAGTGACCCAGAAAGCATTGTTGTTATCATGAAATGGTTACAATACCTCGTCGATAGAACCGGAAAAAATAATCTTCCCGATACCTTAGGATATTATGTTGATATCGGGTGGATTTCTGAAGATGTTCGATTAGATCTGATTAATTATTCGAAGGGCATAAACGAAGAACCGTCACAAACAGGTACCCATCCACCACAGTTACCCACAAAAGATCATCTCCAATCGTTACTTTTCATCCAGAAACTCAAAGGAGTACAACTGGATGACCGGTTCCTCAATAAAATAGAGCGGGATATGGAGAAAATAGTGAAAAGTCTCGAGGGGTATCCACTCAAATAACAGTGAGATGGAGAAGAAACTTTATTATCATTATATCATATTACATATCGGTTAATTGATTCAATGGATGCACATCCATAGAACTCATTTAGAGGGTATAAAAGATGGGGTTCTCACTGATAGCAGCTGCTGCTATCTTAGGATTAACACTATTCATGGCTGTTGAAATCATAACAAGCGAACTTCTTCCAACCATTGAGGATATGAACAAGTCCTATGGAGACATGAAAGACAGATATCAGAACCAACTCCAATCTGATATAAATATCACCATGGTCCTTCAATCACCAAATGGGTCTAATTACGATTATAACATCTCTGTGAAAAATACAGGAAGTGCCACGCTTTTTACAAAAGATTTTCAGATTTTAATAAACGGATCTGAATATCAATTCACCTGTTCTCGTGAGAACCTGTATCCAGAAAACATCGTGTTTTTTCAAATCATGAACATAGCTGGTAATGGATCGCAACGAGTAAAAGTAATTACAAATAACGGTATAGCAGACTACTATACCTATACAGGATGAGGGAAAAAAGATGGGATTTAGCTTAACCGGGACGCATGTGATCTTCTTCGTCGCTTCAGTCATTGTCGCAGGCATGGTATCAGGTGTTTTTATTGCGGTTACTATGAATGTGACAACAAGTCTTTCCAATCGTGGAGACCGGGTCACAGAACAACTCGACACGGACTTTGATATCATCAATGATCCAAATATCATACCTGTTATAGGAAGCTATTACCTCTTTTATCTGAAAAATGTCGGTGGTGTACGACTCACAACCACAAATCAGACGTTTCAGATTTTTATCGACGGGGATCTTATTGGAGTTTCACAGTATTATTTTGAAAATACATCAATTCCCATTGAAGGAATAACAACCCTCTATGTCAACACAACCCTTGTCAGCGGCGATCACGCATTACGGGTTGTTGGACCACAAGCTGTCGATAGAGAATTTGATTTTATGAAATAAAAAGAAGAAGAGTATGAGGAACTATGGAAGGAGTTAAATCCATCATCCTGGAGCGAAAAGGGGAAAAAGATGGATTTGCTGAACGATTCGGAAGAGTAATCCCTAACGGATCCTTGATATTTATCGAAGGAAAAGAAGGAACCGGTAAAAGCATTTTCTGCCAACGGTTCTGCTACAGCCTCTTAAAAAATAATTGTTCATGTTCGTATGTGTCGACACAATTTACTATCAAAAGTTTCTTACGACAGACTGCGTCCGTTGGTTATGATGTTCGAAAATTTCTCATGGCTGGGAAGTTATTGTTTATCTCCACTGAGGTAACCCTTGCTGAAACCCTCCCGCGGAAGACATTCCTTGAGGGGCTTATCACCGGAAGGAAACTATTTGACCCTGAGATTATTTTTATTGATTCAATCTCCACACTTCTAAAAGATAGCTTAAACAATGAAAATCTGACAGACCTCACAAGCTTTTTTAATCGATTGACCGGATGTGGAAAAATCATTTTCATCACTGCCAATCCAACAGAATGGCCAGAAGAGATCCATAATACATTCCGGATGATTACGACTATTCATTTTCGGACGTCTCGTGAGACCGCACCGGGCATCGGCATCGTGTATAATATGTATCTTGAGAAATTCAATGGGGCGCGCTTTAAATACGACCCGATTACCAGGTTCTCCGTTCGACCAGGTGTAGGTCTTATTATCGAATCAAGCGGTGCTGCGTTTTAAGGAGGGGGACGAATGACGAAGATGGAAAAAAAAGAGGAAGAAAAAATCATCAATGAAAACCCTCACCTGCAGATGTACCTTGATGAGATACGAAATAAAATGGAGCGCCCTGTTTTTTATAGCAAACTTCCTCGGGATCTAAGGGATGAAAAATATCCGAATATCATTTATCCTACGAAAGGAGCGGTATTTATTCATATTTTCCGAACCAAGGATATGGAGGGAAAGGAATATCATGCGATAGAACCGAGTCTTAGCGAGAACGAAAAAGTAAAACGAGATCAGATGCTTGATTTGATTTATGAGAAAGCACCATTCTGGAAGTCAGTTGAAACCGATGAAGAAATTAAAGAGGCTATCCGTTCTCTCATGGACAAGCTGACGATAGTTGACGAACGTTCATCAGGCGTCACTAAAGTAACGGGTGGTAAACTACGTCTGACCTCTGTAGAAAAAAAAAGTATCGAATATGATATAACAAAGAATATTATCGGCGGTGGTCCTCTCGAGCCGTTCATGCGAGATCCTTATCTGGAAGATATCCATATAATCACCGGGGAAAACGTTCATCTCATCCATAAGGTCTTTGAGATGATTAAGACAAATATTTTTATCGATAAAGCCTGGGCGAACACCTTTTCTCAAGAATTCAGTGAAAAAATCGGAAGTCCTGTGAGTGAAGGACAACCAATCGCCGATGGAACACTGCCTGATGGAAGTCGGGTGAATATCATCCATAGTAAAGACGTCAGCCTGAAAGGACCGACAATGACCATCAGAAAATTCAGTGAAACACCTATTAGTGTTACCCAGTTGATTAATTGGGGGACATTTGACGCTGGTGTTGCTGCTTACTTATGGTTATGTCTTCAATATGGTCGGAGTTTATTTGTCTGCGGTGAAACCGCTTCTGGAAAAACGACGACTGCAAATGCGATCATTCCTTTCATCCCGCCTCATAAAAAAATTTTTTCTGTTGAAAACACACCGGAGGTCCAGGTTCCTCATGCGGTATGGCAACAATTGCTGACAAAATCCACAGGCCCGAAGGAGGGTCATATTGAGCTTGAGGATCTTCTTCGTGCTGGCCTTCGATCAAGACCGGATTATATCATTCCTGGTGAAACGCGAGGAATCGAGGGACGTGTCGTTTTTCAGGCTATGCAGACAGGCCATCCGGTTATTACGACGTTTCATGCAGGGAGTGTGACGAAGGTCATCCAACGATTCACCGGTCATCCAATTAATATTCCGAAACCATTTATGGATAACCTCGACGTGGTGTTGATTCAGATGGCGGTCGAACGGAAAGGAAAACGCATCAGACGGGTTCTTTCAGTCGATGAGGTTGAAGGATATAACAAAGAAGTCGATGGGATCATGTCGCGTAAAGCGTTTGAATGGAACCCGGTGGATGATACCCAGTCGTTTAAAGCAAACAGAAACAGTTATATTTTAGAATCCAGAATCGCAAAAATGGCAGGATTAACCGACCCTATGCTAATTTACGATGAATTTGATCGCAGAAAACACATCATTGAGCGAATGGTCCAAGAGAAGATCTTTGATTATTATGAGGTGGTCCAGTTCATATGGACTTTCTACAGAGAAGGTGAAAAAGGGTTACCTATCTCAATATAGAGAGAAAAAATAAGGAACAGTATCGGTATACGATACGATTTACACGCAGGGGACCGAGGTAAACAGATCATGGATATGATGCAAAAAGAAGAAATTGAACAGCTGCTCGCTGAAAATCAACATTTAAAGGACTACCTCGAGTCCATAAAACAAAAAATGAATTATCCTGTTTTTTATAGTAAGGTCCCTCGCGAGGTGAGAAATGAGTCTTATCCAAATTTAATCTACCCGACGAAAGGCGTCGTCTTTATTCACATCTATCGGACAATGGATATGGACGAACCTGAATACCATGTCATCGAACCAGTTGTGAATGACATCATACAACAAAAGCTCGATGTGGTTCTTAAATTGATAGTGAAGAAAGCACCTGAAAAGAAAAGTGTTCTTACTGATGATGAGATGCGAGAGGTGTTAAAGGAGCTTATTGATGAGATTACGGTTATTGATGAGAAGGCAGGTAAATTGGAGATTCCCAAGAAAAAAGGGAAACTTCCTGTTTTACAAAACGTAAAAGTAACAAAATTTCAAAAGAGCATTATTCAATATTTTATCATTAAAACTCTTGTTGGTGGTGGTCCTCTTGAAGCCTTCATGAGGGACCCTTATCTTGAGGATATTCATTTCGTCGCTAACGAGAAGATTCATCTGATCCATAAAGTGTTTGGCATGATTAAGACAAATGTCATCGTCGGGGAGAAGGAAGCACCAATATTTGCTAAAGCTATTAGTGAAAAGATGGGCGCCCCCGTCAGTGAAGGCCGACCAATCGTTGATGGCGTGTTACCTGATGGAAGCAGAGGGAACATCATTTATAGTTCTGCGGTGAGCATCAAAGGACCAAGCATGACGATACGGCGTTTTACCGAAACCCCGATTAGCGTGACTCAGTTGATTAAATGGGGGACGCTTAACTCAAGTATCGCAGCCTATCTCTGGCTGTGTCTGCAGTATGGACGGAGTTTTTTCATCTGTGGTGGAACCGCTTGTGGGAAGACTACAACAATGAACTCGGTGATCCCGTTCATTCCGCCTCAAAAAAAGATCTATACCGCAGAAGGGACCCCTGAGCTTCAGGTCCCACACACCGTGTGGCAGCGACTCTTAACAAAGACTACCGGACCTAAAGAAGGACAAGTCGATCTCTTTGATCTTTTAAAGGCTGCTCTCCGGTCAAGACCAGATTATATCATCCCCGGGGAGGTTAGAGGCGCTGAGGGGAACATCGTGTTCCAGGCGATGCAAACAGGTCATCCTTGCATGACGACGTTTCATGCAGGAAGTGTCACCCAGGTTATCCAGCGGTTTACCGGTGATCCGATAAATGTTCCTAAGACGTTTATGGACAACCTTGATTTCGTCGTGATACAGCTTGCTGTTGAACGTGACGGAAAAATGATCCGAAGATGTACAGCGATCGATGAGATTGAAGGATATAACAGGGAGGTTGACGGGATCATGTCCCGTACGGCATTCAGCTGGAAAGCTGATGAGGATGCTCATGTCTTCAAAGCGAACAGGAATAGTTTCATTCTTGAGGAGAAGATTGCGAAAAACGCTGGATATGCAGATATATCACAAATCTATGACGAGCATGAGCGACGGAAACACATCCTGGATCGGATGGTCGAAGAAGACATCTTGGACTACTATGAGGTCGTCCAATGCATCTGGGGTTTTTATCGAGAAGGTGAGAAAGGCTTACCGATTATCGTATGAGGAAGAATGGCGAAAAAGCAGAAGAAATCAGAAAAAAAACCAAATGAGAAAAAAGAGTCACTAAAAGAAATAAAAATCGCCTATCGAAGTCTTGATGATCGTAAGAAATTCATCAGATCAACGTTCATACCCTTACTCATCCTAGGCTTGCTGGTGATGAGTTTACCGTTTCTCCTGCAACTGCTGGTCTCAACTCAGTTGCAGTACAATCCTATTACATTTATTTTCGCAGGGACAATCCCGATTATTCTTGCGGTTTTCTATCCGTATATCAGCTGGAAAAACAAAGAGTCTGATATCAATGGTAAAATGCATTTTTTCATCACCCACATCAGGGTGTTAGCGATTTCAGATCTCAGTTTAAAGGATATCGTCAACGTCATTGGTGGAAATAAAGCCTATAAAAGCCTTGGGGAAGAGCTGCGAAAGATCAGCGTGCTTGCTGACCAATGGCGTGTCCCTATCTCGAAGACGTTTCGATTTGTCGGGGAACGAACACCAAGTAAGATCCTACGGGATTTCCTTGATCGTTTCTCCCAGAGTCTTGATAGCGGTGTTGAGCATCGAGAGTTCATTGAACATGAACAGGACGCGGTGCTTCAGGAGTATAAAACGATATACGAAGCAAGTAATGAAAACATCGTGATTTTAAGTGAGGTGTACGTCAGCCTTCTCATCGCTATCATCTTTGTGATGTCTATGGGGATCGTCCTGCCAATGATCATGGGGTCGCAGGATATGGGGAGCTTTATTTATGTGTCATCATTCATGTTGCTGGCTTCAGAAGGCATGCTTCTGTATCTGTTGCGTTCTATGATTCCACCAGATGAGATGTGGCATAGCACCGGTGAAAAAGGAGAAATGGAACTAACTCTTTTAAAAACATTCAAAAAGACGCTAGTCGTCTCCATTTTACTTTGTATTCTACTGCCGATATCAAAAATATATCTCAATCTTCCGATAATCTCTCTGATACCTATAGAGCTTCTGATCGTTTCTGGGCTAACGCCCCTGCTCATACCTGGACTGAAAGCTCTTCGAGAAGAAGAACATATGTCACGAAAAGAAAGGAATTTCATGGGGTTCCTACCTGCCCTTGGCTCGATTTCAACGATGCGAGGAGGCAGAATCAACGATTCAGTCTATTACCTCAGTGAGAAGGACTACGGGGTGCTTAGCAAGCATATCAGAGACCTGTATCGACGCTTGAGAACCAGAATTGATGACGACGCTGCCTGGGAATGGTTCGGTGTGGATACCGGTAGTAACTACATCCAACGATCCTGTGAAATGTTCAGACAGGCGACATCAGCAGCAGCGAACCCTCGGACGGTTTCCCGAATGATTACAGAAAACATCCGCAAGATACGAGACCTGCGGGTCAAAAAACTTGCTATCGTGCGGACGACGTCCGCGCTGCTTGCAGGGATCACCTTTGGGATTTCCTTTTCCATTTATATTTCCTTTGTCGTCGCACGACATCTCAATGAGATTCTGATTACAAGCAAAGCAGGCAATCCATTCGAAGGATCAAATATTGATGTCGGAGCGATCCTGACCACAGTTCCACCTGAGGTGTTCACGCAGAATTTTTTCCTTATTTTCATTGTTCTGCTTGCGCATTCGTTTCTCATGGGGCTTACGATACGATCACTCCGAGGAAGTCATTTCCTTGTCACCTTTTTTTATTTTATCCCCTTTGCCTGGATTGTGGCCATCACCTCAATATCAGTAGATATCGGGTTACGCGGATACCTTGGGATGTAAACAGAAAAGTAACAAAAGTCTTATTATTTTTTTTATTCAAAATGAGACAATCATGGTTGGAGATCAACAATGCTATGGACGTAGGTGCTTGGTGTTGTAAAACCAATGACCCCATGAATACCATGTTCAGGGTAGATTTCCCCAGTCACATCGGTACGAGTTCCCAGGCCGGAGAAACACGTTGTCGTGTTCACGATAAGAACAACCAGATCCTCATCGTCGATGACAGGTTTTGTCGCGTTACAGGAACCATCACTATCTCGTATCACCAGAACACCAAACTGAGACGACGTCAGATTACTTGTGTCAAGCGTGCCAAATAACCCATTAGAGACAGTATGACTGAAACAGGTGCTTGTATAATTGAGGATAACTTTTTTTTCTGAATCAGTCAGAGAAAGAATCCCATAGCTCAAATCGATATCATCAGATGCTGACGTAGTACTCACAAAGACAGCGAGTTGTGTTATTGTCGAATTTTGCACATACCCACTCACAAAGGTTACTTTCAGACCACTGGAGATATCTCGTATCGTTTCTTCACTGGTTTTTACTGCTTGTTGTTGGAGGTTATTCATGGTTTGTATCATCACAGAAGCAGTCACTCCAGCAACCATGATCATAGCGATAAAGATGATCAACGCTCCGATACCAACATCAGCATTGAGATTTGTTCTGAGTCTTTGGAACGGCATAGAACTCTTTCTTATTCCATACCCACTTTTTTTACATGGGTATGAAGAAGTACTCCCACCACATAAACAGAAATACTAAACAGCATAAAAAACTATGGGTTTTTAAAAGAATCCTGAATAAGAAAGAGAAAT
>Ga0105105_10000592_pt1 | contig 16315 bp, 14 predicted proteins | sample PPLLaktember2015_4_FD_79108 | JGI IMG/M metagenome (GOLD analysis project Ga0105105, IMG submission 79108) | Freshwater sediment microbial communities from Prairie Pothole Lake near Jamestown, North Dakota, USA - PPLs Lake P8 Core (1) Depth... | ecosystem: Environmental > Aquatic > Freshwater >... | reverse complement strand
ACCCCCTCGTCCATGAGGGGGCACACAGGGCATCCTAAAGTAGCGTATCAATAATCTTCTTTTTTGTCAAGCGGTTTTTGTGGCGGGGGCCAAACTATTCCAAAGTCCAACGCCATCAACTGCCAGAGCCTTATTTGCGCCCCTGCAAGATTAGGGAACCCGTCCTCATTCTGTAAGTCCCCCGTTTCCCATCGTTTCAATTTCTTCTTGGCCTTGTTAAAGTAGTCGTTCTTGCGAAAGGGGATACATTCAATCGGCCCCGGCCCATGCTTACGCGCCCCGGCAGTCAGGGCTTCGGCTGTTGCAATAAGACATTCTTCGGGGACTAATTCAAATATCAGGTCACGAGCAGTTTCTTTATCCATGAAACACCCATCCATCAAAAGCACATTTATAATCAATTATCGGTAAAAAGTAGTCGGTGAAACATCCCTCATCCATATATTCCACGACTCCTATACCGTGTATCCATCTATTGGGTAATGGTTGTTTGTCATAAGAAGGCGTCAGTTTACATAGACACCCCCACGACGCCGCCTTATGGAGCCTGTCCCCCGGCATACGTTTACCATACATTACCTGGTGGTCGTGGGTATGCACATAAAAGACGTTACGACCAGTTTCCTGAACGGTCTTATTGGCGTGGTAATTATTGATATACGATTCGTGCTGATAACAAGCCTTGCCAATAATAACGGGTTGTTCTTTTTGTGTGACATAATTCCAACCCCGACTGCCCAATTTCAGTTGATAGGGAATACTCAACTCACGCATATCACCAAGTTTCGCGCCGACAGTATATAACCAACTATTCAAGCGAAACTCGTGATTGCCCTCAAGGTAATACTTTTCCTTGATTTTAAGTTTCTTTGCTATTTTATCTATCTTATCCAAAAGGGGATTAGCAATAGCAACCTCTTCATTGAACCTCGTATAAACAGCCCTCCAATTAGACGGGGGGTATCTTGTAAGGGATTCAACGGCCATGAAATCCCCCATGATAAAGAGGATTTGAGGCTTGAGGTATTCGACTAATTCGAGGGCTACATCAATGGCTTGGTCGTCATGGTCGGGGCAATGAATATCGGGAAGTCCAACAACCTTCTTTTCGATATTCTTTATTCGTGGCAAATGACCTCCTTTATTATTGGCCGGTGCGGTCGTTCCTTATTTGGCCCGTAGGTGGGCTATCCCGAACAGTCGTCACCGGCCATGGTTTCATTATGTTGAATGGAGACAACCTTAACGTCCAATTTACCGTTGCTCCATTCAACATCCAAATCTGCGTATGCGGCTATAAGGGGTTTGGCGAGGGCCGCACGGGAAGCGTAATGTAGGTTGTCTATATCGTAGTCACGGGCAATTACTACTTCCTTGTCCCGGTCTGCCGCCATGACCCCGGCACTAATAACGGTAGAAAGTTGAATATCGTCGCAGGTATCTTCCCATTCCTCTACCGTATCGGCCACGTGGTCACCCCAAATAACAATGCGCACACGCAGTTGCATATCAACCTCACATATTTAAAACGATACCCGCTACCAATACGCCCAATGTCTGGGGCGCATCTTTGCCACGAAATATAATGTCGCCGCTAACGAATAAGTCCACTTGCGGGATGGTGAATCCCCCTAACACGGGGACGTTGCTGAACAGGGTCGGTTTATATAACTCACAACCAAGCGTCCAGTTCAGGTCTTTGTCCTCTTGGTCGGCCACCTCGTAGGATATGTCGGCGTGAACCCCAAAGCGCAGGTTCCAGACCTTTGTTTGACTATATCCTATGGCCCCGATAGAGAGGTTGTCGATATTCTTTGACCCAAAGTTCAGTTTGTTGAACAGGGCGCGACCTTCAATGTTGAACCGTCCCGGCGCAACCGTAAGAATGTCTCCCTGGAATCCCGTCATAAGATGAATACCGGGCTCCCCAGAATAGGACGAGAACGACCCACCGATCCCAAGAACCGTTGCGGCCATTGCCGAATTGAGAATAGTTGTGCTCAAAATGAGAACACACGCACCTAAAATGAGACCACGTTTCACTGATTACCTCCGTTGATTTGTTTTACCGTCTTAACTACCGCATGGGTAAATTCGGGCAACTTAGCCGCTACAAACCCAAGCACGAAACTCCAGAACGCCTGTCCGTCCATCGGGGCACCCGTCAACTTAATAGCCCCCCACGAGGTCAGACCGATAGCCACCGTTCCGACGATAGCGTAGAACCAGGGCGCGTCCGCCAGACTCGTAGCGGCCAATCGCGCCTTAATCCATGTTATCATGGGAACCACAATTATACCGGCAAGAGATATGGTAATCTGTTGCCAAGTTTGAATTTCTTCCACACACACCTCCTATAAACAGCCACAGTGATATAATTTAACCGCACACCAGATAATTATCAGGGACAGCACAATAACGGCTATCCGATACTTGAGAATGTTAAGGCTTCCCGGAATACGCATAATCACCCTCTAATACACGAATCCAAGTTTCTACGTCACCCCATTGTGGGTCGGGGTCATCAAACGTTGGAATATGGTCTTCCTCTATATTGAAACGCCAACGATAATCCGGAACCCACAAAGTTTCAATACGACGATTGATTTCATCTTTGGGAATATTACATTTGTAATTATGCCAAATGTTCACGTATCCACCCCAACACTTCATAGGGCCACCAATGCCAGAAACTAACCGTCCGGTAATGGCCCAATCGCTTTATTTCGTCTTGCTGAATTATATGCTGAACCATGTCGTCGAGGATGTTCCAGATACCAATTACGAATAGGGTCACCACAATCCACAACGGCCAAAGCGTTTCCATGAGAATAAGGAACGAAATAAGGATGATGATTATACCATGATAAAAATGGTGAACCTGCCAAAATGAGAACTCTTTGGCGTGGTGCGGGCCTGTATCTTTAAAGTATCCCATTACCACAACAACACCCCAGAATCATACCTAATAAATGCCGTATCTATTGGCATGGGTAATTGTAAAAGGCCAGGGTCATATTCCCCCATGTTTTTCCACCCCTTCCACCACTTAAACATTTCTTTGAGTTCCTTCAATTCATCCGGGGATAAATAGACGGGAACCTTATTTGCCCATACCGTATCAATGCGCTCAATGTAGCGTTCGGAATTCATGCCTATAACGGGGGCAGAATAACCATAATCAGGGCCCGGATTGTTAAATGGTAAAATCCCCGTTACCTCCGATTTCCCATCGGTAAGTTTAACTCCATCATCCCCCCAACACGCTCCCGCAATTAGCATTAGACCCAACAAAACACGAATCATAACGACTCCTTTTTGTCCTCAACCTACCCTCTTTCGTGTCATTTTGTCAAGTGTTTTCTTACCATTGTTCAACATACGGGTCGATGAAAACGTGGGGACGCTTGACGTCCATCGGGCGGACTTGAATAAACGCGTTGAATAAGATTGCGTCCGCCAACGTCTTAACGTGAGAACCCCCGCCATTGGCCCCTATCGTAAACCTGTCGTCCAAGCAGATTTCGACATGAACCGCCCTGTCCCCATCGAGGTAGAATACCAGTGTGCCGGGAACCGGGCCGTTGACCTTCCGCGTCTCCCACATCTTCATCATGGCGTCTGCGCTCCAATCTCCTTTTCCTCTGGGTAAGACGCCAACAGATTTCATGCACTCTATCACCAATCCCGAACAATCAAAGCCCCCCGCCGGGTCATTCCCACCCCACGTATAGGGCGTCCCCATAAAGACCCACGCCACCTTCAGGGCTAATTCTCGCTGTGTCATCACTCCCCCTTGATAGCAAAACTGGTTGAGTCGGGTATCGTAAAAGACCCCAGTTTCCGACCAAACTCTCCCCCGTAAGAAGCGTAAATGTCGATTTTACTGTTTTCTATGCAACTCGAACGGGGGAGGCTAAACTCAATATATCCATTGGCGTCCGTATATCCCATCTCCTGCTCCTTCATGGCAAACCACCTATCCGCACAACTGTTCCACTTCTTCTGGCAGGACGCGGTTATTTTGACGTTGGCAATGTATTCCGATTCAAAGTCGCTCATGGTCAAATAGACCGCCGACATGGAGGTCGGGACGGTGGAGTATCCGAAGACCGTGTCTATGAAGTTATACCCCAATACACTCGAAGACGTTGCCACTACCGTATCCACAATCACGGACGAAGACGCGAACGACACCCCCGGTCTGGTCGGCACTACCGTGTAAATGCTCCCGTACCCCGTAAATGGGGTGACAATGGGGGACAGGCTCACTCCAACCGTTACGTGCCCCAATGAATTGGTATAGCCAATATAATGTTCTCGCGTGGAGCCGTAATATCGCCACGTTACCTTCGTGCCTTCGGGATAGGTCGTAACATTGGGGGTAACCGACGTATCAATCACACCCACGAGCATTCGGTAAAGTGCCCCCGCGTCGTTGCCCGGCCCCTTGGGTTCAAAGTAATCAGCCAGAAAGTCCTTGTTGCCGGAGGGGTAGAGAATGGTGTGGGTAATCCTCACTCCGGGGGTGGTTGTGGTGCAATACACCACCGTCCCCAATGACGAATCAACCTCAAAGGAATCGGGGCTGGCCGTATATCCAATAGCCTTAATCAGAGTATCGTAATAAATCCCGCCGTAAAACTTAACCGAGTCATACGTGGGTTTGGCCTTAACCCCCCCGTCGCTATAACTCGCAACGACCGGCACTCTGATGACGTAGTTGTTTGTGGCGTAACCTATCCCCGCCAATAAAAGGATTGCCGCAAGTATCTTCTTCATTTAAACACGCCTCCACGAATATTTCCACCCTTGATCATTATCTTGTATTCCGTCGGGGTCATCTCCCCGATTACCAATGTATCCGAATAAACCTGCCAATCTGCCGTAAATCCACTATTGGTCGCCTCCCCCCCGCCATAAGCCGCCTCAAGGGTAAAGGGAGAAAACGTAGAGTCGGGGAAATCGTCGTTGTAATATAAGTAATCCACTATTCCCGTCGCTATCCCGCTTGCATTGGTCGTCGTATCTATTTGCAAGTGCCCGTAGTTGTCGGTTACTTGAACCGTTGCGCCTGACAGGGGATTGTTGTCCCCGTCCGTAACAAGGATACTCAATGTCCGTTGAAATCTAATATCCCTATTCCCTGTGGCCCCGCCCTGAAAAACAACGCTTGACTCATAATTCTGGGGTGTCCCATCTTTATCATAAAAGGCGAAATCTCGAATAAAAATAGAATCGCATTGGTAAGACATGGTGCGCCAACCAACATGAAACGCCTCGTTAGTATTCAACGAAGTATCAATCATTATAAGGGTGTCCTTCTCGAATAACGCCAATCGCCCCATGTCATCGTATCCCCCAAATCGAAATCCCATGTCATCGGTCTCGATACGATTATAGCGCACGATGGTTGTCGTATCATACCCCGACGAAAAGTTGTCAAGCGTAATCCCCGAAAGACACGCTCCACCCGTTTTGGTTTTGTCCTGAACCCTGATAAGATTGTTTTCAACGGTTATATATCGGGGTATTTCCCCATCCCAATCCTCAATCATCATACCATGACCCGAAGGAAGGTAACTCCCGGTTAATGTCCCATAGGGAACCGAGCCATCGCCGACGTATATAAATTGATTGTCAAAGACGTGAACACCTATATTCTCTTGCCTAATCCTAATAGCATTGGGCATAAATACTGAATCCGGCCTGTAATAAACATCCCCCGCTTCGTGGACATTGACATAACTGGAACAAATTACTAATGGGTTAGCCTCGGTCGCATTAGTTCCCACGAGCATTATTCCCCGTCCCCCATGATTACCCTCATCAGCAGTTATTTGACAATGTTTAATATACGTATCGGGGCCGCCCCTGGTTATTTGAATACTATAAGCATTGGCCCTGTTTTCGCAAACCCCTGCGGCACTCGGAAAGAACATGATATTTTTAGTGCTGGCAACCAACGTGCAAGCCTCAATTTGGAAAACCCCGTAATTATCGGGAATACCCTCCCCCGTTCTGTCCCTACCGGCGGCATATATACCGACATGGGGAGACTGCAAAACCTTGCAATCGTATAGTCTTACATTATATCCACCCGATGGGGTTTCGCTGGCACAGTGATTATCCAGCATAAAACCAGCCGAATAGAATTGGCATCGGTTAGAAAAGCCCGGCCCCGTATTCTTTACGTTGGTATGCTCAACATTACAAGTATACCCCCGGCCCAAAGTAATCCCATAAGAATTATAGCCGTTGACCTCAACGTAACACCGGGTAATGTTTATATAATTAGAATAAGCCCCCGCCGAAATCCCCCAACTACGACCAGGTATGGTATCAGCCGCAACATAAGTGGCCGTATCAATGTCGGTATTCAACATTAGAATGATAACGGAATCAATAAATATACTATCGCTTGATTGTGACATTGAGATTCCCCGCGCTTGCCACGAACTGGACGTTGCGCCATTGGCGCATAGCAAGGTATCCCCTGCCCCCATTAAATACCATCCCTTCGTATTCTCGAATATTATTCCCGACCCGACCGATGTGAGTTTATCCCCCGCTATTTTCACGGTGTCCAATTTCTTCGGCCCGGCCGCACTATATCCCGCCGAATGCATGGCCGCCGTTACCGTATATGGTAAGGAACTAATCAGTAAATCACAATCCTCATCTTCCGTGGGTGTCCATGTCACGGTCGCCAGATAATTGTCCGCCCCCGTCCCGTATTGCGAAATGCCAACGTATGATTTCCCCCCATGACTGGACGGCACATGAAGGGCACCGGTCAATTCCGTAACCGCCCCCGAAGGCGAAGATAAGACCGTCGAGTCCCCCCATGTTTGAGTGGCATCGTTCCACGTCTTCCAGTAAACATCCCTATCCGCACTGGTTGCGTTGCCACAGGACGAATTAAAGAAGACCCGCAGGGATGAATCGGCCAGGGTAAGACAGGCCGCCACCTGCATACTGCGGTTATTCACCGCAAAAGCATTGACCTCTTTCTTATCCGACGTATGGATAATCGTCTCGACAAAAGCGGTGCTTTCGGGATGAATCCAACTGTCTATTACCCTTGATGGAGTAAGGGTATCGGAATAGATACAATGGATGGTTCCTGATTTGTCGGCCTCGAAGGTAAAGTCTCGCGTGTTCAAGGAATCGCTAAGGGGCTTACTTCCAGAGGATATTGCGTGCCAGCCGCTATTGGCGGCGTAAGCGTAAAGATGATAGGCACCCGACGAATACCCCGGAGAGGGCACAAAATACATCAAAACCGCCGAATCCCCGAACTGTCTCAATCCTATTCGGCAATCCTTATTGAGGGCCACAACGTCCCCGCCCCAAGCCCAAGTTTGTCCCCTGTCACCGGAACGTGCATACATGATGTTCTTATCGTATTCCCCACCCGCTCCACGGGACACGAGAATCATACTGTCGGGATAGTCGTTACTAAAAAAGGCTATCGACGATATATAGGAGTTCCAAGCCGATGAGTCTATCGTCCCCGTCGTCAGGGATACCATCGGGGTCGAAGCGATATTATAAAGTCCCACGGTAATGTTGGAATAAGTCCCATTGTCGTTGTAGCATATCCAGAGAGTGTCGTTCCTCCGGAGGAAGTGGTTGTGGTCGTAGTTTACCCCCGTGGCAAACGGCCCGTATTCACTCGTCTGTCCATAATCAACATACCTCAACAATCCATAGGTCGCCCCTTCCATGTGTAAAACAACCACACCCCCATCATCGAGGGGGAAGACTTGATTGCGGGGCGCGCCGAGAAATTGTTCCGACCCGCCCCCCAGATTCTCTATATTGAACTCCGTTTCGGTCTGGGCGAAGACCGCCTCCGCCAATAAGACAATAACGATGATTCTTATTAATTGCATATAAACAGCCTTTTGGTTGTCGTTGCTGAGGGTTCTTTGGTTAGTTTATAAATCCCCACCGAATCTTGCCCTGTGCCGTCCCCCATGTTCCAGCCCGCCCATATATCATAATAATTGCTCGCCTTGCGTAACACCGGGGGACAGGTCAACTGCCAGATGTAGGTCGCGTTAGTCGCCGCCTTTAATATTTGCTGGTCGCCCCACGTATGTCCCAAGTCGGGCGAAATCTTATAAGCAATGTCAGCACTATCGTAATTTGTCGTATCGGCCCAATATTTGTAAAAGAGATAAACGGAATCAGTCCCCCATACCGTTGAGAAACAGGCGTAGGCGAGGTATGACGCGGGAATACTACCGTGTCCCAAGATGGTCGTGGTATCGTCCCATATAACCGTATCCTTAACCCCTGCCCCCCCAGAACCACCCGAATCAGATAAATGAAAGGCCCGGAGAACAACCGAGTCCGCCCCATCGGTTACGGATACTTGCTCCACGATAATCCCAAAAGAATCTTTGACCCAACCGTGCCATTGACGATTAAACCAAGCACTTGTGGCGTTGTTCAACAAAACCGTTCCACCGGTTGCATTGGCAAAGGTATCGTATGTCAAACTGTCAATCCACATCAATCGCCCGCCCTGTGTTCCCGTTTGGTGAAAGTAAAGCAATCCCTGCCACTTACTATCCCAATAATAGGGGGCCGCTATTTCAGACGGGGGAACGTTCAATACCGAATCGACCTTGGTATAGGTGGCCGTTGCCCCAAAAGCCGCCGTCTTGCGTAGTTGGGCCGTATCAACAGCGGGATTACCTTCCATACCAAATGAGAATAACAAACTATTTCCCGCCATGAATACCTGTCCTCGGTTTCCTGTATTGATAGTCGCCGAAATAAGAACCGTATCCAGCACCCCAAGCGTAACTCCATCTATTTGCCTTATGGAAACATGGTCAGAATCGTTTGTGGTATTCGGTGCGCTGGCGTTCACCGAAATCCAAAACGACGAATCCCCGAAGCAATACGGAGCCGTATTGTATGTCCCGTGCGTTCCAATAAATATCGGCGATTCATCGTTCCATGTCGCCCCATAGTCATCGGTAGTAACCAATTCATATCCCGCTGTGCCAGATGCCCGACCGAAAGAAACCAGTAATTCCCGGCTATTTCCCACCGCCATGCGATAACATTGTCGCCCAAATCCAAGTGCGGCATCATCCACCGAATCAATCGTGGTTACGTTGGGGTAATACAAATCCCCCGCCAAAGCAGAGGAACATAGTATCAGTAAAAGACTAATCGTTTTCTTTAACATAATACCACATCTGAACGTAGATTTCGTCTTTGGCCGTCGAGGGCACAATCACCCTGACGGAGTTTCCCGCCGCTATATCAGCGTCGTTAAGGGTCGTCGCATTGACCCACGAATAGTCATTGAGAACCGTTAGCGTATCCACATACCCCGCCCGGCTTCGGTTTTGTTTTCCCGTCCATTCCTCGAACTGCAAGGCATAGGTTCCCGCCGAATCATTGCAGGTAACCTCCAGTTCCACCAACTTAATCCCAGCCGGATAATAGGTGCCGTTGCAAACGAATATTGTCAGGGTGTCGTCCACATCACCCGGTGCATATATTCCAAAACCGTGCTTTTGTATGGCTGGTATCAACACCGACCCGTGGGTCGCTCCCGTATAAACCTCTATCGCATCCTCGTCGGTATCGTAAGCAATCTTCCCGTCGTGGGCTGTCGTGGGATTGGCCCCGTTGGGTATGGTTAATACCCCCATAGAAAGAGCGTCTATGTCGGCAGAGTCAATATTAAGAATGTCATAATCACCAAAATCGACCAACCCCGCAATAGTAAACTTGTCGTCAGCCCCACTCCAAGAAATACTTCCATCGGGCGTACTTACACCATCAAATTCCAGGGAAATACTACTACCAGCCCCATCACCAATGGTTACGGTTGTCCCCCCCAACGTAGGGTCGGTTTCTGCTTTAAACGCAGGAGCCGCAGTCGTCCCGTTAGAAGTGAGAATATACCCGGACGTTCCATATCCTATCTCCTGTATATCCCCCGACCCATCAGAATAGAACATTCTCCACGCCGTAGCGTTATGGTCACTCGTTCCCGTCATGCTATGCTCACGCGTATGCAATTCCGAATTAAGGGCATAGTTTCGGGTCGTCTCACAGAAATCATAAACCGCATTGCCAGTCACGGGTTTGGTTTCGCCATCCGCCACCACATTGGCCGTATCCACCCTGAATCTCGATACATAAAAGGTTGTTGAATCTTCGTGGGTAATCATTATCCCCAACCCCTCACGTATCTTAACCGTTGCACCAACAATGGAATGACCCGTTCCGGCGTCATCGTCGTCAAAAATGAATAGGGTATCCCCCGTGCCTTCACCAACAGCCCCGAAGTCCCCATTACGCACCGAATCCACAAATAACGACGTGATAGGCAACGAATCCGCACTACCGACCCATATTGTATCGAGAACGTGCAGGGAGTCAATTACCACCAAAGCGGGTTCCCCGATAAGCAAGACCCTGCCTTCAGCGATAATCTTGGTCGTATCGTCTGTTTCGTTGGAAGTAATCAAAAGAGCCGTATCCCCCGCAACGGGTATCCACGACAGGGTATCTTCGTCCGTGCTTAACTTTTGCGAAAAAGCACCACCAGGCGGCGCGGATGCAACCCATATATCCCCTGCGGTATTCCACGTTATTACCTCCCCGTCTGCGGCTGTGTTTTGTCCTATGTCACTAAAAGATATACCCTCGTCAACTATTTCGGTCGAGTCAATATTGGAACCCAATTCCGAAACAATTGTTATGGAATTATCACCATTATTAACATCAATCCCCGTTCCTGCCGTAATGGTTGCCTTTGCCATACCAGTATCGGAACCAATGAGTAATTGCCCGTCAACATTTAAATCAATCGCCTGAATAGCATTCGTTCCATTACCCGCAAGAATTGTATTGCCCGTAAAGGTCGTTGCCTCCGTTCCCCCGTTTTCCACGGGAAGAGTTCCCGTAACTTCGGCATTGGGGGCGGCGTTATCTAAATCTACAGGGTCTTCGATATAGTCGGTGTTCATGGTAATCGCGGATGAGGAAGTAGTAATATCAACCCCCGCCCCCCCCGTAATCGTTTTGGGTGTAGGGACACCCGTTTGACATCCTAAAACTACGGCGTCCCCTGTTAAATATATATCATTACCAATTTTTTGATTGGCCGCGTCATAATATAAAATAGCATAAGCGTTACCTATTAACCACATCGCATTGTTAGTGCCCCCGTTCGCTAATGGCAAGGTTCCCGTTACCTCCTGTCCGGTAGACGACAGAATAACCTTATCCGCCGTAAAATCGTAAGAGATATTAGCCTCACCGTCAGGACTTTCCGTAACCACCCACCCTGTATTGGTCGCAAGGTCAATGGTTGAAATACCCGTCGCGGTTTCCGTGCCACGCAACTTGATTGACGATACCCCGCCAGTAGCCACTTCCCACGAAATCAAACTATCGTCACTCGGTCGATAAACCGGAACTTCGCCAGCGTTCGCACTATTCCGTGCGGCTATCGCCCCCAAAACCGTAGAGGCTATATTAGCCGATGTCGAGGATGAATCGGGCACTTCCTTGAGATAATATATATCAGTAGCCCCTGTCGTAGAATAAATACCAAGTTGATCATCGTCAGAGTCCCACCAAACGTCACCCTCCTCCGACCACACCTGTCCCGTCGTGGCGTATCTGAACCCCTTCGCATATTCAGTTGAATCCGAACCGGCAATTTTAACCTGGTCAAGCGAATCTATCCACGCCCGAAAGAACGTAAAGTTGGCCCCTATTCCAATAGCCCCCGGCCCATCGGCATTGGTCAAACTGATACCATCGGCCTCGGTCGCACCCGTGATGTCACCTAAACCACCGGCCCCCATTTCCATCGATATAACCGTATGTAAACTGTCCAACGAAACACCATCAACCCCGGTGCGTAAAGTCAGCCACGATGAACTCTTGTTGCTCTTATACTGAATACTGTCAAGGGTGGCGTTGTATCGTATGTAAGCCGTATCCCCGCCGGTCGAATCGACGAACATCAGGTAAACGTCCCCAACCCGCCGAACGAGAGCCATACCGGAATCGGATTTGTTCATATTCTGGACTACCCCATTGGCCTTTTTCATGGCCTGAACCACCGAATTGACGCTACAAAAGGCATCGACGTAGAACCCCAAAATAAGGACAATTCCAAGTATCACAGCCCAGATTGTATTGGTATGGTCTTTACGCTTCTTCTTCATTGCACGACTCCTATATGACATATTTGACTATTATCGGAACCAACACCGAGGCCACCGCTATCACCCCAAGCATATACGACCGCCAATTCTCCAACTTGCGTATCCTGCCATTCTGCTGGTCGAGTCGATTAACAATCCTCTCGGTGTCCTTCTTGATGTCCTTAATCGTTTGAAAGAACTCGCCCATCTCAATGGCGTCTAATCCTAAAATACACTTGTCGTTGTCGGTCGTCATCGCCCACCTCTTTTAAGTATGTCCTCTATCTCTTTTTTCTTCTTCAGGAAATCAGCCCGTTCTTCAGGAGTCAACTGATTCTTTTTCATATCCCCCGTCTTTTTCTCAAAGGGGTTAAGCCTTACCTCAATTTCATCCAGTTTCTTCTCGAGCCACTCCTTGCGGCCCGGTTCACCGGGATAGGGAATCTCACGCTTACTGTCGTAAGTATTCACCCCCACCCCAAGTCCAGACAATCCCAGAGCCAGCGCACCCTTGCCCAAACTCTTGTTCTCTTCCTGATAGGCTTCGTACATATCATGAAAGACAAGGGGCAAGACAGAACGTATGGCCGTTTCGCCAGGAGTTACCTTATCACCCATCATTGTTTTACCAGTCCATAATTCACGACCCGTGGCTATGTAAGGCGCAAGGCGATACTGGGAGAACATATCCATCAATTCAACGGGGTCAATCTCACGCTCTATTTCCCTATAATCCTTGCCGCTTATACCAGCCTTGTCGGTCAATCCCACAAAAATCCTCACTATTACCCGTGCGGGCTGTTGCATCCCCGCGAACAAGTCAAAGGTCATCTTACCGTCTTTGATTTTACCCCAATCGGCATTGCGGGGGTTGGTGCCAACGTCCAATCCGCCAAGTTTAGCAAGTGTCAATAACCCCGCCGTTGCGCTGGCAAATTTAAACATATCCCACGCAATCATTTTTCTGGTGCGAGGGCTATTCATTTTAGCGAACACCATGAACGGGGTTTGTATGCGACTGGCCGTAAACCGAGGCGCAAAGAATACCTTCGACAGCATACCATACGCCGGTGCGCCCCAATCACCCCTACCAGTAGCCACGTTTATCCACCGAGCCACGGCCCGCAATTCGGCACTCGTGGCGTTGGGGTACTTGGCTAAGAAATTATCAGCGGCCCCTACGCGCATCACATTGAGAAAGGTTACCATGTGTCTATTGGAAGCACCGACAATCTCTTTCAGGATTGGTACCTTCTCAAGAACATTAGAGGTAAAAAACTCCTCCCTCTTACCAAAGGCGGACGTTATTTCTGGTAGGTCTAATCCGTTCTTTTCCCAAATATGAAAGGTTGGGCGGGTTCTTATTCCATTATCAATTTGCTCAAATTTGTATTTACTAAACATCCCCTGAAGGGCTTGTACGAACGCTTTTGGAGCCTTAGAGGGATAGCCTGTAATCAAGACCGCTCCTTGTCGCCCTACCGCAGATATGTCAGAAATGGTCAACATGGTTCGGGAGGTCGTAATGATTTCCTGAATGGGATTCAACGGTTCCCGCGCCGCAAGAGCCTGATGCACCCGTCGTTGAGCAATCTTCAAATCTATCTTGGCCCGTTCGAGTTCGGGACTAATGGGTTTCGGTTCGGGTTTGGGTTTAACCTTAAACTCCCCGGTTCTCAACTGATTCTCAAGGTCGGCTATTTTGTCTTTGGTTTCCATGAGCCGTTTCAGTTGGGCAATATTGTCCCTAACAATCTTAAGACGCAGTTTATCGTAGGCCAATTCGGGCGTTAAATGTTCTGGTGTTTTAAAATCGGGCTTAATTTGACCCTTGCGTAATTGTTCTCTCAAATCCGCTATCTGTTTTTGAATTTCCTTACGTCTTTGTAAGATTCGTAAGTTTTCACGACCCTCTTTCAAGCCCGGCACAATAGGCTCTTCGATTTGTCTTTTATTGTCCGTGAACTTCCCCGTTTTCAACTCTTCTTCCAAACGGGCAATTTTCTTTTGGATTGACTTGAGTTGCCCCTCTTGTCGTTTTTCCGTGGAAATAATATGACGGCCCAGGAGAATCTTTTCTCTAATTTGAGTCATACGAGACTGTATCTTGGGGGAACTACTTTCTTCTTTGAGGGCGTCCCGTAAAGTATTTATCGTTCGCAGTATATTCTCAAGCCTCTTGTCCGTGGCGGCTGTCTTATAAGCCACGTCGGTCAATTCATTCAAAAGGCTCTTACTCAGGGCTTTCTCGTCCTTCAATTCAATCAACAATTTTGCCTGACGCCTGAATAGTGCGGCCTGTTTCGAGGCTTCGCTCCGCGCTTTACCCGCACGTTTGGGGTCTCTGGCAAGTATCGATTGCCAAACGTCGGACTCGGTAATGTCGGGTATGTCCACCATAACCTTGCGGACGACCTCGTTCATGCTCACCGCGCCCTCTTTGGCGTAGTTCAGTGCCAGTTTACCAATGAGGTACGAACCCTCGGCCGTCACGCCCGTAATGTCATTCACCCGCATACCGATGTCGCGCAATTGCTTTTTGATGTCCTCGCGCTCAGAGAGTATCTTCTCCTTCGACCCCGCCGCCTTGCGCGAAATGGCGGCCTTCCTGGTCTCTTTTTGGAGTATGCGCTCGGCGCGTTCCCTCTCTAATTTAATCTGTAACTCACCCTCGCGCTTAATGGCTTCTGCTTCCGCGGCCCTGGCTCGCTTAACGTCCTCCGCCAATTTTGCATATTGTGACTTTTCCTCAAGGCTTAACTTTCTGCCCTTTGTCGCTTGGGCCTTCTGGACCAATTTGGCGAAACTGTAATCGTTACCAAGCATGACCTTGCGTATATTGAAGTCACGCGCCTGGGTCGTGCCCGCGTATTCGGACGCATTGACAATCTTATCGACCTGCTTTTCGAGATACAGAGCCCTGTCCATTTCGAGTTTGGAGGCGGCGGTATTGCCCTGCTCTACCAGTTCGGACGCCTTCGCCCAAGACGCATCGTATTCGTTTTCAAGTTGCAACATCTTATGGACCAAGCCATAATATTCGTCACCCCCAAGCGGTCGTTTGGTCGCTATCACCTCGTCGGCAATCTCTATCGCCTTATCGGGTATTCCCGCTTCTTGCGCCCGCTTCTGGCTGGCTTCCCACTTTTCCTGCTCCACCTTGGGCCGTTTACCCAATCCCCACGCTTCACGAAGTCGCTCGGTTTCGGCGTTCTTTAAGCCAATGGGTTCCTTGTCGCTAATAATGGGTAGTTTTTCCTGCACGGGCGGTTTGGGCGGCTCTACCACCGGCGGCTCAGGAGCAACTTTGTGCGACGAAACATCTTGTGGCTTAACGGGTTCAACTGTTTCGGTTGGCTTGTCGACGAAATCCTTTTCATTGGCAAACTTTTGCATAGTTGGCTCATTAAAGGTTGGGGGCGTTTCCTTTAATGGGGCAACGACGGGTGAAGATTCTTTTTCGGGGGATAACTGCTTAGAGGCCCATCGGTCAAACGATTCTCGCGTGAACATATCGTAACCGACCGAAGAACTACCCCCACTAAATACTTTATTGAGATTTGAGGAAGGAACGGACAACTTACCCCTGCGCGACCATTCTAAACTTCCATCCTTAGTAGCCGACTTTACAGCCTCAAGAAAAGCCTTCTTGGTCTTAAAATGGGTCAACAGTTCCGGCCATGCAATCGAGACATATCTCTGTATCCCAGAAATGGCGAAATCTTTTGGTAATTCTCCTCCCCCCGCAAGCGTTACCCTACTAATTTCGTCAGCGGATAATTCTCTCCCCTTCGAACGCGCTACCACCTGCGCCCAAGACCTTGCCTTAATAAGAGCATCGTCCATGTGTGACTGATAACGACTATGCGCCTCCTCTATCAACCTCGTACCCGTTGGGGACGGTTCCTTCACCTGTTTACCTTCAGGTAAAGGTTTGGCCTCACTTACAGGCGCAATTTTGTCAGCCTTTGTGTCCATTGGACTAATTTGTGGCTCTTTGACTTGCGCGGTTTCGGGCTCAGTTTTTGTCAAGGGTTTTGTCGTGGGTCTCACTATGGTTTTGTCTTTACCAACCTCGAGCATGACCTCCTTGAGGTACTTGCGCGACCCTTGGT
>Ga0105105_10000591_pt1 | contig 16349 bp, 9 predicted proteins | sample PPLLaktember2015_4_FD_79108 | JGI IMG/M metagenome (GOLD analysis project Ga0105105, IMG submission 79108) | Freshwater sediment microbial communities from Prairie Pothole Lake near Jamestown, North Dakota, USA - PPLs Lake P8 Core (1) Depth... | ecosystem: Environmental > Aquatic > Freshwater >... | reverse complement strand
TGCAGGGGAAGGGATTTGAACCCCTGGAACGGTTCTTTGACAACTGTTTGGGTTTATTTAACACAGTAAAAAAGATAGTATTTATGGATGATATTAAAACTCTAAAAAATTTGTTTCAATATATATTACGATACTATCTCACTCTAAATGAAAAAAAATTTATTTATTTTAATTATAATCGCCTCGACCCACTACCAAGCGAATCCTGTGGCGGATGATACCGAGAATAACAGACGGGATTTCGTATTTCTTTTTCATTTTCATAGTCTCATAGTATCGAATAGTAATACTACATAATTCTCCAATAGGAGAATCATAATATTGTCGTATCTGTACCCCCTTTCCCGATACCTCAGTTTAATATTTGTAGTATCTATAATAGGGGTAGAAGATACTACGAAATCTCGTAATTTTTTCTCTGGAATATCAGTAGTATCCAATGCTATATCGCAAATACGACGAATCATTGCAACCCCTTAAGATATCGGACAGCTTTTGCTTGAGCATTCGTAATCCCGTATTTTTCACGCTGTTCTGAACTCAATTCACTGTATTCGAATTCTTGTACCCAACCTTTTAATTTACTAAACTCCTTCAACTCAAGCTTCTCATTCCGGTTCTTAGTGGTGTCCATCGATGCATACCAATCTCGGAGATTCATCATCCCATCAGGTGCTGACGCTAATTTCATAAGCTCGGTTTTTGCCTGTTCAAAAATAGATTCGACCTTCTTCTGGGGTTTGTATGTCGTCTTCATTTTAACGATGTTTCTGAATGATTCCCCGCACTTTTCGACTAGTGATATTGCTCGTCGCATGGCTTTCTCAGTAACGACAATTTCAGGGACCTGTGATTCGATAAATTCACTCACCGAATATATCCCTGATAATTTGAGTGCGTACTCAGGATACCTTCGTATGGGATGAAAACTCCATCCATTTGGTTCCGCACGTAGCTTGGTATGCCATTCCAAATCACATTTATGTTTAAACTCAGCCCACAGTGCTGCAGCATCAGGGTCCATCCCAATCGACCGAATGTTTCGTCTATACGTCTTTTCGAGAGTTTTTGAATATTTCTCCATCAGGCTTTCGTAGTCACCCCGATTTTCCTCTCTGAAGTAATCAACAGGGTCTATTTTTGACACAATATATTTTTCCGGGTCGAAAAAGACATAGAGGATTCGATTCCCAGTCCCTTGTTTATAAAATCTGTCATCCATCACGTTTGTAAAATCGAATGTCGTTGCTGATAGAATATTCACATACATCATTGGAGGATTTTTTAAGCCATGGCTCAATGTCATTCGTTTCTGCGCAGTGCCGTCATACATCTCAGAAATAAACTCTAGTGCATCGTTCTGCCAATGAGCATCTCTCATTTCCCGGAACCAGCCGGTAAATTCATCACGAAGAATTGCTCCTTGGTTCCTAATATAATTACCATGTTCATCCTGCTTAGAAACAAAATCAATGAACCCGGGGACGCTACTTCGGTTCGGTAGAAGAAAATCCTTCCCAACCAGTTTCCCAGTCCTTAGAATCAATTGAAATGTCCATTGAAACAGTGGAAGTGATTTTTTAATCCCCGCAGGTCCGACACCCAGGGCATATATGTTCAGATGCAATGGTCCTTCTTTGTCATGGATTAATGCTTCTGGTATTACGGTAGCAAGAGGTATTAATGCGCAGATTTCTGCCCACAGCTCGTTTATGTCTGGATGTGCTTTTATGATGTCTTGCTTTAGTTCTTCTATAAAATCGATTTTCGAACTTGATTTGTTCCCGTTCATGGTTATGTAGCACCAATACTATATAATAATTTGACTCCTATTTTCCACAGCAAATATTGAAAAACAGCGTATTAAATTCGTACTATTCGTTATCCTCAATAAATCCAAAGGAACCCATTGAAAATGGACGATAACGTGTAAATTGTCACGGATGGAGTCTAGTATTAGGTCAATGTTGTTCGTAAGTTTACGCTGTGGTTCCGATTGGATTTTTTACTGAAGAAGGGTTAACACGCTCATATTATAGGAGTATCGTTCATCACCCTATCGTATATCTTCTTCAGGTCCTCTTCGGACTGGCTATTATAATGTTGGAGGTCAATATCGGATTTCAAGGAATGCCCCATGAGTAATCGTTTAACGCCAGTAGGTCCAGCTAACCTATCCCAATTTTGAGAGAAAAACTTACGTAAATCCTTCACCTTGATTGGTGCATTCCTGAAAAGATATATCATATGAGTTTGAGAAAATAACCTGTCTAATCCACATCCATTATGAAAAAAAGATAGGTAATCATTGTATGCCTCTTCTGCTTCTTTTGTAAAAAATGATATCCTGCTTTGAAAGGTTTTGGTTGTTTGGCCATTCGTTGGATTATGATTGATATGAACCATCCTATTTTCGACATCAATGTCCTCAGGATTCAACTGATACATCTCCTCAGCTCTCATCCCAGATGATGCTCCAAGAAGAATGATTGCTCTAATCTGTTTGAAATATTGATGCCCCTCAAAATAAGATAACGTCTGCTGTATCATTTGTTGATTGATTCGTTTAGGATAATAAATAGGGTCAGAGGGTAATTCAATGTCCTGTGCCCAATCAACACCTAAATGAATGAGGAATTTCCTAATTGAGTGCATTTGCTTCTTATAGTACTTAATGGAATATTTTTCCAGGAGACTTTTAAAATATGACAGACTCTTTTGTTTATCGATTGTGAAAAGTATATACTTTGCATAATTATTTAGTGCTCTCTCCACCTCTTTTTTATGCTTTGATGTTACTCCACTTAATTCTACAATATTTAAAAATTCCTCGATAACCTCAGGTGTTATTCGTTGAGGAGAAGAAAGTGGGCCAGGCCGAACCCACCAGAGTCAACAGGAGAGAAACAGACCAAGAAAAAACGATTTTCACCCCATTTTGGTCTTCGGCGATCAAACCTATTTCTCACTAAAAGCTTTCTTAATTTTTCTTTCTTTTTTTCACTTTTTGGAGATTTGATCATGAACGATTCATGGTCAAGAATGACGTATCCTGAGAAGAAAGTTGCTGAGTATCTACGGAAAATGAATATCGAATGGGTGTACGAACAACCCGTGTTCATCTGGGACGATGATGGACGACCTCGGGTCTGGACACCAGATTTCTACCTCACCCAGTTTGGCGTTTACCTTGAAGTGTGCGGTTCGAAGGATTTCAACTATGATTACAGAAAACGTGTCTTCCTAGAAAATGGGTATTGTGTGATCTTCCTGCATATTTTTAAGGGACCACATCAATGGGAGAAACATTTCAAACGATTCCTTAATTATTTTCTTTTACAGAGAAATCAAGCATTTTTCGAGATCTTTCAGAGGAACAGGTATGGGCTTTATAAATAAAATAAGGCATGAGTGTCGCAGTTTTGTCTTAATCTCTGAATTTTAATGGAAAAATCAACGAGAAGCTCCGCGATATTTTCCCACGGATTCCTTCTTTCTTCTTTCCTTTTTTTAAAAAATTCACATAGGAGCAAATATTGGTCAGGTGCGGATTGGATTTTGAAAATAACTGAAAATCAAATTTTTTAAATTAACTAGAAAAATTTTGATACATCAATAGATGCCATAGAACATTTACCAGAGGTATCATATGCCCACACCTTGATGGTATGCTTAAAGAAGGCTTTTGTGCTCCAGGTCCATTGATAAGGGATTTCAGTGACAGTCGCTCTTATCTCACCATCGATATAAAATTCAACACGATCAATGCCATACGGCTCCTGAGTCGCATCCACCTGGATGGTGATTTGACCGATAATGAACGGTTTGAAAAACGGAAGGATTCTTGAGTCTCCAATGTAGATACCATTCACTGGTTTCAAGATGGCGACTGTTGGTTTTGGCGGGGTAATCGTGACTGGAGCGGTATCGGTACTGAAGTTTCCTTCGTTATCAGTGACGGTGAATGTTGCCGTGTAGTTGCCTGGCACAGAATACGAATGAATCGGGTTGATCTCAGTGCTGGTGTTACCATCACCGAAATCCCACTGATAACTATAGGGGAGTGTGCCGCCGAATGCGATACCAGCGAACTGGACTGGATAAAGAACCATATTGGTATAGGGTCCTTGTGCTTCAGCCTGGAGCGGACCAAGACCGAAAGCATGGAAATACCAATAATTAGTCGGATGCTCATTAGACCCTACATACACACGGTCATCAGGACCAATACAGGGAGATGAACGAATCTGCTCATTAGCGATTTCCTTGCTCCAGTGTTCAGTCCCATCAGGGTTGATAGCCACAAGACACTTTCCTGCGCTCACATAGATTGTTCCATCTGCGGAGATTGCTGGAACCGTCCCATACACATCTCCAGGGAGTTCTACTGTCCATTTGAGTGTACCGTTCGGGTTGTATGCCCGCAGCTTTTCTGTGCCGACATAAATCGTGCCATCTGCGGCAAGGGCGAGTCCCGCTGCCGCCACACTATCTCCTGTATAGCCTTGCCAGAGAAGCGTGCCATTCGGAGCTAAGGCATAGAAATAATCATTAAAAGCAGGGATGTAAATAGTACCATCCGGGGTTATGGTCGCTGCTCCTTTGATATCTGAACCTGTATCGAATCGCCAGCGGAGCGTCCCGTTAGGATTCATTGCGTACAGGTGGTGGTCGCCGGAACCGATATAGATTGTGCCATCTGAGCCAATCGCAGGGGCGCCATTAGTGATAAAACCTGTGCTGTATTTCCACCGTAGCGTACCGGAAGCATGTAATGCATAGATATTATAATCTGGAGAGCGGTCGCTTCCAAAATAAATGGTCCCATCGTTTCCGATTGCTGGTGAAGATAGGGAATTAGCTGCATAACCATCTCGGTACGTCCATTTTACTGTACCATTTGGATATACCGCATGAACTGTGCCGTAATTTCCCCAGGTTGGAAAGATGATTGTGCCATCCTCGGCTATCGCTGGTGTTGCCCAAACCGCTCCATCTGAGATATACCTCCATTTTCTTGTTCCATTGGGATAAAATGCATACAAGGAATGGTCGCCACCAGTGGTTCCAAAATAGATTATGCTATTATTATCAATAAGGGGCGATCCATAGAATGATCCTGGTCTATTTTCGCTTTTTCGCCAAATCTCTGTTCCGGTGATGTTCATGGTGCTATAGGAGCTTCGGCCTGTATGAAGGACATCATGACTTTGCATTGGCCATGGAGAATTCATGACTCCTTCAAAAAATCCAGTTTCAGGACTCATAGTTTCTTTTATACTTGCTATTAGATAGTTGTTACTAATGTTGGGTTTTGCATGTTTAGTATTGTCAATATGCCACTCATAATTGTATGATTGACAGATTGAGTTTTCAGGCATGGATTCAATAGTCTGTTTACCTGGAATTATGAAAAAAAGATTTTCAAAAATTATTACGGCGAATAATAAAGGAATTACTACCTTTTGAATTTTCATTTTTGCCTCCAATTTATTAATTGTCGTCCAATTAATAAATTTATCGGATTGAAAAATTTCGAAATAATAATAAACAATTTTTAGATTCTATACTCCATAATTGACAAATAAAGGGAGAAAAGTAATATATGAGGAAAAAAATTATAGCCATAATATTAAGCTTGTTAATGACTTTAGGAGCCGTAACCATCGTTCTAAAGAATGATAATGAACTATCTGTGAAAGCCACTGAGATACCTGAAGGTGAAATCGGCCTGGATCATGAATGGATATGGTAGAGAGTTGAGGATTTTGCCAATGTCATTTATGATGCAGATTGGTCAGATGAGAATGATATCCCCAAAGGACGCTCATGGGCTACAGCAGGAGAAGAATATACAATAAATGAAATTTTGAATGAATTCATGTATGGTGAAAATAACGTTTGTGGTCTTACGGAGTATAAAGAACTCCCAATTGAATATGTTGATGGACCACGTGGTGAAGATCCAGATGAAAATCCGAAAGAATATTCGACGAAAATCGATATCCTCGATTACAACCTAGACATCTATGAAGATTCAACTTTAACACATGATATCCCATATGAAGAATTATTCCCCTACGGAATCGGTGTTGACCCCGAGTCCGATGATATTTCTACTAGAACCCATTTCGAAAATATTGAAGTTAGAGATATGCTTATCAATTTTTTTCCTTTTTCAGGCAGCTACATCAAGAATTATTATACGGTAAATGGTGGAATTTTAAATAATTTTGATGCGTCTCTTTTCGGGATCGTCAAATACATCGAACGAAACGAATCATTACCCGATGCCAAAAATCAGACCGATACAATTTTTATTCTCGATGAAGAACCATCATGCGAACAGAAAATGGAAAACATGAGCGGAGCCCTCGGTTGCATTCTAATTAAAAATGCATCAAAAACCTATATTTTTACTAATGCCTCTCAACAATATTTCAATGTAGGTAAGGTCGATGGTACTGGTACGAATTTCTCCTTAATGCTTGATAAATTGAAAAATGGAACAACTTTTTTCGTGGATAATTTCGCTGATAGCAATACCTTTTATTTTTCCAATCTTGACGATCCTTCATTAGCATTCCTGGATGACTGGGTCGGATTACTTGATTTACATTGGAAATCATCTAATTTGACGATCCTTGACTGGTATATAATATTAGGAGCAAATAGGTTTTTGTATAAAATACCAGCGGAGTATCGACACTGTAGAGGATTTATTCTCTCAGGCCCAGGGAATATGCATCTAATGATGCACACTGTTATTAATTGGTCATGGTTCAAAAATACATATTCAGACAGATTTCATTTCCCGATGTTTTCTGTCAATGAAACTGTCGGGGGATGGTTAAGAGAAGAATCAGTTACCGTCACTGGAAGTATCGATCAAGTATATAGGAAGCAAACAGATATAACACCAGGTGTTGAAAGCCATAATGTCGTCGCTTATCGAAATATCTCGCAGAGCCCTGACGATGCCATAGTAGTTCTGAGCAATCGTATAGATGGATGGTGGTCTGAGACGCCAGGAGACAGTGGTGTTGGAGGAGCAATTCTTCTAGGTATCGCCAAATATATGGAGGATTATGATATCACGCCGAAGTATGACCTCGCTTTCCTGTTCACAACCGGTGAAGAATACGGAATGCGTGGCGCGGTCCATTATGTAGATACCCATCCCTATGGTATAAATCCTGGTGAATATAACTTTATTCATTGGATAGGTCTCGATCAACTCTGTATGAATTATACAGAATCTCAGAATAAAAAATTAACGATGGAAATTTATACCAAGAATCAGGCAATGAAAAGTCTTATAGAAACTATCGCAAGTCAGACAAATTATGAAGAAAGAACGAGTCATCATTACGATTTCTCAGTGTTAAACGTAACAGGTGGTGGTAGCGAAGATTATGTCTGGAATAACAGTTGCGGAAACACAATTTTATTGGAGAAGAATAGTGTCTGGGATGGATGGCATAGTACAGGAAATGACGCGCAAGGAAATAACTTTCAAGAAGGTGATTCATTGATAAATATTGATCCCAATGAAGTAAAAGTCGTCAGTGAGCTTTACTGGAATATCACGAAATATTTTTGTGTGAACCCGGACTGCTGGTTCAACGAACCAGCTACCTATACCGCAGTGGATTCCCCATTCGATACAGATGATGAAATTGATTCTATTGACGTCACTGTATTAGTAACATCGATACTTCCGAGTGATAAAGTTCGAGTGAATGCAACGGTAAAAAGCTGGCCTTCAAATGATGTGGTTTTCTGGAAAAACTATGATTTCGTCGTAACATCCGAAGGAACAGAAAAAACATTTACCGTTACCCTGCCTCCCAGTTCAACGGGGGCGACGTACGGAAATTATTTTCTTACGCTCGATTTGTTAAACTCAACAGGTAGGATAAACGATGTCGCTTTGAATACGAGGATGTACGATGATACTGAAACTCAGACTGGTTACGTGGCTCTCACTCCGCGGGGTAATAGTATCATAAATAAACCTAATGACATCACGGGTCCTTCAAGGGTGAAAATAGGTACCTCAGCGAATTTTACCACATCAGCGGTTGATATGAATCAGGATCAAATGCAGTACCAGTGGGAGTGGTATGTACCCTTTGATATTAACACGACAGTCGGACCAATAGACTCTGGTGAGGATTGTACAGCAAATTATACTTATGATAGTTGGGGAACATGGACCATTCAGGTTCGTGCACGAGATGATTACAGGTATCTCTTTGATGGTCCTGAGACCTGGAATCGGTATAGTGATTGGAGTGATTGGTCAGAACCATTCGAAGTAAATGTCCGTTTTCTTATTGATTTTAGCATGTCATGCACCTCTTTTTCATCTGCGGTAAGCGCTCAGTCCGCCATGGAGTTGCCGTCCATTCAGCAAATAGATTCGATTTATGATGCTGCTGTATTTGGTGGGACCGCACCTTATAATTATACATGGACGTTCAATCATGAACGATGTGCAGCACAACAAAAAACCGTTAATTATTCGTTTGATGAACCAGGAAATTATTCCGTTATTTTGAATGTCACTGATAATGACGGAAATTTTGAAGAATTTTCTGTGAATGTCTCTGTGATGAATTTAAGCGCAAGTTACAACCTAAGCATTCCATCACCTTTTGCTGAAATTGATGAAAACATCACATTTACGGATACCTCTGCGGTAGCAAGTGGTTACCAGATGACGAACTGGACATGGGATTTCGATGATGGTACGTTCTCCTACGATCGAAATGTCACACATGCATTTACAGTAGAAGGTTTGTACAATGTCTCCCTCATCGTCAGGGATAATCAATCAAACTCGGATATCTCATACCAGCACATACTTATTTTCAATGATGAAATGCCCCCTGAGATCCATCGAGTGAATAATGGTATAAATTTGAAAAATCGATGGTTACAGATTATGATTGTAGGATTATTTAACGACCAAGAAAGCGGTATTCATAACGCCTTAGTGAATATCACTTATCCTAACGGATCTCACACGAATTGTACCATGAACCATTTCGTCAGCGACACCTACTGGTTTGTCTTTAATGACACCGTGCAAGCCGGCCGGTACAACTACACGGTCTGGGTGACCGACTATGAAAACAATACGAGCAACACCACTGGGTATTCCTTCACCATCCCCACAGCCCCAGTCCTCTTCTATTCACCGGCAACACCTGCGGATAACACCAGTTCCAATGACAACTGGGTTAACGTCAACGTGACTGTCCTTGATCCTCTGAACACCTCCGCGTTCATCGACTGGAACCACAGTCTCAAAGGATACTGGCCTATGGAGTCATACAACGACACCGGAGTCTACGATAACTCCACCTACGAGAACTTCGGGACATTCCAGAACGGAATGACCTCAAGAGATAATATTGTATCCGGGAAGTATGGAACGGGATTGGAATTTGACGGTTCTGATGATTACCTGGATGTTGGTAACAGCGGTAGTCTGGATCTGGGCACCGGTGATTTTACGTTTATGGTCTGGGAGAAAAGCCATACCACCCTATATTCGAAGAAAGCGATGATCCTGACCAACAACCCGGCGTCGGAAAGCTGGAAAGGCTACGGGTTCGGCATCATAAACAGCCCCTATCTCATCGTCTCACAATCAACGGGAAATAACATTACATTACAAGGGACAACCGATGTAACAGATAATACTTGGCATCATATTGCATACGTCTGTCGCTCAGGGGCATACTCTATTTATGTTGATGGGGAGGAGGATGCGAGCAGCGGAGGGATCGCTGTAAAAAACATCACCAACACACAACATACCATGATTGCCTATGACGGACACTGTTCAAGCTGGTGTTACTTCGAAGGTTTGCTCGATGAACCGCAACTTTTCAACCGTGCTTTAGGTTCGGAGGAGATTAATGCCTCATACAACAACGGTCTCTACCAGTTATCCCATAATTTCACCAGTCTTTCTGATGGAACATATAGTTATTATGCGCATGCGATAGACACCACCGGAAACCAGAGCAATGCAGAGACACGGCAAATACTCATTGACACCACACCCCCGACGATTACGGATGTCAATGCTTCTCCGCATACTGTCGGATTCGGGTATAACGTGACGATTACTGCAGATGTCGTTGATAACGGCAGCGGTGTAGATCTTGTGACCGTTCAGATAACATTCCCTAATAGTGTTGGGAACTCAAGCAACTATACGATGTCCCTGGTCTCGAATGATACGTATCAATACGTGTTCAATGATACCTGGCTGGCTGGCCAGTACAACTATACGATCTGGGCAACAGATAATACCAATAACACAGCGAGCAGCAGCGGACATCATTTCCACGTCTCCGCGGAGGCGACGATCAGCATCGCTACCCTGCGAAATAGTTATAGTGGGAATCAATACATCAATATCACCGATCCACCGAACCCTCCAGAGGATTATATCTTGGTTGATCGTGGGCTGACCTGGAATACCTACTACAACACAACCTCGGGAGCGAATATCCTAGAGACCTATCAGGGGCCGGTGAATTACCAGGAGGAGAATGAGTCTTGGATGCCCATCTATAATACCCTCATCCCGCTCACATCCAATCATCCTGCTTACGTGTACGGATATCGACAAGGAAATGATCGTGGATTGTATGGTGTGTATTTTAAATCCAACGCGCAGCAGGAGTGGCCAGTCGCTTTCACCTATAACAAGTCAAATGATCCAACGATCCATGCCGTCAGAAGCAAACTTGTAGGAGTTGGTTACGTTGATCCGCAGAGCAACTGGGCTTACGAGTATCTGCAGAATGTGCAGAGCAGCCAGGGACAAGTCAACGACTATTCAATCACCTACCCGGATGTGTTCACCGGCACCGACGTCACCTGGAGCTATGGTAACACCGGATTGAAAGAAGAAATCACATTGAGCAACGCCACAAAGACCGTGTTGCAGAACCATCCACCATCACAATACGGGCTCAATGACACCACGTCGTATCTGGTATTCATCACCAAACTTGACTACCAAGGCCTCAACCTCTACAACAAATCAGGATTACTGGAGGGGAATGTCACGATCTCGGACGCAGGGGTTGACTTCAAGGATATCCTTGGGCAATTCAAATGTGCTCTCCCTCTGGGAGAAGCCTACGAGCTGAACAATGACTCATCCCGGCAGAAACTGACGTACCGCATCGTACACCTGAACGGCAATACCTACTTGCTCTCTGGGTTGAAGGCCTCTGATCTGAATGCGATGACCTTCCCTGTGGTGGTTGATCCGACGCTGACGGTGTATTCCGTCTCCAATGACGGATATATTTACAACTCTGGTTCTGTCTATTCAACGGTTCAATCTGCTTCATCAGGGACCGTGGATAGCTCTAGTATATATATTACGATTGGACAGAAAAGGGGTGTTGGTCCGACCTATTATGTCTATCGTGGTTTTGTGCTCTTCAATACCTCTGCATTGCCGTCTAATGCGTACCTGGATGATGCAACGCTTTCATTGTATAAGAAGGATGATTATTCAGCCACGGATTTTGACATCACGATCCAGAATGGCCAGCCAACATATCCGCATAATCCAATGCAAACTGGAGATTATTACCGAGGTTATTATTCTGGAAACGGTGGGTCATTGAATACCTCTCGATTCACGAGCGGGTATAATGCTATTCCATTGAATAATCTGAGTTGGATCAATACCACAGGGATCACCAAATTATGCTTACGAAGTAGCAGAGACATCAACGGCAATGCACCCACGGGCAATGAATATATCAACGTATACTCAGGCAACGCTTTTGAGCCAGGTGGTGGCATAACATATAAACCGAAGCTGGTCATCACGTATCGGAACCAGTCGAAGATCAAGAACACGGGGTCCACGGACATCACAGGATATCTGCTGATCCAGGTGCAGTACTACAATTCTTCGCAGGGAGAATGGCTTGTGGAAGATGATACCATCAATGAGGCCACACCCCGTACCGTCACGAGCGGCAATCAGCTTGCGCTTGACACGATCTTCAACGGAAATGTCAGAGCCTCGGATCTGACGCATGGGACTGGTGTCACGTACCGAGTATATACTGCGTTCAGGGATTCTATTGGAAATATCCTGAAAACGAATGATGATGTGGATCTTGAAGCTTGGTGGCAGTTCAGTAAAACTTAACAAGAGCAATCTTCAACAATAAAAAATAAGGAAATCAGGTTCTTATGATTCCATCTGATTTTCCCTATCTTTTTTTATTAATTAAAAGTGCAAATCCACTGCGGATAAATATCTGAGAATAAGAAATGAAGGTGGGAATCGTCGAACAAACAACTCAAATATGAGTAATAGATAAATTACCTTCTATTTCGAGACATTGTAATAACTGAATTGAACCAATCACTTCATAAATTGTCGGGATTTATCAATAAAAATAATACTAGAAGAGTTTCCAGACTTTGATTTCAGCAACAGAACTCTTACCCGTGGTATCATAAGCAACGATTCGTATCGTACGTTTCTGGAAAAGAGAGCCTCCTACTCTCCATGTCCAGTTGTATGGATAGGTAGTATCAATTTTCCTTAAACTGTTACCGATATAAAATTCGACTTTTTTTAGTTCTGTCACTGGCTTGACGTCTATCGAAATCTTTCCGATGATTACTATTTTATCCTCAGCAATCAGGGACTCATATTCATTATCAAAAACATATAGACGGCTGGGGTGCGGGCGTGTAATGGCAGCAAGACCATGATTATTGATGAATAAACGCACAACTCCCTGAACGCCACCTGTGACAAAATCATCATAGCCGTCGTTGTTGAAATCCGCTGTAGTCAAGGCACCGAATGTTAAATCCTCAGGTTGATCTTCTGAATTCATAGGGATTCTGCATATCTTAAAAGGATCATAAATCCCTTGTTTGTCGAGGTAGAGAAAGAGTTCAAAAAAATTACCGGCGATAAAATCTGTCTTCCCGTTTTTTTCATAATCAAGCGAGGTTAAACTTACAGTCCCAGGAACGTTATAAATATCGGAAATAATCTCTCCTGGACCAGGCTCAAAAATGGTAGTCGCATTCGACTCTATCACCTGGTTACGTTTTAAATATACATAGCCCCAATTGCTATTGAGTGCTACCGCAGCAATAAAATCAATATCACCATCATCATCATAATCCGCTGAGGTTACTCCCCAACTACAAAGACCCCAATCATGGATGACTCCGGCACTCGTGAAATTTCCTGTTCCATTGTTCAGGTACAACTCGACTTTACCACTATTATCACCTACCAACAGGTCTACGTCTCCATCACCATCGTAATCCGCTGACGTCACTTTAGGATTGCACCGTTCCTCAGGGTCATACGGAATCCCTGACCCCCGTTTTGCAATCATTGTAGTGTTCCCAAAATGGTTCTCACCATCGTTGTAAAGCATACTAATAATGCCATATACATAAACATATGAACCCTGATAGTAAATGTATTCGGAATAACCGAAGATGAGATCTATATCGCCATCGTTGTCGTAGTCACCTGAATCTAATGATTCGATGTATGTATATGAAAAAGTAAACACATCATCCCGGGTAAATTCCAAATCATCATTGTTATAAAAAATAGAAATCGTAGAATGGGTAAATGGAACGGTTGCAGAGGCGACAGCAAAATCAATGTTATCGTCATTGTTGAAATCCCCAGAGGTCAAACCCCATGCAGCCTGTCCAAAATCAATAATTTCGTAGACATCAAACAACTGTGCATTCATATCCAATATTGTTTCGACGTCCTGACAAGTATTATGTACTTTGTATGTTTCCCAGATATTTCTATCGATAACCGGTGCAACACGGTGTTCGTTTGACATATCATTTATTAATTGAATGTATGGTGCTTCTATTTCGGTTTTAATTTCATTTTTTTTATCTATTGAATCGTAAGATTTCACGTTTTTGCATGGTATATTTTGTACGACACTCGATCCAACAAATAATATCATAATAATGCATATTAAAAATTTTTTCAATGTATATAGTTTCGTTATTTTTCCTCCGTTGTGTTAAATATTATGTTACTATGCTATATAAATATTTTCATAAATATTTTTTGTCGATTACATGAAAAAAAATTGTTTGAGAAAAAGAAAGAAAAATAAGGAAAGATGACATTTAGAGACACTATTTATATGATTTAACCGAAATTAAGTGCTGTATCGCATTTATTGTTCCTGAGTGTTCCTGAAATATTCATGATACCAATTATTATCTTCATCGGTTTCATATACACTATGCCGCCAGTCAACTTCTGTATAAAGATAGTGACCGCCTTCTTGCCACGAAAAATTTATGGGATCTGTTATGTATGATTCTGCAGGTGACAAATCCTCAGTGACATATACCTCGCCCAAATATCGTCCTGTTGGGGAATCCTGTCGTAGTTGAACCCAAAAATTCGTTGTTATTACCTGATTCGGGTCATTATTTTGAACTTCTATGGTACAATAACATTGATCTTCTTCAAAGTATCTATCTATATCAATGGCGATTAAATCACCTTCCGTTTGAGGTTGTGCACCTTCCGGGTCATATGCGTTTATTGCTGGCATTAAAACCATTGTTGCTGCAAACAACAATATTACAGTTTGAATTATTTTTCTCATTTTTCCTCTCCTTTTTTAACCAATTTTTTTTCAATTATATCGTTACCATGCTAGGTTGGATTTTATTATTCCGCCTTGCCCGTTCATTTCATTCAAATTCTATTCTTTTCCGGGATTTTGTTTTATCCATCCCAGAATATCTGCTTTTATGAAAAATCAGATACAGCAGAAATTTTTTTCTAATTCACCTTGATTATCTTTTTTTCACCTCCCTTGATGAAATTATGTCAAATATTTTTCACCATTTTATGTAATACAAAATGGGTATATTAATATTTCCCATTAACCCATTAACCCAATATCCCAATAAAGCTAAATAGCATAATCCCATTGTCGGCCTTTACATGGGAAAATTACTGGGAAAACCTCGACCGCTTGACGGTAGAAATAGGGTGACGCTTCCCCCAGAGGTACTCGACCTCCTCAAACTAAAGCCAAACGATGAAATTTTCTTCAGGTTAGATGACGGAAAAATAACGATGGGGAAAGCCCTGATAAAATATGAACTAATTGATGAGATACTCGGTGGGAAAAAGAAGTAAGACTACAAGCCGATCTCATCGTTTATCTGACGCATCCTCTCATTTTTCACAAACCAAAGAATAGTTTTCATCTATTCGATTACATCATCCAAGGTTTTTCCCCGATCCCTGAAGTTCTGCAACAATACAAATTCATATTCCAAATATTTTTCCAGTACATCCTTCCTATGTTTTTCAAGCTGAGGATCAATCTCTCGGATATCTAGGATGCTATATGTTTCTTTTTCCTCCATTTTTCAGTCCCTCCCTCAAATCACTCTTTACGTATATTGCTTCATGATGATTTAAAGCGGTAGCCTCAAATATTCCTACAAAAGTAAAAAACACTGCCAATTACCTTTGATTTGTTGGATTTTGGCTGTTTTGACTCGCCAAAAAGTAATATAGAATCATTACATCGATATCTGATCAAATTATTATTAAAAGTTAAAGACAACGATCCCGTTGCACTAAACCTCATTTTTTATTTATTTTCTTCGTGACTACGATTACTACACGTTTACCAGCATGCTTTGTCAAACCACCGACCTTCCCATCCTTCGTCACTATTTTCTCCAGGAGCTCCTCAACATTATCAATCTCGACTCGCTTCATAATACCAGAAAAGTAATATATTCACCTGTATTTGACCTTTTTGAATACTTTCAACGACCCCCTCAAATACTTTATAAGGCAGAAACACCTTCTATAATGATAAGAGTACATACTATACAAACCAAATGACTCAATAAAAGATGACCACCAGAGTGCTTCGAACACTCTGGCAGTCTGGAGCCATGATATGATAACTATCACAGCCCCGTGGATGATTAACGAAGAAACCTGTTATAAATATTGTTCTCACAAACCATTCACTCAAACAACGATTACTTTTTTTAACAACCAGTTCGATTCCCATTCAACCAATTTACAACCAAGTAAGTTGGTGGGAGGTAGAAACCAAAAATGGAACAACAACATCATAAACTTAGGCAACAATATATTCGATCACCCCAATCCCCATCAAGGGGAGGTTATGGGTGACCTTGAGTATGTCAATACTCTAAATAGGTTTGAATGCCCCATCACCCTCAATCCGCAGAATGCATCGTTCATCGAAGTCGGCATCCATGCCGTCCTC
>Ga0105105_10000590_pt1 | contig 16371 bp, 13 predicted proteins | sample PPLLaktember2015_4_FD_79108 | JGI IMG/M metagenome (GOLD analysis project Ga0105105, IMG submission 79108) | Freshwater sediment microbial communities from Prairie Pothole Lake near Jamestown, North Dakota, USA - PPLs Lake P8 Core (1) Depth... | ecosystem: Environmental > Aquatic > Freshwater >... | reverse complement strand
GATATGCCGTCAACGGCACACCGGCCGACTGCGTCAAGCTCGGCATTCTGGAAATCCTGAAGCACAAACCGGACCTCGTGGTCTCCGGCCTGAACCCGGGCGCCAACGTGGGCGTCAACATCACTTACTCGGGCACGGTGGCCGCCGCTAAAGAAGCAGCCCTGGGAGGGATTCCGGCCATCGCGGCGTCCATCGAGGGGCATGGGCCTTACCGCTACGACACGGCGGCCGCCTTCATCGCGCGCCTGGCCGAGATGGTGCTGCAGCGGGGGTTGCCCGCCGGGACCTTTCTCAACGTGAATTTTCCGGATGTGCCGGAGCCGGACGTCGCCGGTGTCCGGATCAGCCGGCATGGCCTGGAGATCTTCCGGGAGTACATGGAAAAGCGCACCGATCCCCGCCAGCGGACGTATTATTGGCAGGGCGCGGACATGCAGACCTTCGGGGAGGACCTCGACGTCGACGGGGCCGCCCTGCGCCACCGGTTCATCTCCATCACGCCGATCACGTGCGACATGACCGACTACAAAGCCCTGGATGACCTGAAGCAATGGGGGCTCGATGTAAATCGACAAAATCGCTCAACTTAGGTGAACGTCAACGGCGTGGTTTCGAAGAGCCCCGCCGTTTCGGGAGACGCCATGTTTATAACGTTGGAAGGCGGTGAAGGCGCCGGCAAGACCACCCAGATCGTGCACCTGGCCGGCTGGTTGGGCGAGCGGGGTGTCCCCTGCACTCTCACCCGGGAGCCCGGCGGCACCCTTCTCGGCCGGGCGATCCGCGCCGTTCTGCTGAACCCCGAGAACGCCGGCATGGCCCCGCTGACGGAACTGCTTCTGTACATGGCGGACCGCTCCGAACACATTCACCAGGTGATCACGCCGGCGCTCACCGCCGGCCGAACGGTGCTGTGCGACCGTTTTTTCGACGCCACCGTCGTTTACCAGGGGTTTGCCCGGGGGCTGGCATCGGATTGGATTTTGCGATTGCACGAGCTCGTGTTTGCCGACGTGATGCCGGACCTGACGCTGCTCTTGGACCTGCCGTCCGAGGTGGGGCTGGCGCGCGCCCGGCGCCAGCTGGAAAAGGGCGACCGCCCCACGGCGGAAAGCCGCTTTGAAGACGAGGCACTCGCCTTCCACCAACGAGTGCGGGAAGGATATCTGCAACTGGCGCGGCAGGCGCCGGAGCGGTTTCGCGTGATCGATGCCGCCCGGGATGAAAGCCGGGTGAGGGAAGACATCCGGTCCGGGGTTGAGGAATTTCTCAGGTAGATTAGGCTGAAGGTGAATAGGCTGAAGGAAAAGACATGCGCGATCATTATTGCCCTTCAGCCTGAACAGCTGAGTCGTTACGTTGAGGCACTTATTAAGTGTCCCGAAATAGTACCGTCATGCCGGACTCGATCCGGCATCCAGAAAGCCGCTGGATTCCGGCTTCCGCCGGAATGACAACGTCAGGACTATTAAGAGACGATTAATATGAGTTTCACCCTGCTCGACGCCATCGGCCATACGCCGCTGGTCGAAATCCGGCGCATGAACCCGAACCCGCGGGTGAGGATCCTGGCGAAGCTCGAGTATTTGAACCCGGGGGGCTCCATCAAGGATCGGGCCGCGCTTTGCATGATCGAAGCCGGTGAACGATCCGGCGAACTCACGGCCGATAAAATCGTGATCGAGGCCACCAGCGGCAACACCGGCATCGGGCTGGCCATGGTGTGCGCCGTGAAAGGCTACCGCCTGCTGCTGGCCATGTCCGAGTCCGTGAGCCTGGAGCGTCGCAAGATCCTGCGGGCGCGCGGCGCGGAGATCCTTCTCACCCCGGGCCACTTGGGGACCGACGGCGCGATCGAGGAGGTCTACCGCCTGGTCCGTGAAAACCCCGGCCGGTACTTTGCCGTGGACCAGTTCAACAACGCGGCCAACTGGATGGCCCATTACCGCGGTACGGCCGAGGAGATCTGGCGTGAGGCGAAAGGTGCGGTCACGGCCGTCGTGGCGACCATGGGAACCACCGGCACCCTCATGGGGCTCTCCCGGCGGCTGAAAGAATTAAACCCCGCCGTCACGATCGTGGGCGTGGAGCCGTATCTCGGGCACAAGATCCAGGGGCTGAAGAATCTCAAGGAGGCCTACTGCCCGGAAATCTTCGACAAGCAGTGCCTGGACAAGAAAGCCAATGTCGACGACGAGGAGGCCTTTGAGGCCGCCCGGCGCCTGGCCCGCGAAGAAGGCCTGCTGGTCGGCATGAGCAGCGGGGCGGCCATGGCCGTCGCCGTCAAGGAGGCCAGCCTCCTGGCGGAAGGCATGGTCGTCGTTATCCTGCCCGACGGCGGGGAGCGTTACCTCAGCACGCCGCTTTTCTCAACGCAGGAAAAGGTGGAGCTGCAGGTGTTCAACCTCCTCAGCCGGTCCAAGGAATTGCTGGAGCCTCTCAAGGCCGAACGGGTCTCGATCTACACCTGCGGGCCCCACACCCAGCGGCGGCTCCAGCTCGGCGAGGCGCGCCGGTTTGTTTTGGCCGATCTGCTGCGCCGCTACCTGCGCGGACGCGGCTACGCCGTGACCCAGGTGGTGGACATCAGCGACATCGAGGAGGATGCCGGCGCCGCATCCGAGCGGGCGGCGACGACCGGAGGGCCTCCCTCTCACGCCCATCTCGAGCAGTTCATGCAGGACCTCGACTGGCTGCGCATCCAGCCGGCGGAGCACTACCCCCGGGCGCGGGATCACGCTGACGCTATGGTGAGCCTGGCCCGGAAGCTTAGCGCCAAGGGGTTCGCCTACGAGAAGCTGCGGTCGCTCTATTTCGACCTGTCACGGCTTGCCGGCTACGGCCGGCTGTCCGGGATCGACATCGCCAAGGTCAAGGCCCGCGCCACCGTCGATGGGGAGGCCTTCGAGAAGCAGAACCCGCGGGACTTTGCCCTTTTCAAGCGCTGCCGACTCTCCGAACTCAAGCGCGGCGCCTTTATGAAAACCGAATGGGGCAACGTGCGGCCGTCCTGGCATCTTCAGACGACCGCCATGGCCATGCACTATCTCGGTGAACGCTTCGACATTCACACGAGCAGCCGTGAGCTGATGTTCCCCCACCACGAAAACGAGAATGCCATCGCGGCGGCCCTCGAGGGCAAGCCGCTCGCCAGCTACTGGATTCAAGCGGAACGGGTGCTCGCCAACGGCCTCGGCCTTGCCGAGCTTCAGGCGATGGGTTTTTCCGGCCGCGAGGCCCGCTTCTGGCTGATGTCGACCCATTACCGCCGGCCCGCCGCCGGTTCGGTCGAACGGCTGGAAGATGCGCGGCGCAGCTTGCAGCGGCTGGACCGCTGCGTCCAGGCGCTGCTGCGGGTCGGCCCGGGGCGGCCCTGCCCCGAGCTGGACCAGCTGATCTACGACATCCGGCAGGGGGTTCGCCGCGGCATGGATGACGACCTCGATCTGCCGTCCGTCATCGCCACCGTCTTCCACGCCGTGAAGCGGATCAACTCCTTCGTGGCACAGGGTCTCATAGATGCCCGGGGAGCCGGTCGGCTCGTGGCCGCTCTCAAGGATATCGATGCGGTGTTGGGCATTTTCGACTTCAGCCAGACACCGGTCCTCGAAGCGCAAATCCAGGAGCTGTTGGAGGCCCGGGAGAAGGCCAGAGCCGAGCGGCAGTGGGAGCTGGCGGACCGGATACGGGACGAACTTCGCGCGCGCAGGATCAGCGTGCAGGATCAAAAAGCGCCGCGCGCATGAAACCGATTTATTTCCCCGCCACCTATGTTTCTCCGTCCGCGGCGGCGGCAATGCGGGCCTTTTTCCCGTCGGTCGTGACCTGTCAACCATTCGCCGGGCGGCTGCCGCCCGATATGCGCACCCTGCAGGAGAGCGGCTTTCTGGAGGTGTTCACCCCCGTCGCCGGGGGGGAGCAGCGGCTGGACGACATGGTCCGGGAGTTCCGGCAGTGGGGCCACCTGCACGGGGGCGGTGCCGGCCTGCACGCCGCTTTCTGGCGTCAACGACTGCAGGCGGATTCGCTCGCTGAAGAGGGCTCTTCGTCGCAGCTCGTTTCGCAGATCAAGAACCGATTAACCCCGGCTCGCGGCTCGACGGAACCCGATCGACTCATACCGGCCCGGTTGTTTCTCCATCTCGCCCAGGAGTTCGACCGGCAGCGCTGTGAGATCCAGCAAGACATGGCGCGGCATGAAACGCTGAGCGCGGAGCTCCTGCACGCCCTCACGGGGGAGCATGACCCGCCCGCGGGCGAGCGAAACCAAGGCCCGGCCTTCGGGCCGGCCGGACACGAAGACCACCTGTGGGAGAGCCGGCTGGCGGCCTGGGCGCGACTGTTTTTATGCCACCCTTACCCGAGCCCCGTCTTTGTTACTTCCAGCGCCGCTGTGGTCGACCATGTGATTGCGTCCGTTCCGCGGGCGTTGCGCCTTTTGCCTGCGGCGCTGGTGATGCTTGCCCGCCCCCCGGTTGGCGTCGGCCACTCGTCGCCGTACAATGCGATGCCGCGGCTGGCCGAGTTCGCCACAAGCCCCCTGTCTCTGCTTGAAAAACAATTCGTGACCGACACTCCGGATGCGCCCGGCGCACGTGGTGCGGGTCTGGACGTCTTTGTGTTGCCCGAAGCCGACCCGACCCAGCTCTTCGCCCGCTTTTTGACCGGTGTTCCGGACGAGTGCCGGCGCCGGCCGGATGAACGCCCATGGCGGCACACGGTGCTCGTGCGGGTGCCCCTTGCACTCGTTCCGGGTGATGGCGGAACCATGCCAATAGTTTATTAACAATTCGTAATAACTATATAAATTATATTTTGTGGGGCAGCACCCGGGTCTTTTTTAAAAAATGACAACAAAGCTTGACTCGCCTTTTTAATTAGGATATGCACTCTGCGGAAATGGAACTGGATGGCGGCCGGACGCCATGATTAATACCCTATTGAAAGGAGATTTGCTGATGGCTTTTAACCCCACTGTCGAAGAAGAAAAATGCGTAGGCTGCGAGGAGTGCGTGGATGTTTGCCCGGTTGAGGTCTTTGAGATGCAGGACGGCAAGTCGGTGCCGGTGAATGCCGAAGAGTGCCTCGGGTGCGAAAGCTGCGTGGAAGTGTGCTCGGAAGGCGCCATCACGGTTGAAGAGACCTGATCCGCTGCCCTTTCCTCACCCCCTGGCCTGATGATGCGGTCGGCCAGGGGGCTTTTTAGTGTCCTGCCCCTGCCGTTGCTCATGCGCCCGCTTGGAGCACGGCCCCGCGACATTAATCCCAGGCTGGCCAATTTTTATCCCTGTTATCCCGGAGGATGGTCCGTGCAAACAGCAAGACGGGGTTTTGCTCACCCTCGCCCCGGGAACATATGGCTTGCGAACCGCAACAAGTTGTGGTAATCATCGGATATATGAAACAATATGTAGTTGATCAGCTCCGTTACGTCGACTACGAAAAGATCAAAAGCTACCTCGATCAACGGTTCGGGACGGCGTCCATGGGCGGAGTGTATTGGGTGCCTATCGACCCCGGGCTCCTGTCGCCGACGCAGTCCAGCCATGTGGAGTGCCGGCCTTTTTCCGCGGCGGTCGAGCTCCAAACCGACAGGCTCTCCATGGAACTGCTGGTCCGCACCCAGAACCGCATCCGCTGCGAGTGCATCGCTGACGCCACGGACGAACAGCGCAACTGGCTCATCCGGCTGGTGGACGACATGCTGGCGCAATTGGGAATATCCGTTTGAGGTCCGGGGGAATCGTCGCGCGGGGGAGGTTGAAACAGGGTGTTGAATCCATCATCAGCGCCGGTGGGGGGCTGCGAGTCGAAGTCGTTTATCACCCTGATGCGGACGGCGGCCATCTACGTCTGTGTGGCTTTTTCGACCCTTTTCTTTAGCCTCCTCGCCATCGCGACCTCCTTGGTTACCCGCACCGGGAACCCGGTTCACCGGGTGGGCAGGATCTGGAGCCGTTCGATCCTGGCGGTCAGCGGGATCCGGGTGGCCGTTTCCGGCCTGGAGCGGATCGACCCGGCCCGGCCGTACATTTTCATGTCCAACCACCAGAGCAACTTCGACATCCCGGTTTTGCTCGCGCATCTGCCGGTTCAATTCCGCTGGCTCGCCAAGGCCGAGCTTTTCAACATACCGGTTTTCGGGCGGGCCATGCGCGGGGCCGGTTACATCAGCATCGACCGCGCGGACCGCGATGCCGCCTTCAAGAGCCTGGGGGAAGCCGCCGCGACGATCCGCAAGGGGGTCGCGATCATGATTTTCCCGGAAGGCACCCGCAGCCTGGACGGCACGCTGAAGCCCTTCAAGAAGGGCGGTTTTGTGCTGGCGGTGGATGCCGGTGTGCCGATCGTCCCCGTTTCGATCCGCGGGACGCATGCCATCATGCCGAAATGCTCGTGGATCATCCGGCCGCAGGACGTCGCGGTGGAGGTCGGGGAGCCCATTACTACTTCGGATTGCACCCGCGCCACCAAGGAGGCGCTCATGGAACGAGTGCGGGCGGCGATTCGCCGCGGCCTCGGCGAGTGTGGATGAGGGGAGGGTGTCATGATGAGACTCATCCCGCTCGGTGGTCTGGGCGAAATCGGGCTGAACATGATGCTGGTCGAATCCGACGGCTCCCGGATCATCGTGGACGCCGGGCTGATGTTTCCCGAAGATTACATGCTAGGGGTCGATTACGTCATCCCCGACATGTCCTACCTCCGGCCCTACAAAGACGGGGTCCACGGCATCGTGCTGACCCACGCCCATGAGGACCACATCGGCGCGCTGCCGTTTTTGCTGAAGCATGTCGATGCGCCGGTGTTCGGGACCCCCTTCACGCTGGGGATGGTCCGGCAAAAGCTGGAAGAGTTTGAGGTGACGGCCCCGGCCGGCCTGCACACGATCGTCCCCGGCCGGCCGTTGCCGCTGGGGCCCTTTGCGCTCGATTTCATCCGCGTGGGCCACAGCGTGGTCGACGGAATCGCACTTGCCATCGACACCCCCGAGGGCCTGATCGTGCACACGGGGGATTTCAAGATCAGCCCCGGTGCCGACGGCGGGATGATCACCGACACGGCCCACTTTGCCCGCTGCGGCGACCGGGGGGTGCTCGCCCTGCTGTCCGATTCGACCAACGTCGAGCGCGCGGGCTCCACGGACCCGGACACACACATCGGCGCAACCCTCACCCGGATCGTGGCCGGAAGCCCCGGGCGCATCATCGTGGCGCTGTTTGCGTCCAACATCGCGCGGATTCAGATGATCGCCGACATCGCGCGGGCGGGCAGGCGGAAGGTGATCATCAGTGGCCGCAGCATCGAGGCCAGTGCGGAGATCGCCCGGTCCCTGGGCTACCTGAAGATCCCGCCGGACGCCGATGTGAGCATGGACTTCGTGGACGACTATCCGGACAGCGAGGTGGTCATCATCACCACGGGCAGCCAGGGCGAGCCGATGTCGGCTCTCGCGCGGATGGCCGCCGGCACCCACAAACAGCTCCGGATTAAAAAAGGGGACACGGTGGTGCTCTCCTCGAAGTTCATCCCCGGCAACGAGCGGGCGATCGCCAAGATCATCGACAACCTGTTCCGGCTCGGCGCCGAGGTCATCTACGAGAAGATCTCCGACGTCCACGTTTCGGGGCATGCCTTCCGCGACGAGCTCCGGCACATGATCCAACTCACCCGGCCGCGCCATTTCATCCCCATCCACGGCGAATATCGGCACCTGGTCCTGCACGGGCGCCTGGCGCGCGAGATGGGGATCGACGCGGAGCGGGTCCTGGTTGTTGAAAACGGCCAGGCGATCGAGTTTCAGGACGGGGTCGGCCGCCTCGGCGGGCGTGTGCCGACCGGCCGGGTGATGATCGACGGCAAGGGGGTGGGGGACGTCGGCCGCACCGTGCTCAAGGAGCGCCGCGCCCTCTCCGAGGACGGGGTCGTTGCCGTCACCCTGGCCTTTGACGAGGCCACCGGCATCGTCGTGTACGGGCCCGAAATCGTCTCGCGCGGGTTCGTGTTCGAGACCGAAACCGGGCACCTGCTCCAGGACGCCCACTGTGTCGTAATCGAGGTGGTGGAGGAGGTGCCGCCGGAGACCCCCGGCCGCATCGACAAGATCCGCGCCCGGATTCAAACCGCGCTCAGACAGTATTTCGTATACACCATCGGCCGCAGACCCGTTATCTTGCCTTTTATCATGGAATTATGAAATTATGCGTCGCGAAATCGTCGGCATATTTCTCTTCTTCTTCGTGATCTTCACCCTGATCAGCCTGCTCTCCTACAGTCCGGCGGACCCGTCCATCCACAGCGCCGGCACCGGCGGCCGGGTCCACAACCTGTTCGGTTTCGTCGGGGCCCACCTATCGGGGTTTCTGATCGGGCTTTTCGGGTTGGGGGCCTTCTGGATTCCGATCCTGTTCCTCATCGTCAGCATGCATTTCTTCGGCAACCACCCGGGTCGCGTGATGCTCTCCACCCTGGCCGGCGGCATCCTGCTGATCCTCACCACCGGCAGCCTCCTCGCCGTCCACCAGGACTACTACGTCCTGTTCGACAAGAAGTTTTCCACCGGCGGGATGCTGGGGATCCCCCTCAAGGGTTTCCTGGTCCGGTACACCAACCCCACCGGCGGTCTGATCGTGCTGGCGCTGCTGTGGCTCGTCGGCTTCATCCTGGCCACGGGTTTTTCCCTGCTGGCCTTCTTGAAGCGCGGCGGCGGCTGGTTCGGTGCGGCCCATGACAGTCTGACGACGGTCTACCTCAAGTCGAAGGAGCGCCGCGTGCGCGCAAAGCGGCTCGCCCAGGCCGAGCCCGAGAAGACCGTGGCCCGCGTGAAGGAGATCAAGATCCAGGCGGCCGCACCCAAACCGGCCAAGGTCGTTCCACCGCCCAAGCAGGAGGTGTTCGATTTCATGCAGGCCGGCAAGCGGTTCCAGCTGCCGCCCTTCAACCTGCTGGAGGACCCGGAGGCCAAGCCGGCCTCCCTGGACAACGAGAGCCTGCGGATGCAGTCGAAGCTGCTCGAGAAGAAGCTGGAGGACTTCGGCGTCAACGGCAAGGTGGTGGCGGTCTCCCCCGGGCCCGTGATCACCACGTTCGAATACGAGCCGGCGCCGGGGGTGAAGATCAACAAGGTCGCCAGCCTCTCCGACGACCTGTCGCTGGCGCTGCGCGCCACGAGCATCCGGATCGTGGCCCCGATCCCGGGCAAGGCGGTCATCGGCATCGAGGTGCCGAACGCCGTGCGGGAGGTCGTGCGGTTCAAGGACGTCGTGGCCACCAGCGCCTTCGAGAAGTCCAAGTCCCGGCTCACCATCTGCCTCGGCAAGGACATCGTCGGCAACCCGGTGGTGGCCGAGCTCGACAAGATGCCGCACCTGCTGATTGCGGGTGCCACCGGCAGCGGCAAGAGTGTGGCCCTGAACGCCATGATCTGCAGCCTCCTTTACAAGGCGCGGCCGGAGGAGGTGAAGCTCATCATGGTCGACCCCAAGCGCATCGAACTGTCGAACTACGACGGCATACCGCACCTGATCACACCGGTGGTGACCGACGCCAAGAAGGCCACCAACGCGCTGTACTGGGCGGTGCGGGAGATGGAGCGACGCTACGAGCTGCTCTCCGAGAAGAAAGCCCGCAACATCAAGCAGTACAACCAGAAGATGGAAACCGAGAAACCGGCCGCCGGTGAGAGCGCCGAGAAACTGCCCTACGTCGTGATCATCATCGACGAGCTGGCCGACCTGATGATGCTCGCCTCCCGGGACGTGGAGGTGGCGCTCACCCGGCTGGCTCAGATGGCGCGGGCCTCCGGCATCCATCTGATCCTGGCCACCCAGCGACCCTCGGTGGATGTGCTCACCGGCATCATCAAGGCCAACTTCCCAACCCGGCTCAGCTTCCAGGTTTCCTCCAAGACCGACTCCCGGACCATCATCGACGCCAACGGCGCCGAAAGCCTGCTCGGCAGCGGCGACATGCTGTTCATGCCGCCCGGCACCGGGAAACTCCAGCGCATCCACGGCGCCTACATCTCCGAGGGCGAACTCAGCCAGATCATCGAGTTCCTGAAGCGGCAGGAAACGCCCGCCTACGACCAGCGGGTCACCGAGGCCCGGCCGGCGGAAGCCCAGGGGGCGAACGGCGATGAGGATTATGACGACCGCTACGACGACGCCATCGAGCTCGTCGTGCGCACCCGCCAGGCCTCCATCTCCATGGTCCAGCGCCATCTGCGCATCGGTTACAACCGTGCGGCGCGCATCATCGAGAAAATGGAGCAGGAGGGTGTTGTGGGACCCTCGGACGGCGTCAAGCCCCGGGAGGTGCTGGTCAGTAGCTTCGAGCGGCAGGACCCGGCATCCAACAAGGCTCGCGGCTCGAAGCTCGACGCTGGAAGCAAAGGCAACTGATCGTTGTTTTCCCGTAACTACTATTAGGTGGATAGACTGAAGGCTGAAGACTGAAGGCTTTCAGGGACACACCTTGCGTGATTACACAAGACGTCGGGCAGTTGAGTTGGCGATTGAACCAAAGCTCATAGAAACCGAGAAGGTCTTGAATGGCGTGATTCGTGTTTTGCGAGATGTCTTATAGCCTTCAGCCTTCAGCCTAAACACCTGAGCAGTTACGTTTTCCCTTTGAGTATGCCCCTGAATATAGATCTCATGCGGCGCACCAAAGGCTTCCTGGCGGACGAAGAGGCGCAGCACCTCTACCAGGTGGCCCTCGGGGCGGCGCGCCTGGGGCCGTGCCTCGAGGTCGGCAGCTACTGCGGCAAGTCGACGGTTTGTCTCGGCACGGCCTGCCGGGAGGCCGGGCAGGTTCTTTTCGCGGTCGATCACCATCAGGGCTCCGAGGAGCAGCAGCCCGGGCAGGAGTACTTCGACCCGGAGCTCTTCGATCCGGTTGCGGGCCGTATCGACACCTTTCGATGCTTCCGCACGACCATGGCCCGAGCAGGACTCGAGGAGACGGTGGTTCCCGTCGTCTGCCGGTCGGCGCTCGCCGCGCGGGCCTGGGCCGCACCGCTCGCCCTGGTCTTCATCGACGGCGGCCACGCCTATGACACGGTGCTGACCGATTACCGCAGCTGGTCACCGCACGTGATGCCCGGTGGCCTTCTTATTTTCCACGACATCTTCCCGGACCCCGCGCAGGGCGGACAGGCGCCCTACGAGGTCTGCCGCTTGGCCCTCGGTTCCGGGCTCTTCGAGGAGCACTCGGCCGTGGACAGCCTCAGGGTGCTGCGCAGAAGCGCCTGATCCTTTCCCCTGGAACCCTCGGCCCCTCGAACCGCGCCAGCGAGCGCATTCCCCGCCGCTTGCGGAGGGGTAAGCGAGCGAATCAATAATAGACCGCATTCCTTACGGTCGAAGATTCCCGGCAGCTTGCTGCAGAGAATCTTCAATCCTATCTTTTTCTCAAATACACCACCAGACTCTTCCCGAGCACCGGATTGAGCAGCCGTTCCAGAAAGCGGGTCATTCGCGGCTTGCGCAGGATGTCCCAGGTGAGAAAGCGGTGGTAGAGCCGGACGGGCCAGGCATTTTCCCGTTTCACGCCGATCAGGCATTTCAGCCACCAGAACGGGGTGTGCAGACTATGGGCGTAGTGAACGAACCCGGCCGTGAGGCCGCCGTGTTCGAGGAGAGCCACCAGTTCCGTCCTGCGGAATATTCGCACATGCCCGCCCTCGGCGGTGGCATACTCGCGCGAGAGCGCCCAGCAGATGCGCTCGGGTAAGCATCGCGGCACACTGACAACGAGATGGCCGCCCGGTTTCAGGACGCGGGCGGCTTCGGCGACGGCCTGCCCGGGGTCGGGCACGTGCTCGAGCACCTCCGAGCAGACGACGAGATCAAACCGGCCGGCGCCAAACGGCAGATGCAACCCGTCGGCCTGGCACACTCCCCACTGCCCGCCACCGTGCTCGCCCAGGCGGTCGTGAAGTTCGAGACGGCCCTTTGCCGCCACCAGCTCCGGGAAGGCCAGGTCCACCCCGACCACACGCGCCCGGGGCAGCCGATAGGCGGCGGTGGCATGGCGGCCGCTGCCGCAGCCGATGTCCAGGACCCGGGCGCCGGGTGTGAGGTCAAGACGGCCGAAGTCGACGGTGACCACCGACAGCCTCCCGATACACGGACACGGTTTGCTCGGCCGCCCGGCGCCAGGTGAAATGCCGGTGCACCCGTTGGAACCCGGCCAGGCCCAGCTCCCGCGCAATGCCCGGGTTGTCCAGCAGCTCGCGGATCGCGCGTGCGAGGGCGGGTGGGTCGGCCGGCGGGACCAGCCGGCCCGCATCTCCCACCACTTCGGGCAGGGCGCCGCCGGTGGTGCTCACCACCGGAACGGCACAGGCCATCGCCTCTCCGGCCGGCAACCCGAACCCTTCGTAGACCGAGGGGATCACCGCGAGGCTCGCCCGCGCGTATTGCCGTACGAATTCCGCGGCGTCGATCCGGCCGGTGAACTCGATGTGCCGGCCGAGGCCGAGTGCGCGCACGAGGGCCTCCACCGCGCCATCTTCGCGCGCGGTGCCGATCACCACCAGCCGAATGTGGTTTCGGCTGCGCAGGAGGTGGGCCAGGGCGTGCAGGAGGTGCGTGAGCCCCTTGAGGGGTATGTCGGCGCTGTTGGTGACGATGATGCGGCCGGGCTCCCGGTCGATGCCCGGGAGCGGCCGGAACAGACCCGTGTCGATTCCGTTCGGCACCACGCGCAGGTGACCATTGGGGATGCCGAATTCCCGGTGAATATCCCTGCGGGAGCACTCGGATACGGTGATGATCGGGGCGAGCGCGCGCGCCACCCGTTTCTGCATGCCGATGAACGAGTACCAGCGGCGCTGCTTGAGCTTTTTCCAGAAAGTGGTTTCGGCGCGCACAGCCGCGCGGCGGTCGATGGTGACGGGGTGGTGGATCGTGGCAAGGGTCGGCATGCGGCGGCTGAGGGCCCACACCCCGTAGGAGAGGCTCTGGTTGTCGTGCAGGACGTCAACCTCCGCCGCCCGGTGCTTCAGGAACCGGAGCGCACGCAGGCCGAACGTGAAGGGTTCGGGGAAGCCCATGGTGCAGACCCCCGCCCATTCCATGAAATTGACCGGATCGGCGAGCTCGCGCAGCGTGGGCATGCGGAAAGGGTCGGCCGGGTCGTACAGGTCGAGGCCGTGGAGCGGGATGTGGCGGATGCCTTCGTCCAGCCCGGGGTCCGGCGGCCCGGCGACCACGGTGACGGCGTGGCCGAGATCCCGCAGCGCCCGGCTCAGGTTTTTCACGTACACCCCCTGGCCGCCGCAGTGCGGGTTGCTGCGGTAGCTCAGCATGCAGATCCGCAGTGGGGAGTTGTAATCGGGTGTACAAGAATTCACGGCCATAGTCCGCTTTCACCATCAACGAAAACCGTTTTTCGGTGGGGCCGTCATCTTTAGCGGGCTTTGACAAGGAGCGTCAAGCGCTTTTTGCAAAAGGGTACTGCTAAAGTTTTCTTTGAGGATGGCCGATACTATTCACGATGGAACCGGCCGAGGCTCACATGCGGGTTCCATTCCAAATCTGCAGGGGGTATTGCTTTCGTGAACTCCAGTTCCGACGAGACCGGTCATGCGACCCGCCACCGATTTCGGCAGGTGTCCGCTACCGGCAATTCGGATTTCGTGACGGTACCGCAGCGCCGGCCTCCGGGCCGCTCGGGTCTAATAGCGGCATGAATACAGCCAAACGCGAGACACTTCTGGTCGTCGACGACGAGGACGCCATCCTGAACGTCGTCAGCGAGTATTTCTGCCGCCGGGGCTATCGGGTCCTCACGGCAAGAAACGGCGCCCAGGCCCTCGTGATCCTCGGCCAGGGCAAGGTCGATTGCTGTTTCACCGACATCAACATGCCCCAGATGAACGGGATCGAGCTTGCCGAACGCATCCACCTGACGGACAACACGCTGCCTGTCATTGTGATGACGGGTTACCCTTCGTTGGAAAACTCCATCCGCACCCTGAAAAACGGCGTCGTGGACTTCCTGATCAAACCCGTCGATCTCAAGCAGATGGAGTTGAGCTTCCAGCGGGCGCTGCGCCAGCGCGCCATGTTCGTGGAAAACCTGCTGCTGAAGCAGGAGGTCCAGGGCAAGGAGCGTCTGGAGACGCTCAACCGCGAGTTGCTGGCCAAGATCGAGGAGCTCGACACCTTGAATCGGATCATGCGAAGCTTTGCGGCCACGGGCTCCACCAGTCACGTCTTTCAGCGGGTCGTCGACACCGCCGTCGATGTGGTGAAGGCCGAGCACTCCCGGTTCTTCGTGATCGACCCGTCCACCGGCGGGCCCCACCAGCTGGCCGCGGCCGGCGGCAAGCCGGAGAGTGCCCGGCTATCGGCGCCGGCTGACACGGGTGCCGGGCAGGCCGGTGCCCTGTGTGAGCTCGTCATGAACGTTTACGCGGACGGCATCCCGCTCCTAGTGGCCGGCACCGACGGCGCGAACGGCCTGCCCCCGGATGTGCGCTCCCTGATGGCCGTGCCCGTCAAGATCCGCGACAAGGTGTTCGGCGTGCTGACGGCGGTGACGACGAACGGCGGGCCGGCGTTCACTGAGAAGGACCTCTTCTATTTGTCGTTCACCACGCAAAGTGCGGCGAGCGCCATCGAGACACTGGCCGTCTACGAAAACATCTACGAGAACCTGTTCGCCACTCTCTACGGGTTCGTGAATGCGCTCGAAGCCCGGGACCTATACACGCGGCAGCATTCCACGCGGGTCACCGAGATCGCTCTTGTCCTCGGCCGTAAGCTGGGGTGCTCGTCGGAGGAGCTGAACGTGCTGCATTTCGCCGGGCCGCTGCACGACATCGGCAAGATCGGCATCCGGGACGACATCCTCCTCAAACCCGGCCGGCTGTCCGCCGAGGAGTTCGAAAAAATCAAGGAGCACCCGGTCATCGGTGCAAACATGTTGAGCCAGCTCGGCTTGTGGGACCGCGAGCGGCAGATCATCCGCGGCCACCACGAGCGCTACGACGGGACCGGCTACCCCGACGGGCTGCGGCAGGAGGAGATACCGTTTCTGGCCCGCATCCTTTCGGTGGCCGACGCCTACGACGCCATGGCATCCGACCGGGCCTACCGCAAGCGGATGGAACAAGACCTGATTCTCGACATCATCGAAGGCGGTGCCGGCACCCAGTTCGACCCGCAGGTCGTGGAGGTCTTCCGGACCCTGCACCGCGACCATCAGATCGAGCCCCCGGCGCCGGTCGACTGACCGCCGGCGGGATGGATCCTGAGATTTGCGCCGAAAAAATCGTGCGAGCCGTAGAAGCCGAGCGAAACGAAGTCACCATCGGGGGCAACGAAAAGCTGGGTGTCTAACTGCTGACGAAAGCCACCGCGTTTCTTGGCTGTGATGAGGTGACACGATTGTTCACCTTCGTTCTCCCTGCAGCGAACGGCTCCGCGTATCACGATAGCTGCTATTCTGACTCGTGCCCGTCTCATCCGATCGTGGTGTTGCGCTATGTCCCTGCCTACTGCTTCGTCCCACCTTCGCAGCTATCGAGCCACGCCCGCCGTTGATGAGCTTGGGGGCGTTGGGCCTCAAACGGATTTGACAGAATTCGATTCACAGGCTATACTTCGTATATCCAACGGAGGATTACAACATGGTCACGAAGGTTCAAAAATGGGGCAACAGTCAGGGACTCCGCATTGCCAGGCAAGTGCTCGAGGACGCACGCATCGCAGTGGGTGATGAGGTCGATGTAACCGTACGGGAGGGGGTGATTGTCATTGCCCCCGTGAGACGGGTACGGGGTAAACAGAGCCTGGAAAAACTAGTGAAACGCATACCGAATAACTGCAAAACCGGGGAAATTGATTGGGGGAAACCAGTTGGCAGGGAGGTGTGGTAAGTGAAACCCTACGTTCCAAGAAAAGGAGACTTCATTGCCGTTACCTTCGACCCGCAGTCTGGCCATGAGCAGAGAGGCCGACGCCCGGCCCTGGTTGTGAGCAACACCCTGTTCAACGAGCATACGGGTCTTGCTATCGTCTGTCCCATAACCAACACAGATCGGGGTTTTCCATTCCATGTAGCCATAATGAACGACCCGGAAGTAACTGGGTTCGTCATGGTTGAACAGGTGAAGTCAGTCGATTTTCATGCGCGCAAGGCCAGGCGCATCGGGAGGGTGTCTGACGGTGTGCTTGAAGAGGTTCTCTCCATACTTGATGCGTGCATTTTTTAGAGGCCCAACCACTGCCAGCGGCAGACGCCGCGCGCCGCTGCTGAGGCATGCGTTTGAAATATAACAGTAAATGCGATCCCCAAGAACGATGTGCTTGACAGCCTGGCGCGCGCACCGATACGGGATTGCCCCGGCAGCGACCCTTG
>Ga0105105_10000588_pt1 | contig 16408 bp, 13 predicted proteins | sample PPLLaktember2015_4_FD_79108 | JGI IMG/M metagenome (GOLD analysis project Ga0105105, IMG submission 79108) | Freshwater sediment microbial communities from Prairie Pothole Lake near Jamestown, North Dakota, USA - PPLs Lake P8 Core (1) Depth... | ecosystem: Environmental > Aquatic > Freshwater >... | reverse complement strand
GCGGGTCATGGCCGTGGTCCAGGAGCTGCTCAAATCCAGTCTGAGCGATCCTGAAAAGTTGGCAGGGGTTCTGGACTTTGACCGGGTGCTGGGGGTGGGGCTGGCAAGTCTCGACCAGGATGATGCGCTGCCCGAGGCGCTGCGCAAGCTGGTCGACCAGCGGCAGGCGGCGCGCGCCGCCAGAAACTGGGCCCTCTCGGACCAGCTGCGCGACGAGATTCAGGCCATGGGCTACGTGGTGCAGGACGGCCGCGACGGCATGAAGGTGATCAAGTCGTGACCGGCATCGCAGCCGCAAGCGGCTGCCCCCTCAGCCGTCGGGCGATGCTGAAGCAGGCGGCGTTTCTGGCCGCCGGGGTTTTTTTCGCAGGGCCGGGGGGGCTCTGGGCCGGCGCGCCGGCCGGCCGCGGGCCCCAGCCTGGGGCGCTGCCCCTGGACGAAGGCCACCAGATGCGGATCAGCCCCGAAGATCGCTGCCCGCTCTGCGCCATGAAGGTCATCAAGTATCCGCGCTTTTCCTGCGCCATTCAACTTGCGGATGGGCGCACGTTTTACTTCTGCAGCGCCGGCTGCCTGATTCGCTCCTGGCTGCACCCCGATTATTTTCTGGGGGTGCCGGCCGACACGCTTTGGCGGGCCGTGGTACGGGAGTATTTTTCGGGTGAGCAGTTGGATGCCGCAGCGCTGCGCTGGGTGGCGGGCTCGGACGTGGTGGGGCCGATGGGGCCGGCAGTGGTGGCGCTGCGGGATGACCCGCGTTTCCTGGAGGCTTTTCAGCGGCGCCACGGCGGCACGGCCAGCTTTCGGCTCTCCGAGTTGACCGACGCCCAGTGGCAGACGCTCACCGGGCGGAGCGCATTGCCCGCCGAGCCGTGAGCCATCTGCAGCCCCCGGACGGTCTCAGGTGGTCTCGATGTTCAGCAGGTGGCCCATCTTTAACTTTTTGCATTCCAGGTAGCAGCGGTTATGGGTGTTGGGTGCAATCTCGATCGGCACCTGTTCCACGACGCTCAGGCCGTAGCCTTCCAGGCCGACGATCTTTTTGGGATTGTTGGTGATCAGCCGCATTTTGCGCACCCCCAAATCCACCAGGACCTGCGCGCCGATCCCGTAGTTGCGCAGATCGGCCTTGAAACCCAGCTCCTGGTTGGCCTCGACCGTGTCGAAGCCCTCGTTCTGGAGAACATACGCCTTGAGTTTGTTCACCAGCCCGATGCCGCGTCCCTCCTGACGAACATAGAGCAGCACGCCGGCGCCGGCCTTTTCCATCATGGCCATTGACTTGTGCAGCTGGTCGCCGCAGTCGCAGCGCAGGGAGCTGAAAATGTCGCCGGTGAAGCACTCCGAGTGCACCCGCACCAGCACCGGGCTGTGCGGGTCGATGGTGCCTTTGACCAGAGCGATGTGCTGAAAATTATCCACGATGTTTTCGTAGACGATGATCTTGAATTCCCCGCCGTAAATCGTGGGGATGACCGACTCCGCCGTGCGGCGGACGAAAGATTCGGTCCCCATGCGGTATTCGATCAGGTCAGCGATGGTGCAGATCCCGATGCCGTGCTCAGCGCTGAATTTCTCCAGGGCCGGCATGCGCGCCATGCTGCCGTCCTCATCCATGATCTCGCAGATTACCCCGGCCGGCTTCAGACCCGCCAGACGCGCCAGGTCCACCGCGCCCTCGGTCTGCCCGGCGCGTACCATGACCCCCCCGTTGCGGGCACGCAGCGGAAAAACGTGGCCCGGCCGCACCAGGTCTTCCGGGCGCGCGCTGTCGGCCACGGCCGTCAGAATGGTGTGCGCCCGGTCGGCCGCCGAAATGCCGGTGGTCACCCCCCGGCGGGCCTCGATCGAAACCGTGAAACCGGTTTTGAACTGGGAGGTGTTGTGGCCGACCATCAGGGGCAGGTCGAGCGCGTCAAGCTTCTCGCCGGTCATGGGCAGGCAGATCAGGCCACGGCCGTAGCGGGCCATGAAATTGATCGCCTGCGGGCTCACCTTTTCGGCGGCCATCATCAGATCGCCTTCGTTCTCACGGTCTTCGTCATCCACCAGGATGACCATTTCGCCCGCTTTAACGGCTTCAATCGTCGCTTCGATGGTTAAATGCGCCATGCTTTCGCCTCTCCGTCGCTGATGATTTCAGCAGCTTCCAGTGGTGCCGTGGGGCGTCGCTGGATGGGTAATTTCAAGAACAGAGAAATCCACACCGCTGTTTTCTCCGCGCTCTCAGCGTCTCGAGCGCAGCGGGCGGTGAATGGACACGACCAAAACTATTACCATTTTGAGGGCAGCGCAATCCCGTTAAGAGCGAAATCTCAAAATCCCCCAGCCGGCCGACCGCCGATGTCATCGGGTCGGGCGGTTGACACCCGCGGGAGGCTTTTTTATGATATGATATCAAAGTACGCATCGATACCGTGGGAATCGGTTCCGCGGCGGGTTGAATTTTCGAAGGGGTCCCGCCCGGCCTGCAAGGACCCCGATTCCAACCACGCTAACTTCAGGAGGCCTTCGTTATGCTGACCAGAAGGGACGTTTTTCCGCCGCCGGGGGGGGTGAGCCGACGGCAATTCATCAGGTGGTCTGCGCTGGCGGCCGGCGGCTTGCTGACCGGGTGCGCGGTCAATCCCGTGACGGGCCGCTCCCAGCTGATGCTGGTCTCGGAGGACCAGGAAATCCAGCTCGACCGCCAGAATTCACCCTACCAGTTCTCGTCGGATTACGGCGCCCTCCAGGACGCGGCGCTCAACCGCTACATCCAGCAGACCGGCATGCAGCTGGCGGCCCACACCCATCGCCCGCAGATGCCCTACTCGTTCCGCGGCGTCAACGCCACTTATGTCAATGCCTATGCCTTTCCCGGCGGCAGCATCGCCGCAACCCGCGGCATTCTCCTCAAACTGCAGAACGAGGCCGAGCTGGGCGCGCTGCTGGGCCATGAGCTGGGGCATGTCAACGCCCGCCATACCGCCGAGCAGATGTCCAAGGGGATGCTGACCCAGACGCTGGTGGGGGGGCTGGCGATTGCCGCCGGCACCCAGAGTTCAGCCCTGGCTGAACTGACCTCGCAACTGGGGATGCTCGGGGCCGGCGCGCTGCTGGCCTCTTACAGCCGCGACAACGAACGCCAGGCCGACGCCCTCGGGATGGAATACCTGGTCCGGGCCGGATACGGCAGCGAGGGCTTTGTCGGCCTGATGAACATGCTCAACACCCTCTCCCACCAACAGGCAAGCGCCACCGCGCTGCTGTTTTCAACCCATCCCATGAGCACCGAACGCTACCAGACCGCTCTGGCGATGGCCGGGGGTCAGTACCGCCATGCCAGCGGGCAGCCCCTCTACCGTGAGCGCTACATGGACCACACCGCCCGCCTGCGGACGATCCGCCCCGCCATCGAGGCCATGCAGAACGGTGAAAAGGAGATGGGCGCTCAGAACTACAGTGCCGCCGAAACCCAGTTCCGCTCAGCCCTGCGGGCGGCCCCCGGGGACTACACTGGTCTCTTGCTGATGACCAAATGCCAGCTGGTCCAGAAGAAGTTCGCCGAGGGCGCCCGCTACGCGCAATCGGCTCAGCAGGCCTATCCCGAGGAGGCCCAGGCCCACTATTTAAGCGGTTACGCGCGGCTTTCGACCAAGGACTACGAGGGGGCTTACCGGGCCTTCACCCGCTACGACGGGCTGCTGGGCGGGAATCCCGTTATCCCCTTTTTCAAGGGATACGCCCAGGAAGGCATGCAGCACAAAAAAGAGGCCGCCGAGAACTATTACCGCTACCTGCAGGTGGTTCGGGAGGGTGACAAGGCCCAGCACGCCTATCGGCGGCTGGTGGAATGGGGCTACCTCCAAAATTAAGCCCGGTGCCCGTCGCCCTTCAACGTGCGCATCGCCCGCAAAATTTCCGCCGGGCGCCGCCGGTACAAGCCCCGGCAGAATTTTTTAATGGGGTCGCGGGCCTTTTCGACGGTCGCAAGCGCAGGAAAAACGGGCAACCCCAGGGCATCGAAATCGATCTTTTGAAACGCCATGCGCTGATCGATCTGGGCGGTCTTGCCGTCGAAACCGGAGCCCAGGATGTTGGCCCGCTCCTCATGGATCACATCGAAGCGCTTGATGTACTGCAACATCTGCGAGGGCGACGACTGGCGATTGACGCGGTCGATATCCACGTTCAAGCGGTCGCAGAATTGGTGTACACTGGTGTAGTTTACGGTCACCCGCATCCGGCCCTTGACGTCGGGGTCCGGGACATAGCGGCCGAGCATGTATTCTTCCCGGACGGCATGCAAATCGGCGTAGGCGTCTACGACCAGCTGGGTGAACACCCCGCGGCGGGTCAGCGCGAAGGGCCAGCGGGGCGGGGGTGTCGGCGGCGCTGCGGCCGGATCCGCTGGAAACCCGTCGAAGGCCACCCCCAGCGCATCGCCCAGCCCGCGTGTTTCCGTGTCGTCGAGCAGCAGGCAGCGCAGCAGGCCGGCGGCGCTGGTCACCCGGTGGGCTTTTTGATGCAGGCGCCGGGAGTGGGCATACAGCCGGTCGATGCGGCGCTCCAGTTGCGTGCGGGTGCCGAAGAAGTTTTCCGCCATGTCGCTGAGCACTTCTTCGGCCAGGGATTCGGATAGAAGCTCGCGCTGATCCATGGATGACTCCGGTTATCGCGTCCTCGGTCGGGAATTAAACGGTTGAAAGGCATCCCACTTTGATTCATATAACACTTTCAGCGGTCCGTGAAAACCGCTATCCGGCCGCCGGCAGTCGATGTGTTTGCGGCCGGCGGCCGGAGGAGAGCCAAAATGCCTTTTGAACCCGGCTTTATCCCCGGTATTCAGGCCACCGAGCGGGCCTGGTGGTTTCTGTTCCGCGAAAACGAACTCCTGATCGACGCCCGCGGCGGTGGCTCGGCGATACCCCGTCGGGCCGATTTTGCGGGTCTGCCCCCCCCGGTGATTGCCCCCCAGAGCCTTGGCCGCCTGAACGGCGAGCCGGCCTTTGCGGCGGCGATTACCAACGGCGCGCGTATGCCCACCGGCATGCAGTTTCGTTCCGTGCGCAGCCTTTTCGGGGACCTGACCGATGAGGTCCACCAGGCGGCGGGATATGCCTTTCAGATTCTCGACTGGCACCGCCGCCACCATTTCTGCAGCCGCTGCGGGGCGCCGCTGCAGGACAAGCCCGATGAGCGCGCCCGCCAGTGTCGGCGCTGTGATCTGACCGTTTACCCGCGCATCAACCCCTGCATCATCGTGGCCGTCGTCAAGGGCGACGAACTCCTGCTGGTGCGCCGCCGCGGCATTGCGGCCGGCCGCTACAGCGTTATCGCGGGGTATGTGGAGGCGGGCGAAACCCTGGAGGACTGCCTGCGGCGCGAGGTTCTGGAGGAGGCCGGCATCCGGGTCGGCCGGATCGCCTACTTCGGCAGTCAGCCCTGGCCGTATTCCAGCTCCCTGATGGTGGCCTTTACGGCCGAATATGCCGCCGGCGAGATCCGCCCCGATGGGCGCGAAATCAGCGACGCGGGCTGGTTTCGGGCGCAGTGCCTGCCGCCGGTGCCGGGCTGGGGCAGCATTGCCGGTCGGCTGATCGAATGGTTTGCCCAGCAGGCGCCAGAGCAGGCAGGTGGGGCCTGACCGCCAGGCTTCTCCCGGCCGCCGCCGGCGACCGCCGCTGTCCCTGGTGCGTGGAAACCCATGCAGGCCGCTGCCTTTTCGATAGCGGTGAAGGGTCCGGCAGGGCTGAGGGCTGCCGGTGATCGGTCCCAAACCTTTTTTTCGCCTGCGCGATCCCCAAAGAGGCCGTTAATGCCCGAGACCCTCAGCCCCACCCTCCTGAAGGCCATCGACACCCTGCTCGGCCGGGCCCACCTGCGCGGCCGGCGGGTGCTCTACGAGCATGAAGTCTACCGCATCCTGGCGAAGCTGGGGATCGCAACCCCGCCCCACGTCTTTGTGCGCAAGGCCGCCGAAATCACCCCCGAGACCCTGGCGCGCTTTCCCAGCGCGCGGGTCGTTCTCAAGGTCGCCGCCCCCGACATCACCCACAAGCTCAAGGTCGGCGGGGTGCGCATCGTCTACAAGGACCTCGACTTCATCCGTTACAGCTTCGAGCGCATGTGGGCCGACCTGCAGGCCCAGGGGCACTTGCCGGACGGGATCCTGCTGGCGGCCTTCGAGGACTACTCCAAGGACCTCGGCAACGAGGTCCTGCTGGGGTTTCGCGAAAGTGAGGCCTTCGGGCCGGTCATTTCCTTCAGCAAGGGCGGATCCGATGCCGAGCATTTTGCCGAGCACTTCTCCCCGCCCAACCTGATCCTGGCGCCCATCGACCGGCAGTGGGCCCAGGCGCTGCTCAACTCCACCGGCATTCAGAAAAAGTACCTGGCCGAGGGGCACACCGACTACGTCGCCAAAATCGTGGATGCCGGCCTCAAGCTCAGCCGCCTGGCCATCGGGTTCTCCAACTTTTTCGCGCACGGCACGCGTTTCGTGCTCCGGGAGTTCGAGATCAACCCCTTCGTGTTCGCACCCGGCGGCCGTTTCATCGCCCTGGACGGGTTCGCCGCCTTCGAACCCCGGGCCGCCGAAACGGTCTACAGCCCGGCGGCCCCCGACGGCGCGCTGACCCCCTTTTTCGAACCCCGGGGGATTGCGGTCATCGGCGTCAGCAGCAAGGACCCCGCCACCTCCGGCAACATCATCGTCCGCAACCTGCTGCAGATGAACCGCAGCGATGTCTATGCCGTCAATCCCAAAGGCGGCAGCCTCGATCTCGGGGGGCGGCAGATGCCCATCTGCCGCTCGCTGGCCGATATCGCCGCCCGCGTGGACCTCGCCATCGTGGCGGTGCCGGCCGAAAACACCGTGCCGGTGATGGCCGCCTGCGCCCAAAAGGGGGTCCGGGCGGTGATCCTGATTCCCGGGGGCTTCAGCGAGACCCGCAAGAACATCGCGATCGAGGCCGAACTCCTGGCCATCGCGCGCCAGAACGGGATTCGCATCATCGGTCCCAACTGCCTCGGCATCGTCTACAGCGGCGACGGTGACAGCCCCGGGCTGAACACCTTTTTCGTGCCCGAGGAAAAATTCCGCCTGAACCTGGCAAAGGAAAAAAACGTCGCGATCCTCAGCCAGAGCGGCGCCCTCGGCATCACCGAAATCTACAACCTGCGCCACGCCATCTCCCCCAAGGTCATCGTCAGCTACGGCAACCAGTTGGATGTGGACCCCGCCGACCTGATCGCCTACCTCGAGGGGGACCCGGCCGTTGACGTGATCGGCTGCTACATCGAAGGGTTCAAAAAGGGCGGCGGCCGCAAATTTTTCAACACCGCGGCCCGCTGCACCAAACCGGTGATCGTGTACAAGGCCGGGCGCACCGCAGCCGGCCGGCGGGCCACCGAATCGCACACCGCCAGCATCGCCGGCGAGTACGCGGTGGCCAAGGCCGCCATGAAGCAGGCCGGGCTGATCGTGACCGACACCATGCTCGACCACGGCGACTTCATCAAGACCTTTGCACTGCTCAACGATTTCGAGGTGCGCGGCAACCGGCTGGCCATCGTCGCCAACGCCGGCTACGAGAAAACATACGCCGCCGACAACCTCGGCGGCCTGGTGGTGGCCGAACTCGAACCCGAAAGCGTGGCGCGCCTGAGGGAGATCCTGCCGCCGCTGGTGGCCGCTGAACCGCTGCTGGACTTGACCCCCATGGCCGGCGAGGATGTTTACGAGCGCTGCATCGACACGCTCCTGGGTTCGGACGCGGTGGACGCCCTTTTCGTTTCGATCGTGCCCCACAGCATCGTCATCCACACCACGGACGACGAGATCGACCGCCACCGCGAGAACATCGCCGCCCGGATCGTGCGGCTGGTCCACCGCCACCGCAAACCCACGGTGGTGTCGGTCAACGTGGTTTCGGGGGCCGATGCGGTCTACAACAAGTTCGGCCAGATCCTGGACGCGGGCGGCATTCCCACTTTCCTGACCGCCCAGCGGGCCATGGTCTGCCTGAACGCCTTTATCCGCTACCGCCGCACCAGGGCCTCCGGGGCGCTCGGCGAATGGTTGAAATGAAAGCGGGTTGTTGGCGAAGGGCGAAATGAATCGGGGGGTGCCGTCCCCCGCCAAAAACCCTGGCCTTCCCGCCAAGAGATGGCCGGGGGCCCTTGCGGGAGATCTGAAGTGCGCCGAGTCTCGACCGTGGCCGGCAGCGGGCCGATTCTGCTGGTCCTGCTGGCCGTCATCTTCGCTGCGGCCCCGGCCGCGGATGCCGGGTTGACGGTCTACGACCGCGTGACCGGCGTTGGTTCCCCGGTGTTTCTGGAGGTTGAAACCCGGCGTTTCGGGTTTCCCGAGGGCGGGACGCGGGTTCGGCTTTTTCTGGATGGCCGTGCGCTCGGCGAGATCCTGACCGGCGCCGACGGTCGGGGCTATCTCAAATACACGCCGTCTGCCACGGGCGAACTGCGCCTCGCGGGCCGCTGGCAGGATGCCGAGGATACCGGCCGGCTGCTGGTCCTGGGGCCGAAGGAAAAAGTCGTGGTGGTAGAGGTCGATTCGGCCCTGCGGAGCAATCCACTGGACCTGGCGGTGCGCGCGGGCAGCGCGGCGGCCCTGGAAACCCTTACCCGGGGCTACCGTCTGATTTATCTCGGCAGCCTGCTGGGCGTCTATACCACCGAAAAGTGGCTGACCGCCAACGGGCTGCCGCAAACGGTCGTCCTGCGCAACCGCGGCGAGGCGACTTTCAAGTATCTGGCCGCCCACGGGGTTCACCCCTTTGCCGTGGTCGGTTCGGCCGGCCTGCTGAGCGCCGCCAAACCGCACGTCAAACGCCGCTTCAGCTTCGAGCAAACCGCCGACGGCGAGACCATCAAGGATTGGCCGGCGGTTTTGGAGGCGCTGGGGCGGTGACATTCTCCCCGGTGCTGCGCGTCAGGACCGCAATGGTCCGCTTGATCGAATCGCTCCACAACCGGAGCGGAGCCAGCGGATGCGCTTCAGTGCGGTTAACTTCGACCATAACGCCGATTTCTGAGGGGCCTGTCAGGCGGCGGTGCGGGGCGGGGAAGGATGGGGACGCAAAAACAAGGGCGGTTGACCGAAATTTACGCAACATACGAAGCCGCGGCGCGCGAGTTCAAGCGGGAAGCCGTTTGCCGTGCCGGGTGCGCCTTCTGCTGCACCCACTACGGGCCGCTGGACATCCTGACGCTCGAGGGCTGCGTCATCCAGGCCTGGCTGGCGGCCCGGACGCGCTCCCAGCGGGCGTCGCTGTCGAAGAAGATCACCGAGAACCGGCGCGCCAGGGAAAGCGGCCAGGCGGCGCGCTGCCCCTTTCTGGACGGCCGCGACACCTGCCGGATCTACCCCCTCCGGCCGTTCAGCTGCCGCCAGCTCTATTCCCTGCGCCCGTGCAGCGGCATCGGCCCCACCGTTCACCGCGCGGCCGTGGCGCTGGCGCGCGCCACGGTCCTGCGGCTGCAGCAGCTGGACGAAACCGGCTACAGCGGACACCTGACCTTCATCCTGGCCCTGCTGGACCAGCCGGATTTTCGGCGCACCTACAGCTCGGGCGGTTTCGACCCCGGCCGGATCATGACTTTCGGCAAATCCCACGGCATCGTCATCAACCGTCTGGCGGCGTCCTCAGCGCCGGCATCGCCGCCGCCATCCTGATGCAGGCGAATGTCCGGCGCTGACGGCGGTGACGGGGGCTAGCCTAAAGCCGTGGCGATGCGCTCCGCGGTCCTGCGAATGGCCGGCATGTCGCCGGGGGTCAGGGTCCAGCTGGTCACGGGCAGCGGCGGCCCGTCGGCGGCGCGTGGCACCAGGTGCAGGTGGTAGTGCATCACCACCTGGTCGACGCCGCGGCCGTTGAGCTGCAGGGCGGCCACGCCGCTGGGGTTGAGGGCCTTGCGGATGGCGGCGGCCACCTTGCGCGCGGCAAGGGCCACGGCGCTGATGTCCTCAGCGCTGATCTCCCAGATGTTTTCGGCGTGGGCCTTGGGAATCAGGAGGGTATGGCCCTCGGAAATCGGGTTGATGTCCGCAAATGCCAGCACCCGGTCATCTTCGTAGACCTTGATGCAGGGCAGGGTTCCCTCAACAATCTTGCAGAAAACGCAGTCTCCCATCGATTTCTCCTTTCCCCCAATTTGCTGTTTACGAGTCGATCAGCGGCTTTGCCCGGGCGTTACCAGCTGGAAGCCGGCGTGACTGTACCAGGTGAGCTGGACCCTTGTAAACCTCCTTTGTGCCGGTGGTTGGGTCCGCGGCGGGCGGCGCCCGCTTCTTGACCCGCTACGTTCCGGCTCAGCTGCCGGGGCTGGCTGCGCGGGCGGCCGCCAGCAGCCGCCGGTAGCGCGCCAGCGGCGCCTGCAGACTGTCGATGGCTGTTTCCCAGAACGCCGGTGTGCCCAGTTCAACCCCCAGGGTCGCACGGCAGACATTCTCGACCGTGTCGCTGCCGGTCATCTTCAGGAAGCTTTCGTAGCGGGGCAGAAAGTCCCGGCCTTCCGTTCGGAAGAGGGTCGTCAGAGCGCGGGCCAGCAGGAAACCGAAGGTGTAAGGGAAGTTGTAGAAGGTGACCCCGGTGATATAAAAGTGCAGCTTGGAAGCCCAGAAATACGGATCGGCACCGTCGGCCAGCAGGGTGTCGCCGTAAATCCGGCGCTGGGTGTCGCACATCAGCGTTTTCAGCCGGGAAACCGGCACCTCGCCGGCGCCGCGTTCCGTGTAGAAGGCCTTTTCAAACTCGAAGCGCGTGGTGATGTCCAGCAGCAGGACCGCCGCACCCGCGAGGGCGTCGTCGAGCATCAGCAGCTTCTGGGTCGGAGGGGTGTCCGGGTCGCGGTAGATGCCCTCGGCCAGCAGGTTTTCGGCAAAAATAGAGGCTGTTTCGGCCAGCGTCATGGGGTAGTGCTGCGCCAGGGGCCGCAGGTCGCGCAGCAGGTGGCTGTGCCAGGCGTGGCCGACCTCATGGGCCAGGGTGGTGATGTTGCCCAGCGCGCCGTTGAAGGTCATGAACACCCGTTGCTCGCCGGTCAGCGGAGAGTCGGTGCAGAAGGCGCCGGGGCGCTTGGCGGGGCGCTGCTCAGCCTCGACCCAGCGCTTGTCCAGCATCGCGCGGAAGTAGCCGGCCAGATCGGGATAGCCGCTGTCAAAGGCGGCCGCCACCTTTTCGGTGGCCTGCCGCCAGGTGCAGCGGCCCGTCTCGGCCAACGGCAGGGGGGCTTCGCGCTCGAAGAACCAGATGCCCTTGCGGCCCAGGAATTCGGCCTTGGCGCGCAGGATCGCGCGCGCGGTATCGATCCGGTCGTGGATGGCCGCGTACATGGCCTCCAATGTTTCGCGCTGGATGCCGGCCTGGAAGAGGGCGCGGTCGAGGAAATGCGCGACCCCCCGGTGGCGGTATAAGGTCAGGCGCGTGCCGGCGATGGCGTTCAGCGCCGCGGCGCACATGTCGGCGATGCCGGCCCAGGCCCGGTTGCCGCCCGCAAACGCCGACCGCCCGATCTCCCGGTCGGGATCCGACATCAGGGTGCGCCACTGGGAAATCGGACGGTGTTCGGTTGTGCCGTTTTTGTCGACAAACTCGAACGCCAGCTTGCCGGTCACCTGGTCATAGAGCCGCCCCCAGGCATCGAGGCCGTCGACGTTGAGGTCCGCGGCCAGGATTTCCTCGGCGCTGGACATGCTGAAGCCCGCGCGCTGGCGCACCCGGCGCAGGGCGTGGGCGACCGGTTTGAGCCGCTCGCGGGCGATGAAGGCCTCGAAGGCCGCCTGCCCGACCGCTTTGAAGGCCCGCAGGAGCTCGACATCACATTTTTCAAATTCCGCATGGAGTGCGGCGGCCGCGGCGCGTTCGCGGGCATAAGCCTCCTCCTCGGCGTGGGCCGCCGTCAGGCAGCCGAGGTAGGCCGAAAGATGCGCCAGGCGGCACTCCAGGTCTTCGCCGGTCAGCACGACCGCCTCCCAGGCGGCGGCCGTTTCCGCGTCCAGGGGCCCGAGCGCCCCCGCTTTCTGGCGCATGGACGCAATATCATCGGCCAGGGCCTTTTTGAACTGCTGCATTTCAGGACCGTCAAAGGCCGGGAAAAACCGGCTCAGGTCCCAGGTCACGCCGCTGGCTGTTGCGCTCATCGACTCCTCCGTGTCCACGTTTGACGGCATTTGCTATTGATTGATGAAGCGGCAAAAAGTCAAAAACTGGACAGTTTCGTAAAAAGCACAAGTTACGGCGCGCAAATCTCGAGGAGTGAGGCGTACTTATGTACGCCGCAGCGACTTCGAGATGCGGCGCAACGCGGAAATTGGGCTTTTTACGGAACTGTCATAGATTATGTCTCATCCCAAGCCTCCGGGGGGCTTACCCGCGGCCCCTGAAGCGCGGCAGCGTGCTGAGAGTCAGCTTGACACCGCCCCGGCTTTTGTCTATTTTACTGAATTTAAAGTCAATAGTCTTAAACTGCAGCTGTGATCGGAAGGATCGGTAAAAATGGACGACTGGATCCCCTTTGACGAAGGCGACTACCTTGTGGAGCGGGCCTGGCTGGTAAATGAATCCGACCATGCGGCGCTGATGGAGGACACCGTTGTCCAGATCTTTGCCGATCGCCAGGGCCGCCGCCACCTGAAAGGCCGCGGCCGCATCCGCAACGTCGAGGTGGTGGCGCTTCTGGAGGACAGCGACGATCTGGACCTGTTGCTGGACCTGGGCGCTGAATTCAAATTCCTGCTCAAAAGACCGCTGCTCAAATCCGGCAAGGTCTTCGCGCCCGACATCAAGTCGACCTTCCAGTTCAACCCCGTCACGCCGTGGGAGGAGCTCTCGGTCGAGCGCTTTGCGGAGCTGACCGGGCGGCTGCGGCTGCTGACGGTCTGAAGGACAGGCTGAGGATCGTTTTTGCATCCGCCGGCGGCCCTGCGGGAAGTGCGGCGGCACACCCCGGCGCCTCACGGTGATGGCGCTGCGGTTTGGCAGCGCGGGCAGATGTGGGTGCTGCGCTGGCCGACGATGATGCGGGCGATCGGGGTGCGGCAGCGGGGGCAGGCCCGACCGGTGCGCCGGAAGACCCTGAGCGCTTCCCGGTTGCTTCCCGGCTGCTCTCCGATGGAGTTGAAATTGGATTGGCCGGCGCCGAGGGAGGTGCCGTTGTTGCGCAGCCCCCGCCGCAGAACCTTGCGGATGGCGCGGTGCAGGGCGGTGATTTCGTTTGCGGCCAGGGAGGCGGCCTTGCGGCAGGGGTGCAGGCGGGCCTCCCAGAGGGCCTCGTCGACGTAGATGTTGCCGAGCCCGGCGAGAAAGCTCTGGTCCAGCAGGAGCGGCTTGAGAGCGCGCTGGCGACCGCGCAGGCCCTCCGCCAGGCGCCGGGCGGTGAAGGCGCGCGCGAGCGGCTCGGGGCCCAACCGTCCCAGGCGCTCGGTGGTGTCCGCAACCAGGTACATGCGTCCGAACTTGCGGGGATCGTGAAACCGCAGCTCCCTTCCGTCGTCCAGGCCGAGGATCACGTGCTGGTGCGCGGCGCGCTTGCCGCCGCCCGCCACCAGCAGCAGTCGCCCGCTCATCCGCAGGTGAACCAGCAGGTGCAGGTCCGGGGCGAAATCGAAGACGATGAACTTGGCCCGGCGGCGAATGGCGCTGATCCGTCGGCCGCTCAGGCGGTCGGCAAACTCCCGGCAACCGAGATCGGCCACGGTCCGCGGCCAGTGGACCGCCACGTTCGTGACGGTAGCGCCGCGCAGGCCGGCCGCCAGCAGGTCGGCCACGATGGTCTGAACTTCCGGCAGTTCGGGCATGGGCACACGCAGTCGCAAGTGCGCGAGCGGCATCGCCTTCAGTCGGCGTCGTGCCGGTCGAGAAAGTAGAGGGTGCCCCCGACGGGCGCGAACGAGAGCACCAACACGTTCAGCAGGGGGACCAGAAACAGCAGGCCGAAACCCACGTGAAAGGGCAGGGCCCGCAGAAAGAGCCGGAACCGGTCCCTGAAGGGCAGCAGCCGCCGCGCCGGGACCAGGTCGGTGGCGTCCCAGGCGAGGAAGGCGCCCGCCACCACCGGGGCCGCCAGCGTCAGGACCGGCCCCAGGGGGGTCAACCAGGCCAGCACGGTCAGGACCAGGGTGAGCAGGACGGGAAAAACGGTGCGCGGCATCTCCTGGCGCACCAGATGGAAAAAGTGCCTGAAGACCGGCCGGTGGCTCGGCTCATGGGTTTGTCCGCGGACCTTGACCTCCGTCAGCCGGGACATGGCGTCCATGATGACGATGCTGAAAAGGATCTGCGAAAGAAGATAGGCCACCACCGCCGCCATCCCCATCAACAGGAGCCCCAGCAGCCACGAGAAAAGGTGCCACAGCCAGACTAGCCAAATGCTTGCGGGGCGCGACCAGATCAGGGTCAGGATCTCGTCATGGTAAACCAGCACCAGGCTCGCGGCGGCGAGCGTCAAGACCACCACGGCCGCCAGGCGCACCAGCCCCAGGATTAACAGCCGCGGGGTTCGCAGGCCCAGCATCAACCCCCGCAGGTTGTAAACGATGCCGCTAAAAAGATTCATGATGGTGCCGGTCCTCCTCTCCGGCGGCAGGCAGGGGGCTGCCCACCGGTGTAATTCGCAGGTTTGTCTGGATGTCGTCGCGTCTCCCTGGTCGATAATTTTTTTTGAAAATTTAAAGCCGGGATCGGTGTCGTCAAGGACCGCGTGGCGCCCCGACCCCCAGGAGGAACGCCATGCAGGACTACGAAAAGCTCGGCGCATTCTATCTAGGCCGTGAGTATGATCTCAAGAGCCAACGCGGCCGTCCGGATGTGGTCCTCTACGATGCTAAGGACCTCACCACCCACGCGGCCATTATCGGCATGACGGGCAGCGGCAAGACCGGTCTGGGAATCGTTCTGCTGGAAGAGGCCCTGATCGACGGCATACCGGTGATCGCCATCGACCCCAAGGGCGACCTGACCAATCTGCTGCTGACGTTTCCCGAGCTCGCAGCGGCGGATTTCGAGCCCTGGGTGGGCGAGCCGGAGGCCCTGGCCAAAGGATTGACCCGCCCGCAGTACGCCGCGCGCCAGGCCGAACTGTGGCGCAACGGGCTGGCCCAGTGGGGCCAGTCGCCCGAGCGCATCGGCCGCCTGCGGGCCGCAGCCGAACTGGCCCTTTACACCCCCGGCAGCAGCGCCGGCCGGCCGGTCAACGTCCTGCGCAGTTTTGCCCCGCCGCCCGCGGCGCTGCTGCAGGAGCCGGACCTGCTGCAGGAGCGCATCCAGACCACGGCCAGCAGCCTGCTGGCCCTTATTGGGATCGAGGCCGACCCGATCACCAGCCGAGAGCATATCCTGGTCGCCACCATCCTGCAAGCCGTCTGGCAGCAGGGCCGGCGCCTGGACCTGGCCGGCCTGATCCACGCCATCCAGGCGCCCCCCTTCGAACGCATCGGGGTCATGGACCTGGAGTCTTTCTTCCCCGCCAAAGACCGCATCGGACTGGCGCTGCGCCTGAACAGCCTCCTGGCCGCCCCGGGCTTCGAGGCCTGGCTGACGGGTGAGCCGCTGGACGTGGGGCGAATGCTTTACGGACCCGGCGGCAAACCGCGCGCCGTGATTTTCACCATCAGCCACCTCTCCGACGCGCAGCGGATGTTCTTCGTATCGCTGCTGCTCAACGAGATCCTCGCCTGGGTGCGCACCCAGCCGGGCACCGCCAGCCTGCGGGCGATCCTCTACATGGATGAAATCTTCGGGTTCTTCCCGCCCTCCCGCAACCCGCCTGCCAAAACCCCGCTGCTGGTCCTGCTGAAACAGGCCCGGGCCTATGGCTTGGGGGTGGTGCTGGCCACCCAGAACCCGGTGGACCTGGATTACAAAGGGCTTGCCAACACGGGCACCTGGTTTATCGGCCGGCTCCAGACCGAACGCGACAAGCAGCGGCTGCTGGATGGGCTCGAAGGGGCGGCCGCCGGCAGCGGCTTCGACCGCCGGCGGATCGGGGAGGTGCTCGCCGGGCTGGGTCAGCGGGTGTTTCTGCAGCACAACGTGCACGAGAACCAGCCGGTGATCTTCGAGACCCGCTGGGCCCTGTCCTACCTGCGCGGTCCCATGAACCGGGAGGAGATCAAGCGCCTGCAGGCGGTCCAGGCCGAAGATCTGGCGCCGGCCCCGCCGCTAAACGCCCTGCCGGTGCCGGCCGGGCCGACCGCGGAGATTGCCGGCGGGCCTCCGCCGCTGCCGCCCCAGGGGGTGGCGGTGTTCTATGCGGCCGCTGCGGGGGCCGGCCCGGGGCTGGTCTACCACCCGGCCGTGCTGGGGCGTCTGGACATTCACTACAGCAGCCCGCGGCACCGGGTGGATGCCAGCCACACGCTGACGGTCGCCGCCCAGCTGGCCGACGGGCCTGTGCCCCTTAGCTG
>Ga0105105_10000587_pt1 | contig 16416 bp, 20 predicted proteins | sample PPLLaktember2015_4_FD_79108 | JGI IMG/M metagenome (GOLD analysis project Ga0105105, IMG submission 79108) | Freshwater sediment microbial communities from Prairie Pothole Lake near Jamestown, North Dakota, USA - PPLs Lake P8 Core (1) Depth... | ecosystem: Environmental > Aquatic > Freshwater >... | reverse complement strand
CTCGCCGTCACTCGCCGTCACCCGCCTTCGACCAGACTTCGACCCGCCTTCGACCCCTGAGCGCCATGCACCCGATCCAGACCAAGCTCGACGTCCGCTCGGACGAGTTCAAGGCCAACACCCGCGCGATGGCTGCGCTGGTCGAGGACCTGCGGGCCAAGCTCGCGCTCGCGGCAGCCGGCGGCGGCGATGTCGCGCGCGCGCGCCACGTCTCGCGCGGCAAGCTGCTGCCGCGCGACCGCGTCGACGGCCTGCTCGATCCCGGCACGCCCTTCCTCGAGCTCTCGCCGCTGGCGGCGCACGAGATGTACGGCGGCGACGCGCCCTGCGCGGGCATCATCACCGGCATCGGGCGCGTGGCCGGGATCGAGTGCCTGATCGTGTGCAACGACGCCACCGTCAAGGGCGGCACCTACTATCCGGTGACGGTCAAGAAGCACCTGCGCGCGCAGGAGATCGCGCGCGAGAACCGCCTGCCGTGCATCTACCTGGTCGACTCCGGCGGCGCCAACCTGCCGAACCAGGACGAGGTCTTCCCCGACCGCGAGCACTTCGGCCGCATCTTCTTCAACCAGGCCAACCTGTCGGCCGCGGGCATCCCGCAGATCGCGGTGGTCATGGGCTCGTGCACCGCGGGCGGCGCCTACGTGCCGGCGATGAGCGACGAGTCGGTCATCGTGAAGAACCAGGGCACCATCTTCCTCGGCGGCCCGCCGCTGGTGAAGGCCGCCACCGGCGAGGTGGTCACGCCCGAGGACCTCGGCGGCGGCGACGTGCACACGCGGCTGTCGGGCGTGTCCGACTGGCTCGCGCAGGACGACACCCATGCGCTGGCGCTGGCGAGGAAGATCGTCGGCAACCTGAACTGGAAGAAGCCCGACCAGCTCGTGCGGGCCGAGCCGCGCGAGCCGCTGTACGACCCGTCCGAGCTCTGGGGCGTGCTGCCCACCGACACCCGCAAGCCCTACGACGTGCGCGAGGTGATCGCGCGGATCGTCGACGGCTCCGAACTCGACGAGTGGAAGGCGCGCTACGCCACCACCCTGGTCACCGGCTTCGCCCACATCCACGGCATGCCGGTCGGCATCGTCGCGAACAACGGCATCCTGTTCTCGGAGTCCGCGCTCAAGGGCGCGCACTTCATCGAGCTGTGCTGCCAGCGGAAGATCCCGCTGCTGTTCCTGCAGAACATCTCGGGCTTCATGGTGGGGCGCAAGTACGAGAACGAGGGCATCGCGCGCAACGGCGCCAAGCTCGTGACCGCGGTCGCCTGCGCGCAGGTGCCCAAGTTCACGGTGATCATCGGCGGCAGCTTCGGCGCCGGCAACTACGGCATGTGCGGCCGCGCCTACTCGCCGCGCTTCCTGTGGATGTGGCCGAACGCGCGGATCAGCGTGATGGGCGGCGAGCAGGCCGCCTCGGTGCTCGCCACCGTGCGGCGCGACGGCATCGAGGCGCGCGGCGGCACCTGGAGCGCCGAGGACGAGGCCGCGTTCAAGGCGCCGCTGCTCACGCAGTACGAGCGCGAGGGCCATCCGTACTACGCGAGCGCGCGGCTCTGGGACGACGGCGTGATCGACCCGGCCGACACGCGCCGCGTGCTCGCGCTCGGGATGTCGGCGAGCCTGAACCAGCCGATCCCGGAGACGAAGTTCGGCGTGTTCCGGATGTGAAGACGGCATGAGGCATTGCGGATGAAGCTCTGCGTCTTCGGCGCCGGCGCGATCGGCGGCCACCTCGCCGCCCGCCTGGCGCACGTCCACGGTGCCGCGCACGAGGTGTCGATGGTCGCCCGCGGCGCCCACCTCGAGGCCGTGCGGCGCGATGGGCTTCACCTCGACAGCATCGCCGGCGACGTGCACGCGCGGCCGGCCATCGCCACCGACGACCCCGCGACGCTCGACCCGCAGGACGTGGTGTTCGTCACGCTCAAGGCCGTCGCGCAGCCCGGCTCGGCCGAGGCGGTCGCGCGACTGCTCGGCGACGACGGCGTGGCGGTCTACGTCGGCAACGGCATCCCGTGGTGGTGGAACGCCGGACGGCCCGGCGCCGACGGTCCGCTGCCGCTGCTCGACCCGCGAGGCGCGCTGTGGTCGCGCGTGGGGCCGGCACGCACCATCGGCGTGGTCGTGTACTCCGGCAACGAGGTGATCCGCCCCGGCGTCGTCCGGCACCGCGGCAACAACCGCTGGCTGCTCGGCGAGCCGAGCGCCGCGCGTCCCGAACGGCTCGAGCGCGTGGCCGCGCTGATGCGCGAGGCCGGCCTCGTCGTCGAGGTCCCGGCCGACATCCGCCGCGAGGTGTGGCTCAAGCTGCTGCGCAACGTGCCGCTGAACGCGATCTGCGCGCTCACGCGGCTGGCCACCGACGAGCTCGCCGCCGAGCCGGACCTGGCGGAGATCGCCGCGCGTGCCGTCGACGAGACGGTCGCGGTGGCGGCGGCGCAGGGCACCGACCTGTCGGCCGACGCAGCCGCCGCGCGCGCCGCGTTCGCCCCTGGCGGCGCACTGCGCGCACCGGCGTTCAAGGGCATCCGGCCCTCGATGCTGCAGGACGTCGAGGGTGGCCGTCCGACGGAGGTCGAGGCGATCCTCGGCCAGGTGGCCGCGTTCGGTCGAGAGGCGGGGGTGCCGACGCCGACGATCGACGTGCTGCGGGCGCTGATGCGGGGTCTGGATCGGACACGGCGGGCCGGGTGAGGACACGTCCGCCGGCCGGCGCGATCGCCGGCGCCGTGGCGCTCGCCGCGTCGCTCTGGATGCAGACCGCGGGTGCGCAGGCGACCGCTCCCGAAGCGCCACCGACGCAGCCCACCGAAGCCTCGCGCACCCCGCCTGCGCTGCCGCTGTGGGAGCTCGGCGTGCTGGGCTTCGGCGTGTCGCAGCAGGCCTATCCGGGCTCGTCGGAGCAGGTCGTGCGCGGGCTGCCGGCGCCATTCTTCCTGTATCGCGGCGAGATCCTGCGGGCCGACCGGACCGGCGCCGGACTGCGCGCGATCCGTACGCCGGAACTCGAGCTCGACATCGGCTTCGCCGCGTCGTTCGGCTCGAACTCGTCGGACATCGAGGCCCGCCGCGGCATGCCGGACCTCGGCACGCTCGTCGAGTTCGGTCCGCGTCTGAAGTGGCAGCCGCGCCCGGGCCCGATCGACGAAGGCGTCCGCCTCGACCTGCCGCTGCGCGGCGTGTTCGATCTGAATGACCGGCTCGCCAACCGAGGCGTCGCCTTCGAGCCCGCGCTGATCCTCGAGCGGCAGGTGCCGGGGCGCTGGAGTTGGCGCGCGAGCGCCGGCGCCCTGCTCGGCGATGCACGGCTGGCAGGGCACCTCTATTCGGTGGCGCCTGCCTTCGCGACCGCGGATCGCCCGGCCTACGACGCCCGCGCCGGGCTGATCGCCTGGCGCCTCGGTGCGTCGTTCTCGCGCAACCTCACCGCCGACCTCAGGCTCTTCGGCTTCCTGCGGATCGACACCGCCGCGGGCAGCACGAACGCCTCGAGTCCGCTCGTCGATCGGGTCACCGGCGCCTCCGCGGGCGTCGGCCTCGCCTACACCTTCATGCGATCGGGGCGCAGCGCGGCGGATTGAGACGCGACCGATGCGTCGGCCATGCGGCCCGGTCAGGCGACGCGCCGGAGGTCCAGCGCGAGGAAGCGCGTCCCGGGGATCGGGTTGTGCACGTAGGGCGCGATCGGCTCGAACCCGAGGGCGCCATAGAGCGCCTGAGCCGCACCCATCGTCGGCAACGTATCGAGGCAGATCCTGAGGTGACCGGCCTCGCGGGCCTCGCCGCAGACGCGCTCGACGAGCGCGAGTCCGAGTCGCGTCCCGCGTGCCTGCGGCCGGACGTAGAGGCGCTTCATCTCGCAATCGCCGCCCTCGAGCGCGCGCAGCGCCACGCAGCCGACCGCCTCGTCGCCGCGCCATGCAAGCAGCAGTCGACCCGAAGGCGGCGCGTAGCGCCCGGGCAAACCGGCCAGCTCGGCCTCGACGTCCTGGAACGACAGGTCGACGCCGAGACCGTCGACGTACTCGCGGAACAGCGCGCGCACGACGGGGAGATCGTCGGGAACGGTGGCGGGTCGGATGTCGACGGGCCCGGTCATGTCGAAGGGATGATGGCATGCGCCGCCGGGCCGGGGGACCACAGGGCCGGCCGCGACCTGGCGCGGCCGGCGGGCGCGGCCGGGCGTCCGCCCGGCCCGGTGGCATCATCTTCGGCTCACAGTCCCGAGTGCACGATGACCGACGTCCTCACCCCCTTCGACGATGCGGCGCGCACCGAGGCCGCCGTCGACGCCACGCGCCACTGGCTCGAGGCCGCCGTCATCGGCCTGAACCTGTGCCCGTTCGCCAAGGCGGTGCACGTCCGGCGGCAGATCCGCTGGGCGGTGACCGCGGCCTCAACCGCGGACGATCTGCTCGCCGAGCTGCGCCGCGAGCTCGCGCGGCTGGCCGACGCCGATCCGCAGGCGATCGACACCACGCTGCTCATCCATCCGCGCGCGATGACCGACTTCATCGACTACCGCTTCTTCCTCGACGACGCGCAGCGCGCGCTGAAGAAGCTCGGGTACGAGGGCGTGCTGCAGCTCGCGAGCTTCCACCCCCACTACGAGTTCGCCGACGCCGCGCCCGACGACGTCGCGAACTGCACCAACCGTTCGCCGCATCCGATGCTGCATCTGCTGCGCGAGGCGAGCATCGACCGCGCGGTGGCCGCGTATCCGGACGCGGAGGCGATCTACGGTCGCAACGTGCAGACGCTGCGGGGGCTCGGACACGAGGGGTGGCGGCGACTGCTCGCGCCCGCAGAGGGCTGACGGTCCCGGATCGGCGCGTGTTGGTATCCTCCCGCCACCGTGACCGAAGCAGACCCGCCATGACCTACACCACCCTCGAGACGACGCTGCACCAGGGCGTCGCCGTGATCTGGCTCAACCGCCCCGACGTGCGCAACGCGATGAGCGCGGAGCTGATCGCCGAGCTGACCGATGCGGTCGGCGCCGCGTCCGAGGACGACGACGTCCGGGCGATCGTGCTGGCCGGCCGCGGCAAGGCCTTCTGCGCCGGCGCCGACCTGAACTGGATGAAGGAGGCCTCGGGCTACGGCCCCGCCGAGAACCAGGCCGACGCGGGCCGGCTCGCGGCGCTGCTGCGCGCGATCGCCGAGGCGCCCAAGCCCACCGTCGCCCGCGTGCACGGCCCGGCGTTCGCCGGTGGCCTCGGCCTCGTCGCCGCATGCGACGTGGCGATCGCCGCGTACGACGCCAAGTTCTGCCTGACCGAGGTCCGCATCGGCCTGATCCCCGCGATGATCAGCCCGTACGTGATCCGCGCGATGGGTCCGCGTGCTGCCAGCCGCTGGTTCCTGAGCGGCGAGGTGTTCGACGGCGCCGAAGCGTACCGGATCGGGCTGGTGCAGGAGATCGCCGCGCCCGAGGAACTCGACGGCGCTGTCAACGCGATGCTCGGCCACCTGATGATGGGCGGGCCCGCGGCGCTGGCCGCGACCAAGCGCCTGATCCGCGACGTGACCCACCGGCCGATCGACGACGCGCTGATGGCCGACACGGCGGGCCGGATCGCCGAGGCCCGCGCGAGCGAGGAAGGTCGCGAGGGCATCGCGTCGTTCCTGGAGAAGCGCGCGCCGCGGTGGCGCCCGCAGGAGTGAGCACGACGGGAGGCCGTGGCGCGCGGGCCGTGCCAGCCGTTCATGCCGTGCGGCGAACCCGTCCGGTCGCCGCACGCCCCGCGCCGCCGCCGTGCTGAACTACCGCCACCTGTACTACTTCTGGGTCGTCACCAAGGAGGGCGGCTTCGCGCGCGCCGCCGCCCGGCTCGACATGGCGGTCCAGACGATCAGCGCACAGGTCCGCGAGCTCGAGCGCGCGCTCGGCCACCAGCTGCTCAAGCCGGACGGCCGGGGCGTCGCACTGACCGAGGCCGGCCAGGTCGCGTTCGCGCGCGCCGAGGAGATCTTCCGCATCGGGGCGCTGATTCCCCACGAGGTCCGGGCCGCCGCGGACGGAGAGGTCGCTCGGCTCGCGGTCGGCCTGTCCGACGGCCTCTCCAAGCTCGCCGCGCATGCGGTGCTCGAGCCGGTGCTGGCGACGCCGCAGCTGCGGCTGCTCTGCCACGAGGGCGAGTTCGATCAGCTGCTCGCGGAGCTGGCCCTGCACCACCTCGACGTGGTGCTGGCCGGCCAGCCGGCCCCGCCCAACCCGAACCTGCGGCTGACCAGCGAACGCCTGGTCGCCTCGCCCGTCGACTGGTACGGTCCGGACACGCTCGTGCACAAGGCCGAGATCGACCGCTTCCCGCAGTCGCTGGACCGGCTGCCGGTGCTGCTGCCGACCGGTCACTCGCCACTGCGCCCGCGGCTGGACCGCTGGTTCGAGTCGCTGGAGCTGCGGCCACGGATCGTCGGCGAGTTCGAGGACAGCGCGCTGCTGAGCGTCTTCGCGGCGCGCGGGATGGGCGTGTTCCCGGTGAGCGCACTGGGCGCGGGCGACATCGCGCTGACCCGGGGCCTGCGGCGGCTCGGTCGCAGCGACGCGGTGACGGACGAGATCCACGCGATCTGCTCGCGCCGCGGCCGGCACCATCCGCTGGTGACGCGCATCCTCGAGTCGGCCCGCGGCTGATTCCGGCACAGGTTCGGTTTTTCCGAACTGACGCTCCATGAATTGCTGCTTTTTCGGTGACGCGCCGGAGCGCACCATGAGCGGGTCCCGAACGAAGGAGACTCGCCATGCAGATCCTCTTCACGTCCCGTGATCCCGACGCGCGCGAGATGCGCGACATCACGCAGCGACGGCTGCGCTTCGTGCTGCGCCGCCTCGCCTGGCTGGTGCCGCAGGCGACCGTTCGCCTGACCGACGTCAACGGCCCGCGCGGCGGCCTCGACAAGCAGTGCCAGGTCGAGCTGGAGACCGTCGGCCGCGGCCGGGTCGTCGTCGCCTCCGTCGCCGCCGACTGGCGCGTCGCGATCGACACCGCGCTCGCCCGCGCGGCGCGCCTGCTCGAACGCATCCGGACACGACGCACGGCGTCTCGCAGAGCCCGGCCACGACTCGTCGAGTCCGAGACCTGACCTCATCCATCGCACCGCCCCGAACACCTGGAGATCACCATGAACCGCAGTACAGACACCTTCCGCCCCGGCTCCGCGTATCGCGACGCCGCGGGCTCGACGCTCGACACCCTGCGCACGCACCGCGTGCTGCGCAACACCTACGCGCTGCTGGCGATGACGCTGCTCTTCAGCGCGGCGGTCGCATCGGCCAGCGTGGCGTTCGCGTTGCCCGCCCCCGGGCTGATCCTCACGCTCGCCGGCTTCTTCGGCCTGTTCTTCCTGGTGAGCAAGGTGCGCGACAGCGCCTGGGCGCTGCCCGCGGTGTTCGCGCTGACCGGCTTCATGGGCTACGCCCTGGGACCGCTGCTCTCCCGGACGCTGTCGCTGCCGGGCGGCGCGCAGGTGGTGACGCTCGCGCTCGCCGCGACCGGCGCGACCTTCCTGGCGCTGTCGGCCTACGCGCTGGCCAGCCGACGCGACTTCAGCTTCATGGGCGGGTTCCTGTTCGCCGGGATGGTGATCGCGCTGCTGCTCGGACTGGGCGCGATCTTCATGCAGATCCCGGCGCTCGGCCTGGCCGTCGCGGGCATGGTCGCGCTGCTGTCGGCGGGCCTGATCCTGTTCGAGACGAGCCGCGTCGTGAACGGTGGCGAGACCAACTACGTGATGGCCACCGTCGGCCTGTACCTGTCGGTCTACAACCTGTTCTCGAGCCTGCTGAGCCTGCTGGGCTTCGGCGGCTCGAGCGACTGAACCGACCGGGACGGCACGCCATGAGGACCGCGCTCTGGATCGTGGCCGGGCTGCTCCTCGCCATCTGGACGGGGGGCGCCCTGCTGACGGTGGAGCTCGTCGAGTGGGCGGGGCGGCTCCTCGCCTCGGGCCAGGCGACCGACCTGGCCGCCGCGGCGGCGCGCTGGCCCGTGCCCGCCTGGGCCGTGCTCTGGGTGGACCCCGCGCTGCTCGAACCGATGCGCCAGGCGGTGATCTGGACGCTGGGCGTCTTCGGCGGGCTGCTGCCCGCGCTCGGCTCGGCCTCCGGCTGGCTGGGCATCGCGGTCTGGCTGCTGTGGGGCCTGGGGGCGGCGGTGCTGCTAGCGCTCGCCGGGGTCGGTCACCTGCTGCTGGGCCGGCTGCGGACCGGGAGTCCGCAGACCGCCTGAGGCCCCCTGAGACGGCCCGACGCCCCCTCGGGCCGTCTCGGGTCGTCTCGGGCCGCCGCCGGCCCCCCGCTGCGGCGGCCGTCCCGGGTGAAGGCGTGTTGGTATCCTCGCGGCACCTCGACCGCCGCAGGCCCTCCATGACCCACACCCACCTCGAGCGATGACGGCGGACCTCCCGCTGCGCTGCCGCTGCGGCGCGCTCGAAGGCCGCGTCGGATCACCCCACCGCGCCGGCCGCGCGATCTGCTACTGCCGCGACTGCCGGTCGTTCGCGCGCTGGCTGGGCGAGCCAGACCGCACGCTCGATGCCGCCGGCGGCACCGAGGTGCTCGCCACGCTGCCGCGGTACGTGGCGTTCGATCGCGGCCTGGAGCGCCTGCAGTGCGTCTCGCTCACGCCGAAGGGCCTGTACCGGTGGTACGCCGCGTGCTGCCGCACGCCCGTCGGCAACACCCCCCGCGACCCGAAGCTGTCGTACGTGGGCCTGGTCCGCGGCTGCATCGACGTCCCGGCGGATGCGCTGGACGCGGCGCTCGGGCCGGTCCGCATGAAGGTCAGCACCGACTCGGCCCTCGAGCGGATGCCCTCGACCCCGCGAGAGACGCTGCGCGGCCTGGCCAAGGTCGTGCGCAACGTCGGCGGCGCGCGCCTGTCCGGCGCATACCGGGAGAACCCGTTCTTCCGTGCGGGCACCGCCCAGCCCCTCGTGGCGCCGACGGTACTGAGCTTCGAGCAGTGGGAGTCGCTGCGCGAGGAGCGCTGACCCGCCGCGCTCAGGCCGCCGCGGCCAGCGCCTGCGTCATGCGCTTCGGCAGCGCGCGGTCGATCACCAGCGTGCGCACGTCGGCCACGCTCAGGTAGCGGCCGCCCGAGCCGTCGCGACCCATCACCTTGAGCAGGACCGGCCACTCGCCGTCCATCAGCTTGCGGTCGAGCGCACGGCGCCGGCCTTCGGCGCGCTCGAAGTTCGTGTCCATGTAGCGGCGGATCTGCGGCAGCGTCAGGCCGCGCTCCGACTGCCCCGAGGTACCGATCTGCTCGCTCGCGAACTCGTCGAGCCGGGCGAGCTCGCGCTCGACCACGCGCCCGCGCGGATCCAGGATGCCCGAACCCGCGCCGTGCTTGTCGAGCGGGCCGTCGCGCAGGCCCGACAGGCGCAGGCCCTCGCGTGCCGTGCGTGCCAGGGTCAGCGGCGTCAGGCCGTGCGCGATCAGCGCGATCGCCCAGATCGCGGCGGGCGGCAGCGACGGACCGCCCTCGCCGGCACGGGCGACCCGGGCCACCGTCGAGGCCACCTTGCTCAGGGGTTCGACACCGTCGTCGAGCAGCCCCTCGGCGACCAGCGCGCGCAGGAACGGGCAGGGGTTGCCCGACGAGACGGGCATCGAGGCGGGCTTGCGTGCGCGTGCCATGGAGGTGACCGGGAGAGGTGCGGGCCCGACGGGCCGCTGGGACCCAGCCTACCCCAGTCGGGCCTCCGCCCGTATCACGCGTCCACGCTGCCGAAGTCGAGGACCACCCGACCCGAGACGCGGCCGTCGCGCAGTTCTTCCATGCTCCGGCTCGCCTCGGAGGCCGGGCGCACCTCGATCGGCGGCGGCGCGAGCCGGCCGGTCTTGGCGAGCGCGACCACCTCGTGCAGCTCGCGCAGGCTGCCGACGTAGGAGCCGCGGATCGAGATGCCGCGCTGAGCGATCGGCGGCAGCGACAGCGTGACCTCGCCGCCGAACAGTCCGCACAGCACGTAGTGCCCGCCCTTGCAGAGCGCGCCGGTGCCGAGCATCGTCGTGGCCGGCATGCCCACGAAGTCGAGCACGCCCGCGACCTGGTCGCCGGCCAGCGCCTTGAGCTGCGCCAGCGCGTCCGGCGCGCGCGTGTCCAGCACCCGTGCCGCACCCTGCTCTCGCGCCCGCTCGAGCTTCGCGGCGTCCACGTCGCAGGCGACGACGTTCTCGATGCCGCGCGCGCGCAGCATCGCGATCGCGCTCATGCCCAGGCCACCGCAGCCGAGCACCGCCACCCAGTGGCGCGGCTTGAGCGCCGGCAGCTTGGCGATCGCGCTGTGCACCGTCAGGCCCGAGCAGGCGAGCGTGGCCGCCCAGGCCTCGTCGACGCCATCGGCCTCGACCAGGTATTTCGCGTCCGGCACCAGCAGGTGCGTCGCGTAGGCCCCGGGCCGCACGATGCCCACGAAGCGCGCGGCCAGGCACAGGTGGTCGTCGCCGTCGGCGCAGACCGCGCACTGGCCGCAGCCGATCCACGGGTAGACGATGCGCCGGTCGCCCACCTTCACGCCGGTGGCGTCCGGACCCATCGCATCGACGACACCGAAGGGCTCGTGACCGGTGGTGAACGGCGGCACGCAGCCGCGGTCCTTCACGTTGAAGCGCTTGCCGCCGCCGAGGTCGAAGTAGCCCTCCCAGATGTGCAGGTCGGAATGGCAGACGCCGGAGCGCACGATGCGCACGCGCACCTCGCTGCCCTGCGGAACGGGCGTCTCGCGCATCCGGACCTGAAGGGGCTTGCCGTGTTCGATGACGTCGTAGCTGAGCATGGGGCAGGGTCTCCGTGTGTCGTGCGGGCCGGCGTGGCGGCCCGGGGCGCCTCGGGTCGGGCGCGAGGGGGTGACTGTGACCGGGCGCGCGGCCGGCGGCAAGCCGGCGTGTCGGCGTGCGGGGCGCGCGCGCTGGAACGGGTCTCGGCGGCCCGGGTGCGCGGCCTGGGTGCGCGGCTTGCATGCATCGCGCGACGCGACCGCTCGCATCCTGCCCGCGGCCTCCCGGAGACGCACGATGAACCGGCTCGCGATCGCCTGCATCGCGCTCGCGCTGGCGGGCGGCGCAGCTGCGCTCGCCTGGCGGCAGGGCCTGTGTGCGGCTGCGCGTCGGCACGCCGTTCGTGCTGTCGTGCCCGGCGGCCGTGTCGCTCGCGATGTGGGAGCGGCACGACGTCCAGCCGGCGGCGCAGCGCCGGTTCGGCCGCGCGGCGACCGGCATCGAGCATTTCGGCAGCTACGCGTGCCGCAACATCCGCGGCCGCGAGGCCGGTCCGCGCAGCCGCCATGCGAGCGCGGACGCGCTCGACGTCGCGGCCGTCGTGCTCGAGGGCGGGCGTCGCGTCTCGGTCGCCTCGCACTGGCGGGCCGACGGCCCCGAGGCCGCCTTCCTGCGCGACCTGCACCGCGGCGCCTGCCGCTGGTTCGACGTCGTGCTCGGACCGGACCACGACGCGGCGCACGCCGACCACCTGCACGTCGACCGCGGCCCGGGCCGTGCCTGCCGATGAGACGGACCGCTCGCGCACCGTGCCGGGCGGTCCCGACACCCTCGCACCGACGCGGACGCCACAGCCCGACGACCGGAAGCGGCCGGGTTTCGCGCGCCCGCCGGACGCGGCATGATCGGGCCCCGACCGGAACACCGCCATGCACATCGCGATCCTCACCTTCCAGGGGTTCAACGAGCTCGACTCGCTGATCGCCCTCGGCATCCTGAACCGAGTGCGACGGCCCGGCTGGCGCGTGACGCTGTGCTGCCCGGAGCCAGTCGTGACCTCGATGAACGGGGTGACGGTGCACGCGCAGTCGCTGCTCGCGGAAGCCGGCTCGGCCGATGCCGTGCTGGTCGGCAGCGGCGTGCGGACCCGCGAGGTCGTCGCCGATCCGGTGCTGATGTCCCGGCTCGAACTGGCGCCCTCGAACCAGCTGATCGGAGCGCAGTGCTCGGGCACGCTCGTGCTCGCGCGTCTCGGCGTGCTGGGCGACGTGCCCGCCTGCACCGACCTCACCACCAAGCCCTGGGTGCAGGAGGCCGGCGTCGAGGTGCTCGACCAGCCGTTCCACGCGCGCGGCAACATCGCGACCGCGGGCGGGTGCCTGGCCTCGGCGTATCTCGCCGCGTGGGTCATCGCCCGCCTCGAGGGGCGCGAGGCCGCCGTCGCCGCGCTGCACTACGTGGCGCCCGTGGGCGAGAAGGACGCGTACGTCGCGCAGGCGATGGCGCACATCGACCGGGTGCTGCCGTGAACCGCCCGGTCCGCACCTACGCAGGCAGCTGCCACTGCGGCGCGGTCCGCTTCGAGATCGACTCCGATGTGCCGGAGTTGACCACCTGCGACTGCTCGATCTGCCGGCGGCGCAGCGCCACCATGGTCAAGGTCCACGAGAGCGGCTTCAGACTCCTCGCGGGCCAGGACAGCCTCGCCGAGTATCGATTCCACACGGGCACCGCCCGGCACTACTTCTGCAAGGTCTGCGGCATCTACCCGTTCCACCGCAAGCGCGTGACGCCGGATCACTTCGGCGTCAACGTGCAGTGCCTCGAGGACTTCGACCCCGCCGGCATCCCGGTGCGCCGGGCCCGGGGCGCATCGATGACCTGATGCCCCGCCAGCTCCTGCCTCACCCATGACCCCGCAGCCCGCCCACCCTGGCCACTTCCCCGAAATCCTCTCGCTGAACGCCGAGTCGGTACGCTACCTGAGCCCCCTCGACGCCATGCGACTCGCCGCGCTGCACGCCGAGGCGGCGCGACACGTCGTGGTCACGGCCGACGGGGGGGTGCTCGCCTTCCTGCTCGCCTTCGGTCCCGCCGCACGCTACGACAGCCCCAACTTCCTGTGGTTCCGCGACCGGTACGCCGACTTCCTCTACGTCGACCGGGTCGTAGTGGCCTCGCGGGCACAGGGGACCGGACTCGGTCGCCTCCTCTACGACGACCTGTTCGCCTTCGCCCGCCGCACCGGATGCGCGCGCATCACCTGCGAGGTCGACAGCGACCCGCCCAACCCCGCCTCGGAAGGCTTCCACCGCTCGTATGGATTCGTCGAGGTCGGCTCGCAGCGCCTGGCGGAGCGCGGCAAGACGGTGTCGATGAAGGCGGTCGAGCTCGATCCCGGGGCAGGTGCGTGGGGCGGGTGCGCTCGGTGAGCGTGCCTCCGTGATCGACGTGATCGCGACGTCCTGCAGCCCGCCGGACCCGCCACGGCGAAGGCAGGTCCGTGTGCAAGAATCGGCCGCTCCTGCGCCCCGGACCGCCATGCCCGCCCCCTCCGCCTCCCCGCCGATGTCTTCCCCGCCGACGCCCCGCTCCGTCCTGCGCCACTACTTCCACGCCAAGGACGAGAACCGGCCGCACGCGCTCGCGCACGCCTTCGCGCCCGAGGCCACGCTCGACATCGTCAACCGCAGCGCGTCGATCGCCTTCCCCGCGCGCACGCTCGGTCGCGAGGCGATCGCCGACGTGCTGGTCCGCGACTTCGGCCGCACGTACGAGAACGTCCGGACCTTCTACCTGGACACGCCGCCCGACGGCGCCCGATCGTTCTCGTGCGATTGGCTGGTCGCGATGTCCGACAAGACGACACGCTGCCCGCGCGTCGGCTGCGGGCGCTACGACTGGACCTTCGACACGGCCGGCTCGGGTCTCGCGACCGCACTGGTCATCACCATCGAGGCGATGCTCGTGCTCGAGCCCGCGAAGCTGGGCGCCACGCTCGACGCGATCGACGGCCTCGACTACCCGTGGGCCTCGCGCACGGCCGCGGTCGCGGTGCTGCGCGCGGATCCGGCCGTCGGGTCGGCTGTGGAGCCGGTCCTGGCCCACCTGGAGCGCGCGGCCCGCGTCGGCTGAACCGCGCGCGCCTCGAGCCGCGCGGCCTCACCGGTCCACGCGGCATCACCGGGCAAAGCGGCGCGCCGGGCGCCCGCCGAGCCGGGCGGAGGCCGGATTCCGCCGCGCGGCGTCGTGGCTTGCCGTTCCCGCCCGCCGGGGCGACCATGAGGGCGAGACGACGACAGACCGACAGACCGACAGACAGGTCGACACAAGGCCGCCCCGGAGACCCGCATGGCATCGATCTTCACCCCCGAGCAGCAGGCCGCCTACGAACGCGACGGCTACGTCCTGGTCAGGTCGCTCTTCGACGCGGACGAGACCGCGATGCTGCGCGCCGCCATCGAGCAGGACCCCGCGCTGCGGGCGAGCCTCTACGACCGCAAGGACGCCGAGGGGAAGTCCACGCGCATGGCCACCTGGAACCACCCCGGCGACAGCGTCTACGGCCTGGCCGCGCGCTCGCGCCGAGTGGTCGACACGATGGAGGCGATGCTCGGCGGCGAGGTCTACCACTACCACTCGAAGCTCACCGCCAAGGAGCCGTACGACGGCGGCGCCTGGGAGTGGCACCAGGACTACGGCTACTGGTACCACAACGGCTGCCTGATGCCGTACATGGCGTCGATGATGCTCGCGCTCGACCGCGCGACGAAGGAGAACGGCTGCCTGCAGGTGCTGCGCGGCTCGCATCTGGCGGGGCGGGTCGACCATGGCGTGCTGCCCGGCGAGCAGGTCGGCGCGGACCCGCGGCGCGTCGAGCGGATGCTCGCCACGATGGACCTCGTCCACGTGGAGATGGAGCCCGGCGACGGCCTCTTCTTCCATGCGAACGTGATGCACCGCTCCGACCAGAACCGGTCGCCGAACCGTCGGTGGACGGTGATCATGTGCTACAACGCGGCGCGCAACGACCCCTACCTCGATCATCACCACCCGCGCTACACGCCGCTGTCGAAGGTGGACGATGCCGCGGTGAAGGCGGCAGGCGTGAGCTTCACGAAGGACGGCCCCGACGCCTTCCGCAAGACCTTCGCGAATCCGCCCGAGCTCAAGCGGCGGATCGAGGTGTCCTGAGGCGCGAGGCTCAGCCGCGCACGAACAGCGTCCGGAGCGGCGCGTCGCCCACCTGGCGGCTCCAGTGGCCGTGCACGGCCGCGTCGAAGGTCGCGCCCTCGGGCAGCAGGTCGGCGGAATAGAAGTGCTCGCCCGGGCCGAACACCCGTGACGAGCCGTCCTGCAGGCCGATCTCCATCCGCCCGGACAGGATGACGACCCACTGCGGCGTGGTGCTCACGTGAAACGTCGAGCGAAAGCCCACCGGGCTCTCGCGCAGCTGCAGTCCGCCGGAGGGCATCAGCGCCGACAGCCGCGACTGCGGCGTGCCCTCGACGAGGGGCACGGACTCCTCGCGAAAGCGCGCGCGCCCGTCGGTGTCGGTGAACAGGACGACGCGGGTGAAGGTCGGCGTGGCGGTCATGGCGGGCCTCGGGTCGGACGGTCGGCGGGGCCCCGAGCTTACAGGTCCGGGCTCAGCCGTCCGGCAGTGCGCGGCACAGCGCCCGGACGGCCCCTCGCCTGCACGCGAGGTCCACGACCAGCTCGAGCCGCCGATGCGGCGTGTCCGACGTGCCGGCCAGGCGAAGCCGCAGGTGACGCGGCAGTTCCGAGGGCACCGGCCAGCACAGGCCGCTGATCGCGCCGATCTGGTCTTCGCCGTCGAAGCAGGCCGCCCATTCGATCACCGGCATCTCGCTCGTCTCCGAGTCGGGCAGGCCGTGCAGGCGGCACGCGACCGCGTCCAGCCTGACGTTGACCGACGGATGCTCGTACTCGACCACGCCCACCCCGGCCTGCGCCTCGTGCGCCACGGGCGCCTCGTCGACCGGCGCCACGGACTCGAGCCCGCCCGTGCCGACCTCGATGCGCAGCACGTAGGCCCACAGGCCCGCGCGCCACTCGCCACCGCTCAGCTCCAGTCGCGCGGCGGGTGCGCCTTCGGGGGCATCGACGATCGCGACCGTCGCGTGCCGGCACGGCGCGCCGAGCCGCACCGCCTGCATCGCGCCCCGCACCGTCGGCAGGCTCTCGACACGCATCCAGGCCAGCAGCTCGTCGAGCGTGCCCTGGGTGACGCGCGTCGCGGTGGCGAGCGCCGGCGGCAGGCTGCCCGCGCGGACGATCTCCACCCAGCTGCCGCCCGCGGCCCCGGCGACCACCTGCACGAAGGTGCAGCCCGACGGGTCCTCGGGGGTCATTGGCCGCGGCTCCGCGCCGATCGCACAGCGCGATGCCTGGCGCACCGCACGATCGCCGTGCGCTGCGGCAGCGGACACCGCCCGGCGGATTTTTCAGCTTTCGGTAAGGAAATGGTCATATTCATCCGCGCTTCGCGCCATACTCCGCACCCCTGCGCGGCGAGGGTTTCCGGTCGAAGCTTGGCTGGACGCTTCCGCCGGATGATCTCAAGAACCTAAGTCCCACGATGTCGTCTACCCGACAGAGCCTGGCCGACCCCGCCGATGCGTCGGTCGAGCGCCACGAAGCCACGGTCCGAAACGGTTT
>Ga0105105_10000586_pt1 | contig 16421 bp, 16 predicted proteins | sample PPLLaktember2015_4_FD_79108 | JGI IMG/M metagenome (GOLD analysis project Ga0105105, IMG submission 79108) | Freshwater sediment microbial communities from Prairie Pothole Lake near Jamestown, North Dakota, USA - PPLs Lake P8 Core (1) Depth... | ecosystem: Environmental > Aquatic > Freshwater >... | reverse complement strand
CGCAGCATTCGCCGCACTTGACCCCACATTCCTCGCAAACCTCGTCAACAACGACACCGCAAACCTCACAAAAATCCTCACCTACCACGTCGTCACAGGCAAAACCATGTCCACCGACCTCAGCGATAATATGACGGTCGCAACAGTCGAAGGATCAACAATAACCATCACTATAGACAATGGCAAGGTCTATGTCAATGATGCAATGGTGATATTGGCTGATATTGAATGTAGTAACGGTGTAATCCACGTCATCGATACGGTCATTGTTCCTTAGACAACGAATAAAAATCACCAAAGTATCATAAAAAGCGGGAGAAATCCCGTTCATTTCTTTTTTTTAGCACTAAGTTTATTAGGAGAATTCCGTATAAAAATGCTTGATATGTGTCTGAGTTCATAAAAATATATTTAATATCCATCACCGCGTATCACTGACTTATGTTTTTAGCTGATTCTATATAAATGAAAAAGTAATTAAAGAATATATGTGATACGAATTTGGGCTTCTCTCAGAGAAGCGGAAAAAGAGGTTAGAAAATCATGGGGAGTGTAAATGCAAAAAATATGAAAGCTGGTGTTCTTGCGACTATCGTTTGTGGAATATTACTCATAGTATCGTTAAGCGGATGTACAGATAACACGCCACCGGTCACAGAAAAGGTGCTGATTTTTGCGTGTGCTGGGGATGCAGATAAACTTGACCCGGCGGATGTCACTGATGGAGAGTCAACCGCAAGAACCGATAGTATCTTCGAAGGGTTAGTTGAATATAAAGAAGGATCTGCAGAGATACAACCTTGCCTAGCCACATCATGGATTATCACACCAGATGGCAAGAACATGACTTTTACTCTGAGACAAGGTGTGAAGTTCCACGATGGTACTGATTTCAATGCTGATGCCGTTGTTTTCTCATTCGAACGACAGTACAATACAAGCCACCCCTATAATCAATATGGAGAATGGGCGTATTGGGGATACATGTTTAGCGATATACAGAAAGTAGAAAAAATCGACAATTACACCGTCAAGATCGTCTTAAGCAGGCCAAATGCTGCAATCATGACAAGTCTAGCAATGTTCACGGTTGCCATTGTCAGTCCAACCAACGCGGAAACCTGGAAAGAAGATGCATTTAAAAACCCTGTTGGAACCGGTCCTTTCAAATTTGTGGAATGGATTAAAGATGATCATATCACGGTGGAAGCGTTTGATGATTACTGGCGTGGAGCCCCAAAACTCGACAAGGTAATCTACCGAGTCATCACTGATCCCTCCGCAAGACTGCTCGCGATACAAGCAGGTGAAATTCATGGAATGGAATACCCAGACCCTGCAAGCTTTGATGCCATTGAAGCTGATGCTGATTTAAAACTGCTCACAGCCCCGGGAATGAATGTCGGTTATTTGGCGATGAACAACGGATATGGATATAACGACACAAACCACAACGGCATGCATGATCAAGACGAAGCATGGGTAAAAACCCCAGGGTACTTCGAACCATTCACGAATAAATCAGTACGACAAGCGGTCAATTATGCAATCAATAAAACCTCTATCGTTGAGAACCTGTATAAAGGTACAGCAATCGTTGCAAAGAACGGTATGCCACCATTTATGCTTGGTTGGAACGATGCGATTGTGGATTATCCATATGATCCTGAAAGAGCACGGGAACTCTTAACTGAAGCAGGCTATGCAAACGGGTTTAACACCACGTTCTGGGTCATGCCCGTGAGTCGACCATATATGTTTGATCCATCGAAGATCGGTGAGGCGATCCAAGCCTATCTGGAGGCGGTGAACATCAGTGTCGAGATTTACCAGATCGATTGGTCGACGTATCTTGCAAAGACTCAAGCCGGTGAACACCCGATGTGTTTACTCGGTTGGACAGGAGATAATGGTGACCCGGATAATTTCATGAACGTGTTATACGGCGCGAACCAATGCACGTTAGGTACCGCAGGAAACGTCGCGTTTTACAACAATACCGAAGTACAGGATTTATTATCTCAAGCGTTACAAACCTATGATGTCGATGAGCGTGCACGTCTTTATGAAGAAGCACAGGTACTCATCAATGAGGACGCACCATTTGTCTATTTAGCTCATGCGAATCAGAACATTATCTTTACGAAGAACATACAAGGATTTGTCTTAAACCCAACAGCTCGGTATTTCTTCTATCCTGTTGACATGACCTAGAGAAAAACCGGATATTTTCCGATTTCCTGATGCACGAAAAAAAAAGAGAGAAAGATACCAAGATATTCTGTTGATCAGAAATGAAATGGTACATCATTAAAAGACTCTTGCAGATCATACCAGTTATCCTGGGAGTTACCCTTATTGCATTTGCATTGATTCATCTTGCCCCTGGTGATCCAGTCAGAACCATGCTTGGGCAGCATGCAACGCAAATGGAAATCGATGACATCCGGGCGAAATATGGCCTGGACCAGCCATTGTATGTCCAGTATTTCATCTGGCTAAGTGACGTCCTGCAAGGTGATTTGGGTCGCTCTATTCTTTCTCATGAACAGGTCACTACTGAGATAGGCTCACGTTTTCCTAACACTATTGAGCTTGCGATTGCTGCGATGCTCTTTGCAATCCTCATCGGTGTTGTGGCAGGAATAATCTCTGCAACGAAACAATACTCGGTTGCGGATTATTCTGTGATGGGACTGGCTCTCTTTGGGATCTCCATGCCTGTGTTTTGGCTTGGGATCATGCTGATGATGATCTTCGGGGTGTTCCTCGGATGGCTTCCAATTGGTGGACGAATTGACCTGTTGCTTCCATTTCAACGACTCACCGGTTTTATGGTAATCGATAGTATCATCACGCTCAATGGTGCAGCACTCATTAGCGTCCTTCGTCATTTGATTCTACCCGCAATCGCGTTAGGGACTATTCCTATGGCGATTATCGCTCGGACGACACGCTCAAGTATGCTGGAGGTACTGCGTCAGGATTTCATCCGAACGGAACGAGCAAAGGGTTTATCAGAACGTAAGGTCATCTACAAACATGCGATACGAAACGCGATGGTTCCTGTTGTGACCGTGATTGGTCTTAACTTTGGATTACTCCTATCAGGGGCGATTTTGACAGAAACCGTGTTTTCATGGCCGGGTGTCGGCCGGCTTGTTGTCGATGCAGTCTACGCCAGGGATTATCCATTGGTGATTGGCTGCATCCTTGTATTTGCTTTAGTGTTTGTGATTGTTAATCTCATCACCGATATCCTCTATACCTTTATCGATCCACGAATTCATTATGATTAGGTGAAGAATGGCAAGAAAAAGAGAGACAAAAACCCATGAGTTACTGCGACGATTTCGCTACAATAAATCAGCGGTTTTTGGCCTTATCCTCATTCTTTTTTTAGTCTTTTTAGCAATCTTTGCACCCTTCATTGCCCCACATGACCCGACCCCATCGCCCCCTGAGCTTGATAAAAGTCTGAAACCAGGGTTTTGGAGCAACGAAAGCATTGAAGGTTACCCTCTTGGGACCGATATGATGGGTAGAGACATCCTGAGCAGAATCATCCACGGTTCCCGGATCAGTTTAACGGTTGGTTTTATCGCAGTTGGCATCGCCACTGGCCTTGGTATCTTAATCGGAGTCGCTGCAGGGTACTATGGTGGATGGATCGATAATGTCCTGATGAGAATCACCGACATCCTGTTTGCGTTTCCCTCATTGTTGCTCGCGATAGTCATCGTCGCGGTGATCGGACAAGGTCTGGATAAAGCGATGATCGCAATCGGCATCGAATATTCTCCTCAGATGGCACGGGTCATGCGAGGCTCAGTGCTGTACATCAAAGAAATGGAATACGTAGAAGCCCAGAAAGCGATCGGCTCAAGCAACCTACGAATTATCTTTCGACATGTATTACCCAACAGTCTTTCACCAGTGATTGTCTACGGCACACTCATGATGGCAGGTGCCATCCTTGATGCAGCCGCGCTAGGGTTCCTTGGACTGGGTGCTCAGCCGCCAAGCCCCGAGTGGGGTGCGATGCTTTCTGAAAGTCGGTTCTACATCGTCAGTGGCTCCTGGTGGGCTGCGACGTTCCCAGGGATAGCGATCGTCATCGCGGTCTTAGGACTGAACTTGTTAGGCGACGGGTTACGGGATATTCTTGACCCACGCCTAAAAGAGTAGGATGAAACACAATGGAAGAACTCTTGAAAGTCGAAGATCTCAGAACATACTTCTACACCCATGAGGGGGTCGTCAAAGCGGTCGATGGCGTCAGCTTCACCATCAATAAAGGAGAGACCCTCGGGCTTGTAGGTGAATCAGGATGTGGGAAAAGCGTCACTGCGTTATCCATCATGCGACTGATACAAAGCCCACCGGGAAAAATCGTCAGTGGAAAGATATTATTAGAAGGAACCAACCTGTTAGAGCTAAGCGAAAAAGAGATGCGAAACATCAGAGGATGCAAGATATCAATGATATTCCAGGAGCCGATGACGTCCCTTGACCCGATGTTTACGATTGGCTCTGAGATCATGGAAGTCCTCAAACTGCATCACGGGCTGAAAAAAGACGAGGCGCGAAAAAAAGCAATCGAGTCGCTGTACACAGTCCGATTCCCAGACCCGGAGAAACGGATAGACGATTACCCCCATGAGCTGTCTGGTGGGATGCGGCAGCGGGTGATGATCGCGATGGCATTATCCTGCAACCCTGCGCTGCTGATCGCTGATGAGCCGACCACCGCCCTGGACGTGACAATTCAGGCTCAAATCCTCAAATTGATGGACGAACTACGAAAAAAGTTCAACACCTCAGTCTTACTTATCACACATGATCTTGGGGTGATTGCGAAGACCTGCGATAACGTCGCGTTAATGTATGCAGGATACATGGTCGAATACACCGATGTTCACACGTTTTTCAAAGAACCTTTACATCCCTATGCACAGGCGCTTTTGAAATCGATCCCACGGCTTGATATCGACGCGAAACGCTTGAAAATCATAAAGGGGCTCGTCCCCAACCTGCTTGATCTACCCACCGGTTGCCCGTTCCACCCGAGATGCGACTATTGTTTTGAGCCCTGCACAAAAACAATGCCACCGTTGGTACAAGCAGGGAAACGTCATTGGGTACGATGCTACCTCGTCGGAGGTCTCTGACACATGGATCATCTCGTTGAAGTAACAAACCTGAAGAAATATTTTTACCAGGGTAGCGGACCATTCAAAAAAAAAGAAGCGATCAAAGCACTTGATGATGTGAGTTTTTACATTAAAAGAAATGAAATCCTTGGTCTCGTTGGGGAATCCGGGTGTGGAAAGACCACCTGTGGAAAGCTCATCCTTCGATTAATAAACCCTACAGCAGGTACGATCTGTTTTGATGGTCAGGATATAACGCATTTTAAACAAAAACAATTAACAGAGATCCGAAAAAAAATGATGATCATCTACCAGGACCCCTATGGGTCTCTTGACCCGAGGATGACGATCGGAGCTGCGATCGCAGAACCTATGGAAGTCCATAAATTGACCAAAACCAAAGACGAAAAAGAAAATAAAATCATCGAGCTGATGGAAAAAGTAGGTTTGACACCAGATCAAATAAACCGGTACCCTCATGAGTTCAGCGGTGGTCAACGACAGAGGATCGGGATCGCACGGGCGTTAGCGACCAATCCTTCGTTTATCGTCGCAGATGAGCCAGTCTCCGCTCTTGATGTCTCCATTCAGGCACAGATCATTAATCTTCTGAAGGATTTACAGAAGGATTTTGGGTTGACCCTGTTGTTTATCACCCATGATCTCAGCGTGATAAAACATTCGAGTGATCGGATAGCGGTGATGTACGCAGGCAAGCTGGTGGAACTGGCATCAAAACAGGATTTATTTTCTGAGCCACTTCATCCATACACCCAAGCGTTATTGTCGGCAATTCCAGTCCCAGACCCCGACCGGCAGACACAATATATACCGTTGACTGGTGAGGTCCCCAGTCTCATCCATCCACCACCCGGCTGTCGATTTCATCCCCGCTGCACCCAGGCAAAACCAGAGTGTTCAACAAGAGAGCCAGCACTACTAGAAGTGAAAAAAGATCATTTTGTATCCTGTTTTCCGTCCTAATCTCAGTCGGATGAGGCGTGAATTTTCCTCATTTGAGGAAAAAAAAGAAAATGAAAAAGTAATTAAACATTAGAGAGTATATATTGTTGAAACTCTTATCATAGAGAAGGTGAAAGAAAGAGGGAACATAATCATGGGAAGTTTTAAAAAGAAAGACATGAAGGCTGGTGTTCTTGCGATCATTATCTGTGCGATGTTCATTAGCATCGCGTTTAGTGGATGTACCCAACAACAAGACGAAGAAAAACCTGAAATTAAGAATCCAACGACGATGGTCAGATATGACATCGGTGATGCGAAAACGCTAGATCCAGCAGATGCATATGATACAGGGTCCTCCGAACCAATCTTCCAGATCTATGACACGCTTGTTACCTATGAGGGAAACAACACGAAAACATTCTATCCGTGTCTTGCGACAGATTGGTCTGTTTCAGATGATTCTTTAACATGGACGTTCAATCTACGCCACGACGTTAAATTCTCCAACGGAAATGATTTTACCGCAGAGGATGTAAAATATTCGTTTGATCGAGTGTTAACGATGGGCGCCCCAGAATCTGGTGTGGACTGGATTCTTGGACAATGTATGGATACAAACAGCACCACAGTGATTGATGACTATACTGTTCAAATACAATTGACACAATCATATGGTGGGTTTTTAGCTCTTATGCCGTATACGGTCGCTGCGATTGTTGACAAGGACTACGTGGAGGCAAACGGCGGTGTTGTCGCAGGTGAAGAAAACGTCTGGATGAAAGAACATCCGATGGGCACTGGTCCGTACGTGCTTGACCATTGGACACGGGCAACGGAAATTGTCTTGAATAGAAACCCGACGTATTGGGGTGGCTGGGAAGGAAATCATCCAGAGAGAGTTGTGATAAAATACGCTGATGAACCAGCAACACGAATCTTAGCACTGAAAAACGGGGATGCTGACTTTACCTATGTCCCCTATGCAAACCTCGAAGATGTCATCGGTGAGAAAGGAATTGTTGTCCATCCCTTTGATAGTTATGATGTCGCACTGCTTGCCATTAACACGAAAGCAACGAATAACGAGTTTTTGGCAGATGGCCAAGTACGAAAAGCATTAAGCTACGCGTTCGACTATGATACAGCCATTGATACAGCATGGAATGGGTATGCAAGCAGACTTGCAGGGGCAATACCAAACGGAATGCCGTATTACGAAACACAAAACAATGGCCAGCCCTACTATGATTATGACTTGACAATAGCAGAACAAATACTCGATGACGGTGGATACGCTAAAGATTATGATTTAGACGGAACCATGTATCGGTTCAACGGGACAACCATCCGACTGTTCTATAACGCAGGGAACTCAGAACGGGAAACGATGGCAGTCATGTTCCGCGCTGCTCTTGATGAAATCGGTATTCTCTCCTCGATTATCGCAGAAGGATGGCCACAACTACTCCACAGGATGTATACGACGGATGACTGGGACATGATGTTTATCGGATGGGGACCAGATTATAACGATCCTGATGACTATATCTCACCTTTTATTGGCTCTGCTGATATCGGACAAGATACCTATAACACTGGGTATATGAACGCAACTGTTGACGAGAACATATTAGAGGGAAAATACTCAGCAGATTCTGCAGTGCGAGCAGCTGCCTATAAAGCCGCATATGACATCTATATCCAAGAACCATCCATGATATTCCTCGTACAGAGGCAATACATCCGACCATGGAGAGATTGGGTGCAGAACTATTCATACAACCCAGTGCGTGAATGGTACTACTACGATTACTACAAAGCGTACCCATAAAAACCCTCTCTTTCTTTCTTTTTTTTTAAATTATGAAAACATGGGAATTCATAGTCAGAAGACTACTGCTCCTTATACCCGTGATTATTGGAGTTACCATTATCACGTTTACCGTTTCCCATGTTATCCCAGCAGATCCAGCACGAGCCTTTGCAGGAGGACCAAAAGCTCAACCTGATGTCATCGAAAGAATAACAAAGGAACTGCATCTCGACCAGCCGCTCTGGATTCAATATTTTTATTATTTGAACGATATCGTTCATTTGAACCTTGGAAAATCATATTTGGAAAGCCGACCAGTGGTTGACAGCCTTGCTCAATATTTTCCAGCGACGTTGGAACTGACGATTTTTTCTATGTTGATCGCAATCCCTCTTGGTATCGTTGGCGGAATTGTTTCGGCGATACGACGGAATAAATTATCAGATCATATCACACGAATCATTGCGATTGTCGGATATTCGTTGCCTATCTTTTGGTTAGCACTCATGTTGCAATATGCCTTTGCGTATCAGTTCCCGATTTTGCCGTTGGAGGGGCGTTTGGCTATTGGGATGAACGCACCATCGTCCATTACCGGATTATATGTGGTTGATAGTATTATTACAGGGAATCTCGACACGTTGGCATCTACATTATATCATCTTATCTTGCCAGCGTTCACGTTAGGGTTTGCAACACTTGCATTAATTCTTCGTATGACACGGTCGAGCATGCTTGAAGTCATGGGGATGGATTACATTCGTACTGGGAGAGCAAAAGGACTATCAGAACGAACTGTTATCTATAAACATGCACTGAGAAACGCCTTGATCCCAACAGTAACGGTCACGGGTCTTTCCTTTGGTGGGCTTCTTGGTGGTGCTGTGCTGACGGAAACGATTTTTAATTGGCCGGGGATGGGGAGGTTTGCTGCACGAGCAGTTTTGGGTTTTGATTTCAGCGCAGTGATGGGATTTACGATACTCGTCGCAATTATCTATGTTGTAGCCAATCTTATTGTTGATATCCTATATGCGGTGATTGATCCACGAGTGAAGCTCGGAGGTGGATAAGATACGACCGCATGTTAAAATCGTAGATGATTTCTTAAAAAAACATGAATCAAAAATTAAAGATCTACGGTTCATGGCCCATCTCTTCCGAAAAAGTCTTTTATCGATGATTGGATTGATATTGATTCTTACACTGGTAATTGTCGCTTTATTTGCACCCTTCTTAGCAAGTCAACACCCGTCCTATGTCAGAGTAAGCACCGAACAGGGTACGACAGTCACCGAAGAACGATGGGACATTGATTTTAGTCAAAAACTACTCCCTCCTAGCGCAGAACATTTATTCGGAACAGATGATTTTGGACGTGATATCTTCAGCATGGTTATCTACGGATCTCAAACATCGTTCCGTATTTGTATTATTGTTGTTGCAATCTCAACCTTGATTGGAATTATACTAGGGGGGATTGCTGGGTATTTTGGTGGGATCATCGATGAGGTCTTAATGAGAATCACCGATGTCTTCCTTGCAGTACCATACCTAATTTTGGCAATGGCGATCGCGGCTGCATTAGGACGAAGTATCGATCATATCATGGAAGCAATGATTATCGTATGGTGGCCTACCTATGCTCGTTTAATGCGAGGTCAAGTACTCGCAGTCCGTGAACAACAATTTGTTGAAGCAGCACGAAGCGTTGGTGCGAGTAACTCACGGATCCTCTTCCGACATATCTTTCCAAATTCATTTGCACCATTACTGGTAGAAATCACATTAGATCTTGGCGCCGTTCTTCTTGTCGCTGCGGGACTCAGTTTCATAGGACTCGGAGCATCTCCCGGGACAGCGGAATGGGGGCTGATGATATCATCAGGTCGAATCCATATGTTCCATGCCTGGTGGTACGTCACCTTCCCCGGTCTTGCAATCCTGCTTGTTGTCCTTGGATTCAACCTCCTTGGTGATGGTCTGAGAGATGTGACCGATCCTAAATTACGAAGGTGATTTCATACAAGACGAACCGTTACTCAAGATAAAAGACCTGAAAACCTACTTCTACACTTACGAGGGAGTCGTCAAAGCATTAGAGGAGACTAGCTTTCAAATCTGGAAAGGAGAAACATTTGGGCTGATCGGTGAAACAGGTTGTGGTAAAAGTGTTACCGCACTCTCGGTGATGGGCCTTATCCCACAACCACCGGGAAAAATCATGAAAGGAAGCATCCTTTTCAAAGGAGAAGACCTGCTAAAAAAAACAGAAAAAGAAATGCAGAATATCCGCGGGAACAAAATTTCGATGATTTTTCAAGAACCAATGACTGCCTTAAACCCAGTCTATACTGTCGGAGAACAAATAGCAGAAGTGATTTTGCTTCATGAGTCGTTCCCAGAGCAAGACCAGAAAATCCCCTGGTACAACTTCTGGAAAAAACGGAAAATAAAAAAAATCATACAAAACAAAGCATTTGAAAAAGCGATCACCACGTTGGATCTTGTAAAAATCTCAGACCCAAAAAAAGTTGCTAAACAGTATCCACATGAATTAAGTGGAGGAATGCGTCAGCGCGTGATGATCGCGATGATGCTTGCCTGTAACCCTGATTTATTGATAGCAGATGAACCAACAACCGCCCTGGATGTCACCGTCCAAGCACAAATCCTTGATTTGATGAAAGAATTACAACAGCGCGTGGGTACCGCAATCTGGTTGATCACCCACAATCTAGGTATCATCGCAGAGATGTGCAATCGGGTTGGCGTGATGTACGCAGGCTACATCGTTGAGATAGGGACGACCGAAAAAATCTTTGATAACCCGGATCATCCGTACACAAGAGGATTGATGAGAGCAATACCAAAGATCACGGAGGACCGGAAAAGATTAGATATCATCCCAGGGTGTGTCCCTAATCTTATCGAGCCACCAACAGGGTGCCGTTTCCACCCACGATGCAGATACCGAACGCAGATATGCACCGAATGCGACCCACCTCTCAGAGAAGTAGAAAAAGACCATCAGGTGGCATGCCATCATTATGAAACCGTGAAATATTCAGTTGCCTCGAGGGAGGAAGATGGAAGAGACTATTGTCAACGCAAGTAAACTGAAGAAATATTTCCCAATAAAGGAAGGAATTTTCTCCTCGACAAAAGAGCAACTCAAAGCAGTTGACAATGTCGACATCCAGATCCGGAAGGGTGAGACCTTTGGTCTTGTTGGTGAATCCGGGTGTGGGAAGACAACCCTGGGTCGCATCTTGATTCATCTGATCCCGCCTACCGCGGGCACTTTGTTGTTTATGGGATCGAATCTTACTGAGATTAAGAAATCAGAGCTTCGGAAGCTCCGACCTCATATGCAGATCGTGTTCCAGGATCCATCCTCTTCGCTGAACCCTCGGATGACGGTCAAGACCATCATTGGTGAGCCGCTGAAAATCAACAAAAGGTTCAAAGGAGAGGAATTAAACGCCAAAGTCCTTGAATTATTATGCACCGTTGGGCTTGATGTACAACATATGTACCGGTACCCCCATGAGTTCAGTGGCGGGCAGAAACAACGGATTGGTGTAGCAAGAGCCCTTGCGTTAAACCCTGATTTCATTGTGCTTGATGAGCCAACCTCATCACTAGATGTCTCTGTGCAGGCTCAAATCCTCAATCTCTTTAAAGACCTACAAGAAAAATTCCAGCTGACGTATTTGTTTATCACCCATGACCTCAGTGTGATCAAATACATCAGTGACCGGGTCGGAGTCATGTACGCAGGCAAAATCGTAGAATATGCCCCCACCAAAGATCTCTTTTGGGAGCAACTCCATCCCTATACGAAAGCACTGTTGTCCGCCATCCCTATTCCAGACCCTAGGGTGAAACGAAAACATATCCATTTGAAAGGGGAAGTCCCTAGTCTGATCTCACCACCCTCCGGATGTCGATTCCACCCGCGATGCCCGTTTGCCATGCCGAAATGCTCAGAGGCAGAGCCAGAGCTAAAAGAGTTTCATAAGGATCATTTTGTCGCCTGTTATCTGTATTAATGGTGCTCACGATAGTTTTATACAATGTTAGGATTTGTTGGATAGTAGCTTATGCCATTACGAAAGAGCCGACTGGATTTTCATGTGGAAAAAACAGAGAACCTGTTAAATTATCTTCTTAAGAAAAAAAAGGAAAACATCCAGAACAGCCTTGTCCGACCACTCTATCAAGAAGCCCTAAAAAGCCTTTTTCTCGTCGGGATCCTGCTCCTTGACACATTAATTCCCCTAGAAGCCTATCGCAGTCTCGTTTCTCCCTTGAACATCGTGGTCTCGGTCATCATCCTTGGTGTTTTGCTGTACCTAGAAATCCGCCTGTATAATGCACTTTGGGGAAAAAAAGGTCGTTGGTCCATAGAAAAAAGTAAAAAAACAATCGCAACATCAACTGAAGAAAAAACAGATGTGAACTGATTATTTCTTTTCCCGAACCCAATTATAGTGCCGCATTTTACTGGTTTCCCCAAAACCACAGAACGCACAACGTCTTTTTTGCGCATGGAAGGAATGTCTACCGCATCGCCGACATGCGATGTGGGTGGTTTTATTACCAGCTCTGCATGTTGTTCCTTTTGTCATAGTCGATACCCCTTATTCTAAGGTGATATATAAATGATATTGTCCCCTCTGACGATGACTTTGTCATGTTTTGATTTCTTCTCAGAACGAACGATCTCATCAGCGGTTTTCAAGACAAGGTTCATATGAGGAACATCATAACCGTCAAGGATCCCTTGGTATTCGACACCACCTCGTAGCTCGACGATGACTCTGCTGTTCAGGCTGGCATGTAGGAGTTTTAATGGTTTTTCCATAACTGTTACCTAGGAGAGACGAAATGGAGATTGCATTTATAACAGTTTGGGCCTTCTTCTCCAGGATAACTATTAAAACATTCGTTGGAATATCTTCTGCATGGCTGTCAAGATAAAGAATCGGCATCGTCTCAAGGAACGGGATGTAAAGGAGCTATCAGCTGATTTACTGACCAGGTTTGGTAATGATTTTTTAAAGGGAAAAGTAGCGGTCGATACCGGATCTGTCGAGGAATTCACAGTCCTGCTTGTGGAGGATAGCATGGATTTTATGATGTATGATAACAAGGTTGTGTTTACGCTGCAGGGGTTGATAAAGCATCAACCTAAAGCAAAATATGTCGTCATCGACATGGGGGCTGTTGTTTTTATCACGAAAGGAGCTGATGTCATGGCTCCAGGGATCTCTGATGTGGACCTGATGATTCAGAAGGATGATTTTGTCTGGATCTGCGATGAGAAACATCGCAAACCGTTGGCAACAGGGATTGCATTAATGACCGGAGAGGAGATGAAGACGAAAAAACCAGGCAAAGCAGTCAAAACACTGCAGTATGTCGGTGATCGGTTCTGGCTGTTGACGCACTAGGAATATCCCTGATTATTATTGTACTATCTCGGTGATGATGTCCGGTAGTCTGTGAAGGTTTTTTGAGAACCGATGATCATCGGTGTATAATTTGATGGTTGCGTTCTGCGCCTGTGCGAAAGCAAGGATCCATTCGTCTGGAACGACATCGTCAAGGACCCCGCGCAGGATTGTGATAATGGCAGGGATCTTCTGCTGGAACAGTCGCGGGTCTCTCATTTCTTGTAGAATTCTTAAAGGCATCCCTTCGATGGTGGTAAGATCTATTTCTAGTGGGATGATCGCTGGGTTAAGAAGGATGAGTTGTTTTACATTTGAATGAGTCAGAGCAGCGGAAGCAGCGAGGAATCCTCCGAGAGACGAACCGATAAGTACCACCTGTTGATCGTGTGCTATGACTTCTGAGATACGGTTCAAACATTGTGAAATAATCAGTTCCTCAGGATTGCATTCTCGATATTTTATAGGTATTGCGTGAACTGATTCTTTGAGGAGTGTTGCTTTTTCCCCGTTGGGACTTGATTGGTATCCATGGAGGTAATATATCATATTTTTCACAGGGGTTTTCTTTGTTTCGAATGGGTGTTGATAGAAAAAAACATTTAGACCGATTGATGTTGGTATCTATGGCGTTTCTGGTTGTGTGACTGGGATTGAATCTTGTTGGGTTATTTCCTCTGGTTTTTCTGCTTCTTCGCTTGCGATGATCTCTGCTTTGACCTCGTCTAATATTGTTAACATGTCATGAAGTTTAATTCGTGGTTCTTTGATGAATCGTTGACGAACAGTCCATTCCCATTTGCCGGTATCGAACATTTTGATTTTTAGTGTTATGCGTTCAACAAGTTTTCCGTTCTCGTTCAACCTCACACCCGAACCGATATCCGTGGTTATTGTTTATATGTTTTTCTTTTTCGCAAAAGGAGAATTAAAACAGCAATAGCACATAGGGGAAAAACTAGGGTAAAACCAGGTGTTTTCCGCGGCTCTTGATACGACGTCAGCCCATAGGTTTCATTATACACATATTCCCACTGTCCATCTCCATCTTTATCAATGAAATAGCTATCCCCGTTCCATTGGACGGACACGGTTTGATGCGTTTCATCTGAATAGAACGCATCATAGGTGCCATCTCCATCGTTATCAAGTAGATATCCTGCGCCCCGTGTTTGGATAGCATCAATGTAAATAGTGATTTTTGAAGAAGTTTCGTATTTGTTATCAGTTACTATCACAGTGAGATTATAGCGCCCTGCCGCATTCCAGCTATGATTCACTGAACAATTCATACCACTAGAGATATTCCTTCTTGACTCGGTTATGGAACCGCTCCACTGAAACGTATATTGCAAAAGATCCTTATCAGGATCTGTTGATGCAGCAGAATAGGTGTACAAAGTATTCTTTGTACCGCTGATTGGCCCGTGGATTGTTGGTTTTGTCGGTGGTCGATTGGACTCTCTGATGATACAAATGGTCGTATCATTGTCTATACCAGATCTATTATCAGTGATAGTAAGGGTGACGGTATAAGACCCTGCTTCTGAATAAGTATGACTGACAATCTTTCCGCCAGCATTGGAATTATCACCAAAATCCCACAACCAGGTCACGATACTTCCATCAGGGTCATAACTATCAGATCCATTAAAAAAAATCTGTGAATTGACAGATCCTTTGTAGGGCTCCCCAGCAGACGCATCTGCGATTGGTTTGATATTCTGTGGTGGGACGGGAGGTTCTTCACCACCACCCCCAGATTGTGCAGCAGTCTTAAAATTGAACAGCGGACTTATCGAAGAATTATCCATGGAATCCCACGCAATGATTCTCCAATAGTATATTGTGTTAAAACTTAATGTTCCAGGATCATAAGACGTATTGGTCTGATTCGTGACTTTGTTTGGTGGTGGACTCGCCGTGCCAAAATACACATCGTATTTAACTATGTCGCCAGGATCAGGATCACCACCTACCCAGCTGATATCAGCATTCACTGTTACCCCAATGGAATTATTTCTTGGTGAAGGAGAACTTGGAACATTAGGTGGATGATTCGTCTCGGATTTTGTTGTAAAATTCCAAACAGGTCCAGGACTAGAAAGATCAGAATCATCCCATGCCACAATCCTCCAATAATAGACCGTCACGTATTCTAACGATCCTGGAGGGTCATAAGAAGTAGCAGATTGATTATCATTGACCTTAAGAGGAGGATTTGACGTACCGAAATATACAGTATACAAAACCGGGTCACTATTAGGGTCGCCTCCAGTCCAGCTCAAATTCACATCGATGGACGCCCCTAAAAAACCATTTGACGGAGATGGGTCACTTGGGATGTTGGGTGGTTCGTTCGCTTCTATACCTGTGGTGAAACTCCATAATGGTCCAGCCGTTGAAGCATCCTGTTCATCCCATGCGACAACCCTCCAATAGTAGGATGTATTATAGTTAAGCACCCCCGGATTATAACTCAGACCAGAATGATTATTTTCCAAAAGAGGAGGATCGCCAGAAGTCCCAAAATACACATCATACGTCACTGCATCATCAGGATCCGGATCATCACAGGTCCAGCTCAAATCAGCATTGATAGATATATTCGTCGACCCATTCGAAGGTACAGGATTATTTGGTTGAGATGGTAATTGATTTGTTTTAAAATACCAGATTGGACCTTGTTGAGTCTCATTATGAATATCCTTTGCAACTATTTTCCAATAATAAGTTGTACCATAGCTCATTGTATCAAGAGGATATGCAGAGTCAGAAATATCACTCCCTTCTAAGGCTGGTGGACTACTCTCTCCAAAATACACATCATATGTTAGCGAATCATTATCGGGATCGCTGCAATTCCAGCTTAAATCAGCATTTATCGATATTACTAATGAACCATTGGACGGATTCGGTTCACTTGGAATTACTGGAGGGCGATTTGGTTGTAATTCGGTCGTAAACGTCCATATTGGACTTTGGGAAGAACTATTGGAGTCCCAAGCAACAATTTTCCAATAATAAGAT
>Ga0105105_10000585_pt1 | contig 16431 bp, 14 predicted proteins | sample PPLLaktember2015_4_FD_79108 | JGI IMG/M metagenome (GOLD analysis project Ga0105105, IMG submission 79108) | Freshwater sediment microbial communities from Prairie Pothole Lake near Jamestown, North Dakota, USA - PPLs Lake P8 Core (1) Depth... | ecosystem: Environmental > Aquatic > Freshwater >... | reverse complement strand
GGAAGACGGTCAGGACATTTTCGTCCACCACACCGGCATCAACGGCAGCGGTTTCAAAACCTTGAAAGACGGCGACCGCGTTACCTTTGACATCACGCAGGGCAAAAAAGGCCCCGCGGCCGTCAACGTCACGACGGTCAGCTAACCCCGCTTTGTGAAAAAAAGCCTTTCAGCTTTTAAAGCTGAAAGGCTTTTTTATGGCTCCCCGCGCTTCTTGAACCGGACAAATTTTTAAATTATGACAAGATCAAGCATTTATCCGGGTTGAAATAAAAGTAAAGCTCGTCCCCTTCTTCCTGAGTCACATGATGCGAGACCTGCGCTCTTATCATGATGTCATTGATGTTGATAAAGTAATATAAAAAATTGCCTAAGTAAGCCTTATGCGCCAGAACCCCTTTGAACTGGTTCTCCATTTCTGGCACCGGTCTCTCTGCAACGGCGACATCCTCCGGTCGAATGGACGCAAAAACCTTTAGACCGGCTGCCGCCGGGTCGAGGCCTTTTCGGCATCGGATTTTCTTGCCCAATACGGTGTGAACATACACGGTTTCGGAATCCTTCGGAACCTCGGCGACTTCACCGGGTATAAAATTCATGGCCCCGATAAAATCGGCGACAAACCGGTTGGCCGGCTGGTCATAGATTTCCTCCGGTTTGCCGACTTGCTCGACGTTGCCCGCGTTCATAACGACGACCCGGTCGGAGATCACCATCGCCTCGGCCTGATCGTGAGTGACATAGACCGAGGTGATGCCCATCCGCCGTACCAGGCTCTTGATTTCAAATCTCATTTTTTCCCGGAGCTTGGCATCCAGGTTGCTCAGCGGCTCATCCAGCAGCAGCACTTTCGGGTTACGGATAAGCGCCCGCGCGAGCGCCACCCGCTGCTGCTGGCCGCCGCTCAATTGGGACGGGTAGCGGTCTTCCAAGCCATTCAAGCCCACCACATCCAGTACCTGCTGCGCTTTTTCCTGAAGGGTCCGCCGAGGCAGATTCTGGACTTTCAACCCATAGACAACATTTTGATAGACCTTCATGTGAGGCCATACCGCGTAATTTTGGAAAACCATGCCGATGCCGCGGTTTGAGGGCTGTACAAATCCCTGCGTGATCATCGACTTGCCGTCAATGATGATCTCGCCTCCGTCCGGTTTTTCCAATCCGGCGATACAGCGCAGCGTGGTGGTCTTGCCGCAGCCGCTGGGTCCCAAAAGCGTCAGCATTTCTCCCTGCTGTACTTCCAAATTAATGTGATTGACCGCAGTTACTTTTTTAAAGCGCTTGAAAAGATCCTTGATCTCGATAAATGCCATGGAATGGATCTCCCTCCCTCAACCTCAGCGGCGGTGCATCGGATTTGGGGTCAGACACGCTATCCCTTAGGTGCCACCGGGACCCCAGGCCGCTTTGAGGATGCCCCCGCTGATGCGGGCGATGATCAACAACAAGATAAACGTGATCACGATCATCAGAAACGCCATCGCGGCGGCGATTCCGAATTCCATGCCGCGGTGCCAGTTTAAGAAAATCCCGATGGGCAGTGTTTCCCATCCGCCGCGATAGAGGAATATCGCCGTTGAGATTTCCTGGAATGCCATGACGAAGAACATGACCACCCCGACGAGGACTCCCTTTAGCAGCAGCGGCAGCGAGATATTCATGAAGGTCCTGAACTTGCCTACGCCCGAGACTTCCGAGGCCTCCTCCAGCGAGACGTCCAGCTGTAGATAGGAGGAATGGGCCATGCGCAGAAAATACGGAAGCCGCCTCGTGAACAGGGCGATCGGCATGATGATCCAATGCGTGGCCAGCGGAATGCCTTGCCAGAAAGCCAGAAGATAGCTGACCCCCACGGCCATTCCCGGAAATGCAAGCATGAGAGTGATCATGAAGTCGAGCGCATCTTTTCCCGGAACCCGGGTTCGGACAATGAGGTAGGCCGCTGGCAACCCGAAGACGACTCCGAAGATCAGTGCCAGTCCGCTGAAGACGAACGTGTTTTGGATCAAAAGAGGCGTTTCCACAAGAATGGCCCTGAAATTATCGAGGGTCCAATAGTCAGGAAAAGGCTCAAAGACCCACCTTCTGGAAAACGCGGCCAGACCCAATACCACCGGGATCAGCAGCACCAGGATGGCGATGAAGATCATGTACAGGTACGAAACCGATTTGATCAGGAGGCTCGGTTCGATCACTCGGCCCTCGGAGGTGGTCCCTTTGGAGAGACCGGTATACTTTTTCTTCTCGACCCACCACCTGGCCAGTAAAAAAAGCGCGATGCACACCGTTGAGGACAGTACCACCGCAACGATCCCCATGTATTTGCGATGCATATCGGTAAAATGATAGGCGATGTTGATGTAGGCGATCGAAGGCAGAAAATCCACCTGCCCCAAGATCATCGGGGTGAGCCAATCGGTGAACGGCCACAAGAATACGATGACAGCGCCGGCCAAGTAACTGGGGGTGCAGAGCGGCAGGGTGACCGTGCAAAACCGACGGAATCCGCTCGCGCCTTCCACCTCGGCCGCTTCTTCAAAAGACGGGTCGATGTTGGTAAAACCGGCGGAAAGGCTCAGGACGATGAAGGGGAGCATGTGCAGAGCCTGGACGAATACCAGTCCGTGCAGCCCGTAGATAAAATTCACGGGCGTCTGGATCAGCCCGATTTCCATGAGGAGCAGATTGGCGGTTCCATACTTTCCGAAAAAAATAATGAATGCAAAAACGCCGGCATAGGCGGGCAAAACGATCGGTAGGAGAATCAGCGCCGTGAAAACGGTTTTACCCCGCTGCCGATACCGCGCCAGAATGTATGCCAGCGGAATTCCGAACAGGGTGGTTGTCAGCAGAACGAGGGCACTGAGGACCAGGGTATTGGCAAAGGTTTTTAGATAATAGGTATCCTGGAAGAACTCCAGGTAATTTTGGATGCCCCTGGTATCTGTTCCGGCTATTTTAAAGCTCTCCAACACCAGAATCGACAGCGGGTAAATGACAAACAGCGCGATGACGAACCAAAGAAATGCCGATAGAGCTAAATTTCCCCGAGACATCCCTTGCCCTCTCGAAGCGCCCAGCGTCCCAAGCTGAGCCGTTCGCAACTTGAGACGCTGAGCGGGTATAGATCGCTGCGGCTGAAATCACCTCACGCAGGAATTCTGCAGCCGAACCTGCAGGGCATCGCGGTTACGGTTTGGCAAGCAGGCCGCGGGCTTGGGATGCCGCCAGCCGTGCAGCCGCGTAATCGCCGTTCATTTCAAAGAGCGTTCGAGCCTCTTTTATCTTGGCCTCGGCCTTCGTCACGTTCACTTTTTTGGTTTTGGCCGAATTGACTTCTCCTTCGACTTCTTCAATCAGGAAAAGACTGCTTTTCAACTCGCCCCATTTCCGGTAGATTTCGTACTCATAGTAACGGTTGACGTCGTCCCAGCGCTTGGTGGCGAGCGCCAGGTCATATTGGATGAATCCGACTTTCAAGTCCCAGAAGTTATCGACGCCCAGCGCATCCTTCGCGTGCTTGGCCATGGCCAATCCTTCCTTTTCCCAGGCAGAGAATTGGATGTCCTTGCGCGCAGGGAAGTACCCCCCTTCGAGCACGGCCTTCTGTCCTTCGATGCTGAAAAGCCAATCCAAGAAGATCTTTCCGATTGCTTCGTTGGGCGCATTTTTGAGCAAAGCGACCGCCTCGGGCGCCAAGATGGTCTTGTCCGGGAGCAGGTCGCGCACAGGATAGCCGTCTTTGCGCGCCACCATTGCGTTCATTTGTGGCTGGGCAATACCGATGGGAACCTCGCCGCGGCTGACGATGTGGGTAGTATCCGTGCTGCCGGTTGAAAAACGTGCCAGTTGGGCTGCCAGCAGCCGGTTGTAGGCCCATCCTTCCTTCTCGCCAAATCCCTGCAGAATGATTTCCAAGACTTCATGCACCGTTCCGGAAGCGTATGGCAGCGTCTGCACGACGCTGCCCCGGTAAATGGGATTGAGCAGATCCTTCCAAGTCTTCGGCGGCGGGAGCCTCAGCGCTTTCAAAACCTTCTCGTTGTAAAGGTTGGTGACGATCCAGGGTGAGAAGCACGTCCAAACCTCATCCTTGACCTTCATCCCCTGCCATTCGGCAGGCACCTGGTCCCAGTCTTTAGGTTTATAGGGGACCACCCGGCCTTCCTTTTTCAAGACCTCATGCGCCGGTGCGCCGGCGCCTAAAAAAATATCGGCATCCGGCTTGTCCCCCCAGGTTCTCACCTTGTCTACGCAAACCGGCCATCCACCCGGATGCACAAACGTGATGTCCACGTCTTTATCGTAGGTCTTTTTGTAGAACTGCTTGAATCCTTTGTTGAGGCTGTCTGCCAACTCCTTGTAGATAGGACCGACCCAGCCCAACTTGTCTGCGGCTTGGACGCTTGGAGAGAATGATGAAGCAAGCAACAGTGTGAGTGAAAGGGCAATGATCATGATTTTAGCCAAGCGGATCGTTTTCATTTTGACCTCCCCTCTCTTGATGGTTTTTGCGGATGCGCTGCGGATGTTGCGGGAATCCTCGGTTCAAACCCTTGCCTGCCTGTTGAAACACCGGTGCCGTCCATAACTCGTTTGTCAGTTTAATGCGAAGACCTACCGAACTCGACCTGGCAAGTCAAACAAAAAGGCCGCGACTATAAGGAAGCAAAAGAATATGGTTGCGGCAAGATGGCAAGAAGTGGCCGGCGTCAGGGCGAAGCGGCGGCACTGTGCGGCGTTACGCTTCAAGATAAAAGCGTTTCAACCATTTCCGCAAACCCCGGGCCACCGCAATGGCCAGTCACCCACGCTGGCAAGGCTTCCACGCGCCCGACAAACTGCCTGATATTGGCTACGCCCACCGCATGCGGAAAAAACGCGAACATGGGCTGGTCGTTGGGAGAGTCGCCCACAAAGACCACCTGGGCCTTGATCGCTTCCAGGTCTTCCTTGAAGACCTCTGCAAACAGCCGCCGGGTCATGGTGAGCTTGTCGTAGGCGCCGAACCAGCCGTTGACGTGGATGGAGCTGACCTTGGCCTGGGCGCCGGCCGCCTCGAAGATTTGAACGATCCGGTCCACCGCCGCCGAGGAAAGCCGGGGCACATCCTCGCAGAAGTCGATCGCGAGGTCCGCTTCCCGAAAGGCCTGGTCGGCCGACACCGCGCAGCCCGGTACCTCGGCCAGGATTTTCGCCTTCACGTCGGCCAGCCGGCGGCGGTCTTCCGCGCGCGCATCGGCCGGCTTGAAATAGCTCCGCTGCATCTTGCGCAGCGCGTGGTCGTAGCGGTAGTAAAACGCGCCGTTTTCACCCACGACCGCCGCGACCGGCCACAGGCGCGCGATGTGGTCGCACCAGCCGGCCGGCCGGCCGGTGATGGGAATGACCCGTTTTCCGGCCGCCTCGAGCCGCTCCATGGCGGCCAGAGCCGCCGCGGGCAGCCGGCCGTCAAGGGTCAGGGTGTCGTCGATGTCCGTGAGGACGTAGCGGAGGTGCTTCTTTAGATCGGCCGGGAAGTGCTGAACGGGTGTGAGCATGCCGCCCATCTTAGCGATTGGGCGCGGAAAGCGAAAGGGTTTTTCGTTGGATTGACCTCGACCCGCAATTGCCGTCATGGCCGCATGACCGCCACCTGTTCCACGGTCAGCGTTACGGCGCCCCAGTCCTCTTCGACCTTGCCCGAGAGCAGATACGGCCGCTCGCGGTCCAGCAGGTGGCAGAAGCGGCGGTAGGTCTGCGGGAAGAAGGTGGCCTCCACGAGCCCGGTTTCGTCCTCGAAGGTCAGAAACTCCATGGGCTCGCCCTGCTTGGTTTCCACCACCTTGCCGGTGATCAGCCAGCCGGCAAACCGCAGGCGCCGCCCCACGCAGCGCGGGAGATCGACCGCCTTTACCGCACCGGCCCGCCGCACGGCGTCGGCGTAAAGCACGATCGGGTGCCGCTCGCAGAGGAAGCCGAGGACGGCGAACTCCCGGCGCAGGCGTTCGCGGGCGTCGTCCGCGGGCAGACGCGGAGGACGCGCCTCGGCCGGCGGCGTTTCAAACAAGGACCGGCTGCGGGGAGCACTTGCGCCGCCTGAAAGCACCGCCAGCCGGCGCGTTGCGTCCCACAGGAGTTCGGCGCGGCTATGCCCGGGGCCGAGGCCGTCGAGCGCCCCACAGTGAACGAGTGCCCGCACTTCGCCGGCATCCGGCCGCACCTGTTCCAGGAAGCCCCTCAGACCGGTGTAGGCCCGGTCCCGGCGGCCGGCGACGATCCGTTCGCCGGTCCGCGCCGATAGGCCCCTGACGGCGAGCAGGCCCACCCGAAGGGCCGCCTTCTGACCCGTCCAGCGCAGGTCGCTCGCGTTCACATCCGGCGGCCGTATCGCGAGGCCCAGGCGCCGGGCTTCGGAGACATAGGCGAAAGCGCTGTAGAAACCGCCCTGGTTGCTGATGACGGCCGCCATGAACTCGGCCGGGTGGTGGGTTTTCAGATAAGCCGCCTGGAAGGAAACCCGCGCATAGGAGGCGCTGTGGGGCTTGCAGAAGGAATACCCGTCGAAGCTCATCATCATGTCCCAGATTGTCGTGATCTGCTCCTCGGAAACCCCCTGCGCCCGGGCGCCCTCGCGGAAGCGCCGGGCATAGTCCCGCAGCTGCAGCTCCCGGTCCTTCTTGGAGAGGATCTTGCGCAGGCCGTCGGCCTCGGCGTGCGAAAAACCGGCGAGCGCCACGGCCGCCCGCGACACGTCCTCCTGGTAGACCATGATGCCGAAGGTCTCCTCCAGCACGTCGGCCAGCAGGGGGTGGACGGGCTCCCACGGACCGCCGTGCAGCCGGCGGATGTACTCGCGGATGTAGTCGTTGGCGGCCGGCCGGATGATGCTGCTGTGGATGACGAGATGCTCGAAGCTGCCCACCCGGGACTTCTGCTGCAGCAGGCGCATGGCCGGGCTTTCGATGTAGAAGCAGCCCATGGTCCGGCCCTGGGCCACGGCCTGCTGGGTGCTGAAATCGTCCTCGGGCTCCCAGCGCGCTTCGTCCAACTCGGTTCCGTTCGCCCGCAGGTTGGCCAAGGCGTCGCGGATGACTCCCAGGCTGCGGTTGCCCAGGAGATCGATCTTCACCAGTCCGGCCTCCTCGGCCGCATCCTTTTCCCACTGGATGATCGGCACCCCCTTGGGAGCGCGCTCGATGGGTACGTACTCGTCAATCGGCCGGGGCGTAATGACGACCCCGCCGGGATGCACCGATAGGTGGCGCGGGGTGCCGATGATGCGCCGGGCGTAGTCGAGGATCTCGGGCCAGGGCGGCGGGAATTCCAGGGTTCGAGTCTCCGGCCGGCGTTTCAGCTCGGTCAGAAAGTCGGCCTGCGTTTCCTCGGCGCGCCAGTACCCGGGCAGGCGCCGGGACACCCGGCCGATCTCGGACTCGGTCAGGCCGTAGACCTTGGCCACCTCGCGCACGGCCAAGCGCGGCTGGAAGAGAACGTGGTTGGCCACCATGGCAACGTGGCCGCAGTGGCGCGAGAGCACGGCGTCCAGAACCCCGTCGCGCTCGTCCCAGGCGAAGTCGACGTCGATATCGGGCGGATCCGTGCGGCCCGGGTTCAGAAAGCGCTCGAAGTAGAGGTTGTGTTTGAGCGGGCAGACGTTGGTGATGCCGAGGCAGTAGGCTACCAGCGAGGCCGCCCCGGAGCCGCGGCCGCAAGTGCGCGGACTCAGGGCGACGATGTCGCGCACGATGAGAAAATAGGCGGCGAAGCCCATCGGCGCGATGAGGCCGAGCTCGTGCTCGAGACGTTCGACCACGGCCTCGGAAAGCTCCGCGCCGTAGCGCCGGCGGGCGCCGGCGTAAGCATCCGCACGCAGCCGCTGGACGGCGGATCGGGTGTCATGTCCCGCCAGCGGCGGCAGCACCGTGCCGAAGCGCGGGCCGGTGAAGGTGAGACGCTCGGCGACCGCCGCAGTTGTCGACCAGGCTTCCGGGCAGGCCATGAACCGCCGCTCGTATTCCGCCGGAGGAGCCAGCCAGGCATCCGCCGGCACATGGTCCTCCGCTTCGAGCCGCGAAAGACAGGTGTTGCGGGCGATGGCGCGCAGGATCCGGTGCACGGCGACGTCCTCCGGGCGCAGGAAAAAACTGCCGGGAGCGGCGACCGCCGCCACTCCCAACCGGCGGGCCGCGGTCCGCAGCGGGTGGGTGGCCGGAAGCGGCCGACGCGGCATGGCGGCTGCCACCGTGGCCCCGGCGGCATGCCAGGCTTCGAGCAGGTCGGGGGATGCGGTCAAAACCGTCAGACCGCTGGCGCGGGCGGTCAGCTCCGCCTGCAGGTCGAATTTCATCGGTTCCAGGTGGCGGCGGGTGAGCAGGCGGCAGAGGTTGCGGTAGCCCGCGTCGGTTTCCACCAGGCATACGGCGCGGCGGCGCCGGTCCGGGTCGGTGAGTTCCGCACCCACGATCGGGATGATGCCTTCGCGCCGGCAGGCGGATAGAAACGGCCACAGCCCGTAGAGATTATCGGTGTCGGTCAGCGCCAGGCGGTCATAGCCCAGCTGCCGCGCGGCACGGCAGATCTGCCGGGGTGAAGCCGTGCCCCACATGAGGGAGTAATGGGAGCGGACGATAAGGGGAATCATGGGGCGATACTCGATGCTGGATGTTCGATGCTCGATAAAGGACGGGGAAGAAGCGTCCGGGTTTGACCATCGAAGCCGGGAGCAGCTCCCACGAGGTTATGCTTTCTTTTATCCAGTATCGAGCATCGTTTCGGCCTTGGGCCGAACCGCTGCGCTGGCGGCACACGTCGTTCTGCCGATCGTGACCGCATCCCGGCCGAAGCGGTGGCGGACGGCGTCGACGGCGCCGATGAGCCGGTCGCGCTTTTGCGTGTGGCGTCGCTCCTCACCGAACAGGGCGAGCTGGGCCGGCGGGAATACCAGCCGGTCGCAGACCAGACGCAGGTGCCGGACCCGCACCCGCCGGGTCCAGGCCCGCAACAGGGCTTGGCGGGCGGGGTCGAACAACGTCCAGTCGTTGGCGGTCGCGGGCCGGACCGCGGCCTGGCGGACGCAGCGTCCGCCGTCGGAGTAGTCCAGGGTGACGGCCACCCGCTGCGCCGCCCGCCGCCGCCGCCGCAGCTCGTGGCCGGCGTGCTCCACCAGTCGGTAGAGGACGGCGAGCAAAGCGCCGGCATCGTTGGTATCGGTCGCGAACACGTGGCCCGCCGCGACGGCCGCGGGCTTCTCGCCGACCGCCCGCACGGGCGAGGGGTCGATGCCGCGCACCGCCTCGTAGAGAAACATCGCCCGGCTTCCGAACGGCACCCGCAGGTCCTCCAGGTCCAGGGCGGCGACTTCCTGCGCCCGCGTCAGATTGAACTCGCGCAGACGGATGAGGTCGTCGCCTTCGATGCCCGGAATCAGCCCCAGGCCGAGGGGGGCGAGAAACGCCTGCTCCTCGCCCGCCGTGACGATGCACTCGCCCTCGGGCTTGACCAGTCGGGTGGCCACCTTGGCGACGAGCTTGTTGGGGGCCACCGACCAGACGGGTGCCAGACCGAGGCTCGCGCGGATCTCCCGGTACAGGCGCACGGCCAGATCCACCGGCCGGCCGAACAGGCGGCCGGTGCCGGTCGCGTCGATGAAGAGATGGCCGTCGTCGTCGCCGGCCTCGATGCGCGGCGAGTAAGGCAGTGCGCGCTGCAGCAGGGCGTGCATGGCCTGCGCGTAGCGCTCGGGGCGCGGCGGCAGCACGCAGGCGTCCCGGCACAGGCGCGCCGCCCGGGCGAGCGCCATGCCCTTGCGGATGCCCGCCCGGTAGGCCTCTTCGCTCATGTCGTAGACGGCCGCCCGCCCGGCGCCCGGCGGGGCAACGACCACCGGCCGCCCGGCGAGCCGCCGGTCGATCGCCCGCTCCACCGCCACCGCGAAGTCGGCCACGTTCAGATGGATGACGCTGCGGTCCATAATTACGAAGCCGCGTCGAGCAGCCGGATCAGCTGCGCGGCATTGCGCGGCGCCTGGCCACGGACATGGTTGTTGAAGAAGATCGCCCCCTGCGCGGTCCGGGCAGCCATGCGGGGGATGGCGCCGTTCGTCCATTCGCGCAGCTCCTCATCACGGTAATCGTAGTCGAACTGTTTCTGCAAATTGCCCGAGCGCCAGCCCCGGGCGTTGCGGCCGTGGAAGCGGATATAGAAAAGCTCCGGATTGGTGACCACGTCGAGCCGCGGAAAGAGGCCCGGCAGCACCGGCGTGTCCACCGCCACGAGAGCGGCGCGGCGACGCTCGAGCTCGGCGAACACCCGGTCGGCCGCCCATGAGGTATGGCGGAACTCCACCGCCAGCGGCAGCCCTTGGAGTTCGTCCAGAAGCTCGGCGAGATAGCGGCGGTGAGCCGGGGCGCGGGTGAACCCCGGCGGAAACTGCAGCAGCAGCGCGGTGAGCTGGCCGGACTGCACCAGCGGAGCGATCCCTTCGCGGTAAAGCGTGGCCTGGCCGCGCCAGCGGTCGGGATCGACCTCGTGCGTGAGGGTGCGGGTCAGCTTGGCCGTAAAGCGGAAGCGGGCCGGCGCCAGGTGGAGCATGCGCTCGACGGCGGCCGCTTTCGGCATCTGGTACCAGGTATAGTTGAGCTCGGTAATGCCGAAGTGCCGGGCGTAGAGCGCCAGCATCTCGCTCGCCTTGGTGCCCGGCGGATAGAACCCGGCCTCCACCCACTCGGCGTACGAGTAGCCGCTGGTGCCCACGCGAAGGGAACCGGCAGGAAGCCGAACATTGGCGCCCATGAAGATCCCTCGAGCTCCTTTACCAGGGTGTTGAGAAACAAGTATCAGGCCGTCAGCCGAGGCGCACGGCGTTTTGGAGAGCGCAGCCTATTCGCAGATAGGTGAGCATTTCCAAAAGCCGTGCAACGAAGGATCACGGCCTGAGACGCCGTTTTTCAGCAGCCTGTTACAGAGGTGCGCGCAGCAGCCCGATCACCTTCCCCTGGATCAGGACCTCGCCGAGGCCGTAGCGCAAGGGGGCATAGGCCGGGTTTTCCGGCCGCAGCTCGATATGGCCGGCGCGCAGGAAAAAACGCTTTACCGTGGCCTCCTCGCCGCCCAGGAGGGCCACGACGATTTCGCCGTTGCGGGCATACTGGCGCGGCTCGCAGATGACCAGATCTGCGTCCAGGATCCCCGCCCCCCGCATGGAGTCGCCCTTCACGCGCAGAGCGAACAGGTTCTCGCCGCGGAAGACCTCGGCATCCACCGTGACCGAGCCGTCCCATTGGCCTTGAGCGTACATCGGCAGACCCGCCGTGATGCGGCCGACGATCGGCACGTCGCGGGCGCGCTGCAGCGCCGCCTTCTCACGGGCGCGGTTGAGCAGGTACACCGTCCGGCCGTAGCGGCCCTCGCGCTTCACCAGCCCCTTGGATTCCAGCATGCGCAGGGTCCGGGCCACGGCGGCATGGCTCACCTGGATGTCGGCGGCGGCTTCACGCAGGCTGGGAGCCCGGCCGTCGGTTGCGATTTTATGCCGCAGGTAGTCCAGCAGGCGCTGCTGCGTAGGGGTCAGTCGGTCCGGCATGGGTTCACCTCCTGTCGGCTTTTCCAATGCGGGAATAATAACAAACTTAATGTAAATGTCAATGTCAATGTAAACTTTTATGTAAACTAAAATCGTCCGCCGCCCGGCGGACGATTTGAAACCAGCGCGCCATCGCCCCGGCAGGCAAGCACCCTATGGGTCGCGATGGATCCGCCGGCGGGCGCCCCGGATTTCGGTGAAATTTTTGTGGGTATCCAAATCGATGGGAATATGCTACGCTTTTTCGCAGATGACCTGCGCTTGAGCCGTGGCGCTATAAGGGCGCTTCCCTTCCCCCTGTAGCCTGCGTTTCAAGAGGCAGGTCGCGCGTTTTTGCCTGGGCATAGTGTCAAGCGATCCAACGTATCCCCAGTCGAGCTACGCTTGGATCGACCCATGCCTCGGCTCGGACTTCATCCATATGACCGGTTCGGGTTCAACTACGGTTATGACGCCGCCGAATGCCGATATGCACCCATCGCCCTCCTGGCGCAAGACGCTTTACATCATGGTGTTCTGCCAGGTGATCACCTCCATCGGGTTTTCAAGCATTTTTCCCTTTCTGCCCCTTTATGTGAAATCCTTGGGGTCCGTGACCTCGCTCGGCACAGAGATGCTCTCCGGCCTTGTGTTTTCAAGCCAGGCGCTGACCATGATGATCGCCTCGCCGATCTGGGGGGCGGTGGCGGACCGCTGGGGGCGCAAGCTCATGGTGGAACGGGCCATGTTCGGCGGGGCGCTGATTCTGGGGCTGATGGCCTTCGTGCGTTCTGCGGAGGAGCTGGTGCTCCTGCGCGCCATCCAGGGGATGATCACCGGCACGATCGGCGCCGCCAACGCGTTGGTGGCCTCGATCGTACCGCGCGAGCGGTGCGGTTTTGCGATGGGGCTGCTGCAGGTCGGATTAGGCGCCGGCGTCGGCCTCGGCCCCATCATCGGCGGCGCGGTGGCCGACGCCTACGGGTACCGCGCAGCGTTTTATGTCACCGGGGCCCTGCTCGCGACCGCCGGGGTCATCGTCGCCATTGGCGTCAAGGAGCATTTTGTCCCCCCCGCCAGGACCGGCGGCCGCAAGCCGGGATTCTGGAGGGAATGGCGCCATATCCTCTCGGCTCCCGGGGTCGTAGGGACCTACGCGTTGCGCTTTTTGGACTCCCTGTCCCGCATGGCGTTCATTCCGATTCTGCCGTTGTTTGCGCTGGAACTCATGGACGAGGCGTCCCGGGTGAACAGCTTCACCGGCTTGGTGATCGGGTCGGCGGCTGCATCGGCGGCGGTTTTTTCGGTATTCTTCGGGCGCCTGGGGGACCACGCCGGAGGGCGTGGCCACCGGCCGATCGTCATCATCTGCGCGTTGGGCGGTTTTTTTTCCTTTTTCCTGCAGGCCTGGGTGGGCAGCGGCTGGCAGTTTCTGGCGCTGCAGCTTTTGGCGGGCATCGCCCACGGCGGCATCGTCACGGGTGTCACCGCTCTATTGGCTAGATATACGCCATGCGGTGAGGAGGGCGCGGTCTACGGGCTGGACAATTCCATCAACTCCGGCGCGCGGGCGCTGGCGCCCATGATCGGAGTCTCCATCGCTGCGTGGCTGAGCTTCCGTGCGGTGTTCGGCACCATTTCCTTGCTTTATCTCACCGCCGCCGCGCTGGCCCTCTGGCGCCTTCCGCGGGCCGCGAACTGCCACGCTCCCGGCCGCGAAGCCCAGTACTGAAACCCCTCAGTTGCGGCAAGCCGAAATAAGTAAGACCTAAATTGAGCGGTTTTATTACCTGACAGCGGACCTTCCCATAACAAGCAATGTAAGAATCGCTCAAACTAGGTAACAATCGCCTATCTTGGGCCTTGCATCCCTCAGCAAAGACTGAAGGCAATCCTTGACCGAATTGCTGGTTTGTTGTAGCTTTGTACTGACAATGTGTTAACACATCGTGGAAGGTTCGATCAATGATCAAGACCCTGACCAAACACGGAAACAGCCTGGCGTTGGTGATCGAAAAGCCGGTTCTGGAGCTGATCGGCGCGGATGCCGACACTCGGTTCGACATTTCCACCGACGGGCAGGTACTGATCCTTGCCCCCGTCAAGGATCCTGGCCGGATGTCGGATTTCAGGGCCGCTCTTGACAAGGTGAACGCAAGGTACCCCAAGGCCCTGAAAAAGCTGGCGGAATAGCTTGTGGGCCCAACCTTCCTCAGCCTGGCTGAAGTGTTGGAGATCCACAAGGATCAGGTGGCTCGCTATGGAGGAGCTCGCGGCATTCGGGATATCGAGTTGCTCAAGTCGGCCATAGGAATGCCCTCGGCGACCTACGGCGGGCAGTCCCTGCAAACGGATATTTACGAAATGGCGGCGACCTATCTGTTCCATCTGGTGAAGAACCATCCGTTCGTCGATGGCAACAAGCGTGTCGGTGCAGTGGCGGCGCTCGTCTTTCTCGCCTTGAATGGATTTGACGTCGAAGCTTCCGAAGATGATTTCGCCGAGATGGTGGTGGCCGTTGCCCGGGGCGAACTCGACAAGGCCGACGTGGCAGTATTCATTCGGCGATTCATACGCCCTGCCTGACCGTATCTAAACCCTACTGTTTCAACCGTGAACCTGAGTAGTGAGGAGGCATCATGGCGCAAGATCCTGGAATCGGCTACCGGGTGCAGGCGACTATTACGGGTGTCAAGGGCGAATGCGGCGCGGGGCACCGGGTGGGCGAGACGTTTGAAATCAGCTGCTACGATCCCGGCGGCCTGTGCGGCTGGTTCTACCATGACATCTTTCCCGGCCTTAGCACGTTCCAATTCGGGGGGAATTACCCCTGGTGGGAGGGAGACGCGATCGAGCTCAGGTGCCCGGACCCGCACAATCAGGTGACCATGTGGCTGAAACGGTTACCGCGGGGGTAGCCGGGAGTTTTTGCTAGAAAACCGAACCGGTATGACATAATATTATACCGGAGGTGATCCTTATGGCGGCATCAAAAATCGCGATTACCATTCTTGACAAGAGTCGGTTGGCCCGGGAATGCGCCAAACTGGATCGGGCCTTTGAGCAAAAAATAGCTGAAGAGGGACTTGCGTCGGGGTTGGAAGAATGGCCGCAATATTGAGGGGCGATATTTGCTGGGCGGATCTGAACCCAGTCATCGGAAGCAAACAGGGCGGACTGCGCCCTGTTCTTGTTTGAGCCACAACGTATTCAATGAGCGGTCTGGCACCGTTATTGCTGTGGCCTCCCCCGCAGGTGAGCTTTTTGTTCAATGAAAGCCTTGGCTGCGAGATAATTGAAAGCCGCCTTCCAATTCAGTCCTTATCTTTGCCCAGCAGTTCCTCTGACTCCATCCACATCACGTTGATGATCCCGAAGGCGCAGGCGAGCAGCACACCGAGGATCCAAGTGAAGTACCACATAGAGTCTCCTGTATTTCTAATGGTTTCTTATTAAAACGGATTGTAGCCCGGCGCCTTGTACAACATGTGCTGATTGTTCAGAATGTCGGGCTTGTAAACTTTTTCCGTCCAGTCGTCGGGGTGGATCTCTTCGATGGCCACCGAGACCGACTTCTCCGCACACGCTGCAATCTCCACGACGTCGCGGACGATTTCATCCGCTAAATGCTTTTTCTGCTCCTCGGTTCGTCCGGGATAAAGCTTTACGATCACATGCGGCATCCCCTCACCCTCCTCCACGCGCAGCCAGCCTTAAAAATCCCCCCGTCCCCTTTTCCAAAGGGGGCGAAGGGGAATTTGGTTCCCACATGGCACATTGGTCCGGCGTGTCATCACTTGGTTTCAATCTAATAGGCCGAGTGCGTTTCCTCCTGGATCCGTTTCACGGTGACCTTGCCGCGCAGCACGCGGTAGACCCAGCTCGTGTAGAGCAGCACCGCCGGTAGGAACAGCACCACGGCAACGAACATCAGGTTCAGCGTGCGGTGGCTCGAGACGGCGTCGTAGGCGGTCAGGCTCGCGTTGGGAAAGGTGCTCGACGGCATGACGAACGGGAACATGGCGAAGCCCGCCGTCAGGATCGTGCCGGCCAGGGCCGCCGCGCTGAAGACGAAGGCGACGCCGCCGCGGCCGGCGGTCGAAAGCAGCAGGGCCAGCACTCCCCCGCCCACCGCCAGCACCGGCGCCAGCCACATCCAGGGCTGGGCGGCATAGTTGGCCATCCACGCGCCGGCGGCTTTCTCAACGGTCTTGGCGAGGGGACTGAATGCCGTGCCCGGATCGGGGAAAGCCACCATGCGGTAGCCGGCGATCCCGTAAGTCTGCCAGATCCCGGTCAACACAAAGGCTGCGATAAAGACGATGCCAAAGATGCGTGCCGCGGCGCGGGCCCGCGCGGCGATCTCGCCCTCGGTGCGCATCTGCAGGTAGACCGCCCCGTGCATGACAAGCATCGACAGGCTCACCACGCCCGTGAGCAGGGCGAAGGGGTTGAGCAGCCCGAAAAAGCTGCCGCTGTAAAAGGGGCGCAGCATGTCGTCGAAGGTAAACGGCACCCCTTGCAGGAGGTTTCCGAAGGCCACCCCGAAGACCAGCGCCGGCACGGCGCCGCCGACGAACAGGCCCCAGTCCCAGGCGCTGCGCCAGCGCGGGTCGCTCAGCTTGCTGCGGTACTCGAAGCCCACCGGGCGGAAGAAGAGGGCAAAGAGCACGAGCAGCAGCGCCCAGTAAAAGCCGGAGAAGGCCGCCGCGTAGACCAGCGGCCAGGCCGCGAAAAGCGCCCCGCCGCCTGTGATGAACCACACCTGGTTGCCCTCCCAGGTGGGGCCGATGCTGTTGATGAGCACGCGGCGCTCGTCGTCGGTTTTGGCCACAAAGGGCAGCAGCGCCCCCACCCCGAGGTCGAACCCGTCCATGACGGCAAAG
>Ga0105105_10000584_pt1 | contig 16455 bp, 12 predicted proteins | sample PPLLaktember2015_4_FD_79108 | JGI IMG/M metagenome (GOLD analysis project Ga0105105, IMG submission 79108) | Freshwater sediment microbial communities from Prairie Pothole Lake near Jamestown, North Dakota, USA - PPLs Lake P8 Core (1) Depth... | ecosystem: Environmental > Aquatic > Freshwater >... | reverse complement strand
CAACACCGAGACCGCTTATGGGGCCGCATCCAAGGTGAAAATGAAGGTCCCGATCTTCACCGGTGCATTAGGCAGCACCGACATCGCGCGCAAGAACTGGGAGCATTTCGCGGTCGGCGCCGCCATCAGCGGTATCACCATCGTCTGCGGGGAAAACGTGTGCGGCATCGACTCCGGGCTCGAGCTGAACGCGCAAGGCAGGGTGATCAAATCCCCCGAAATGGACCGCCGCGTCCAGGAGTATCGCCGCTACCACGAAGGCTACGGCGACATCCTGGTGCAGATGAACGTAGAGGACACCCGCCTGGGGGTCGCCGAGTACGTCATCGAAAAACTCGGAGTGGAGACCATCGAGCTGAAATGGGGCCAGGGGGCCAAATGCATCGGCGGCGAAATCAAGGTCAACTCGCTCACGCGAGCGCTCGAGCTGAAAAAGCGCGGCTACATCGTGACCCCGGATCCGGAGCTTCCCGCCCACCAGGCGGCCTTCAAGGCCGGGCCTCTGAAGCAGTTCGAGCGCCACTCCCGGTTGGGGTTCATCGACCGTGAGGGGTTCATGCAGGAGGTCGAACGCATCCGCCGCATGGGTGCGCGGCGCATCACCCTCAAGACCGGGGCCTACCCGATGCGCGAGCTGGCCATGGCGATTCGCTGGTCGAGTGATGCGAAGATCGACCTGTTGACCATCGACGGTGCCCCGGGCGGGACAGGCATGAGCCCCTGGCGGATGATGACCGAGTGGGGGATCCCTTCCATCTATCTGCACTCCATGACCTACGAGCTTTGCGCGCGCCTCGCCCGCAACGGGCGCTGGGTGCCGGACATCGCCTTCGCCGGCGGGTTCTCCTCCGAGGACCACGTTTTCAAAGCCCTCGCCCTTGGCGCACCTTATTGCAAGGCGGTCTGCATGGGCCGGGCCCTGATGATTCCCGGCATGGTCGGTAAGAACGCGGAGAAATGGCTGCGGGGCGAGGACGATGGGCTGCCCAAGTCGGTCTCCCGTTACGGTATGACCAAGGAAGAGATCTTCATGAACTTCGAGGTCCTCAAGGATAAATACGGGGCCGAAGCAGACAAGTTCCCGTTGGGGGCGATCGGCATATACAACGCCACCGACAAGATCCGCGTCGGCCTGCAGCAGCTCATGGCGGGCACCCGTAACTGGGAAGTCAAGTACATCAGCCGGCAGGATCTCTTTGCGCTCTCCGAGGAGTGCGCCAAGGTGACGGGAATCCCCTATGTCATGGAGGCCTTCCGCGAGGAGGCCCTGGCGATCATCGACGCCTGAACATGAACTGCCATTTCTGCCACGAAAAAGGAGGTCTTCCATGTCAGAGATTCTGAGAATAGTGTCCTCGCGCGACCCGGCTGAAAAGGAGTTCCACCAGGCGGTCCGTGAGGTGTTCGATTCCGTGAAGCCGGTCCTCGAACGGCACCCCGAGTACCGCCGCAACGCCATCCTGGAGCGGCTGATCGAGCCGGAACGCATCATCCTGTTCCGGGTGCCCTGGAAGGACGACCACGGCCAGGCACACGTCAACCGCGGCTTCCAGGTGGAAATGAACAGCGCCATCGGCCCCTACAAGGGTGGGCTGCGGTTCCACCCCTCGGTGAACCTGAGCATCCTCAAGTTTCTCTCCTTAGAGCAGGTGTTCAAGAACGCGCTCACGACCCTCAACCTGGGCGGCGGGCAGGGCGGCTCCGATTTCGATCCCAAGGGCAAGTCGGACGACGAGGTGATGGGCTTCTGCCAGAGTTTTGCCGCTGAGCTCTTCCGCCATATCGGCCCCAATACCGACATCCCCGAGGGCGACATCGGCGTCGGTGCGCGCGAGATCGGCTACCTCTTCGGCATGTACAAGAAGCTGCGCAACGAGTTCACGGGAGTGTTCACCGGCAAGAGCCTGAACTGGGGCGGGAGCCTGATCCGGCGCGAGGCCACCGGCTACGGCCTGGTGTACTTTGCCGCGGAAATGCTCGCAACCCGCAACCAGAGCCTGGCCGGGAAGAGCTGCCTGGTATCGGGTTCCGGGAACGTGGCCCAGCACACGGTGGAAAAACTGATCGAGATGGGGGCCAAGGTGGTGACGCTCTCGGATTCCTCCGGCTACATCTACGACGAGGAAGGCATCGATCGCGGCAAGCTCGAGTTCGTGAAACGGCTCAAGAACATCCGCCGGGCTCGCATCGGCGAGTACGTCGACAAATACTCCCAGGCCGCGTTCGTGGAGCGGGAGGCGCCCTTTGACCACAACCCGCTGTGGGGCCACAAGGCCGACTGCGCCTTTCCCTGCGCCACCGAAAACGAGATCCACCACAAGGACGCCGAGCAGTTGATGGCGAACGGTGTCGGCCTCGTCGCCGAGGGGGCGACCATGCCGTCGACGCCGGAGGCGGTGGCGGTGTTCCTGGAGCGCGGAATCCTGTACGCGCCGGGCAAGGCTGCCAACGCAGGCGGGGTTGCGGTTTCAGGGTTGGAGATGGCCCAGAACAGCATGCGGCTGAACTGGTCGCGGAGCGAGGTGGACGAGCGGCTCAAGATGATCATGAAGGGGATCCACCGGACCTGTCTCGAGGCCGCCGAGGAGTATGGCAAGCCCGGGAGCTACGTGGTGGGCGCCAATGTGGTCGGCTTCCTCAAGGTGGTGAATGCCATGATGGACCAGGGGTTGGTGTAGCATGGATTTCAAAGCTGTTATTTTCGATTTGGACGGGACGCTTCTGGACACGCTCGAGGACCTGGCGGACTCCATGAACTGCGTTCTGGAGCGCAACCGCCTGCCGCAACACGAGCTTGCGTCTTACAGGTATTTCGTGGGCGACGGCATCGAGATGCTGGTGCGGCGGGCGCTGCCGTTTGAAATTGCGGATGAGGAAGAACTCAACCGTTTCATCCGCGAGATGAAAAGCGAGTATGCCGGCCGGTGGACGCAAAAGACCCGGCCCTACCCCGGCATCCTGGAGCTGCTGGACGCCTTTTCCGCAGGCGGATTCGAGATGGCTGTTCTTTCCAATAAACCCGATGAAGCGACCCGACACATCATCCAAGCGTTTCTGCCGGGCGTTTCCTTCCGGCTGGTCATCGGTGCCACCAGCGGAAAACCAAAAAAGCCGGACCCGACCGTTGCCCTGGAAATTGCAGACCGGCTCCGCATTGCCCCGGCTCGGTTCATTTATGTGGGCGACACTGCCATCGACATGCGCACGGCGGTTGCGGCGGGGATGTTCCCGGTGGGCGCCTTGTGGGGATTTCGTCCCGCCGAGGAGTTGATCGCAGCCGGCGCCGAACTGCTCGTGCGCAAGCCGGCAAGCCTGCTGCCCTGGGTTTCGCGGGCAGCGGCCACTTGACCCTGCTTCCGTGCATGACCCGATGACGTCGGCTACAGGTTGCCGGACAGGCTGAGCAGGTTTTTATTGATGGCCAGCCGGGTTTGCGGCTGGATGAAATCGTGCTGGTCTTCGATGAAGGGCAGATACGTCAGGCTGTGGTGCGTGGGGCGGATGGTCATGGCCGGGAGCAGCTCGGGCAGGCTCTGCCGCGGCTTGAAAAAGGCCGCCAGCAGCACTTTGAGGCTCTCGCAGGCCTCCACGACGGTCAGCGTCACCGGGTGATGCGGGCCGGGGGGCAGCATCGGCGCTACGCGGTCCTGTGCCTGCAGGAGTGTCAGGCTCTCGGCCAGGCGCATGAACACCTGGGCCCGGACCTTGAACGCCGGGGTCCAGAATCGGAACTCTTTCAGCCCGGCGGTACTGTCGACGATTTTCGGCAGGTTGGCGATCCGCGCCAGATCGGCATAGGATTTCAGGTCGATAACCGACAGGTCGCACGTGATCTGCCAGAATGGAAAATAGAGGCCGGCTTCTACAGGCTCTTCCAGACAGGCGGATTCGACCTGCCTGAGCGTCTCTCCGGCGGGATACCACACCGACCGGCAATTCCGGCAGAGCATCGCGAGCGTGTTGCGCGCGCCTTCCAGGTCCCAGCCGCAGGCGGGGCACAATGCCGCAACGAATCGAACGCCCCAATCCGGCCGCCCGCCCGCAAGCCCCGCATCGGGAAACCCGCCGCCGGCGGCCGCCACCGGGCGGTCCAGCACCGCGTCGTAGAGTTTGTCCGTCGTGTAAAACGGGGAGTACATCAGGCTCATGGATTCGCCGAGGTGGGCGCAGTGCAGGATGGGCTGCGGCAGCGTCTGGCCGAAGCGCCGGTTGAAGGCGGCGAGCGTCTCCTCGAACGACCGTGCCGGTCGAACGAATCGCCCCGGCATATCAGGGGACACAAATTTCAGTTTCAGGGCCTGGCTGCGCAGGCCCAGAGTCACCGGGATGGCGGGCGCATCGGTTGCGCAATGGCTCACATCGATGAATTTGTATTCGACCCCGGCCGGCAGGCTGAACAGCAGCATCCCCTTGAAACGCCAGTAAGGGACGTAAACCAGCTCCTTGCCGGCAGGGTTCCGGGCAGGCAGGACGTAGCGGAAGTAGTCGTGCGTCAGCAGCAGCGATGTGACCCGGCAGAACGGGCAGGCGAAGAGCCGGTCGGTCTCTTCCAGGTTGGCCGGAGCCCCGCACTGCGGGCAGGCTTGCTCGATCCGGAATGAAGTCATGGAGAGTTTCGGTTCACGGCGCTGGGTGCAAGGTTCAAGGGTTTGGGATTGGACGGCTTCGCAGGACGCGCCAAATTCAAGGCGTGCGAATGTCGCGGCGCGAGGCGTACTTGCAGTACGCCGCAGCGACAGCGACATGAAGCACAACGATGAAGTTGGGCGTGTTGCGAAACCGTCACAGCTTCTCCCCGCACTCATTGCAGTGCATGGAGCCCGCCAGGTTTTCGGAGCCGCAATGCGGGCAGAATTTCTTCTGGGGGGCGGTTTCCGTCGCAAGGCCGCAGCGCGGGCAGAACTTCGCGTTCGGCGCCAGGTTCTTGGCGCAGCGGGAGCACTGGCTGAACACGACCATCTGATGCCCGCACTGGGGGCAGAACTTGGAGTCGCCGGGAACACTGCTGCGGCATTCCGGGCAGGCCGCCCCCGGCACCGGCTCACCCGGAAGGCCGCCTGTTTTCTGGCCGCCGAAGTACTGGGCGAACATGGCCGGCAGCATGAGGCCCAGGCTGGTGCCCATGCCGGTGCCGGAGCCGGCTTCGCCTCCGGCGGCTTTTTCCATGGCCATGGCCGCCTTCATCTGCATGAGCTTTTCCATGTCTTTGAAAACGCCCATGCGGCTGCGGTCGTCGATCGCCTGCTGGACCTCGGGCGGCGGTGTTACGGCGTTGATGTAGAGCTGGGCCAGGCGAATCCCGAAATGGCTGAAATCCTCCTCCAGGCGCTTGCTCAGACCCTCGGACAGTTCGTCATATTTGGCCGGCAGGTTGAGGAGCGAGTCGAGGGTCTGCCCCATGTAGTCGTTGAAGCGCGACACGATCACGCTGTTCAGGTACTCTTCGACCTCCGCGGTGGTGTAAATCCCCTGGGTGCCGATCAGGCTGTTGATGAGCAGGACCGGCTGGGCCACCTGGAGGTTGAACACGCCGAAGGCCCGCAGGCGCACCAGCCCCAGCTCCGCATCCTTGTAGGCGACCGGGTCGCGGGTCCCCCATTTTAGGTTGGTGAACACTTTCAGGTTGACGAAGTACACCTCGGCCCGCAGGGGGCTCTGCATGGCCCAGGGAATGCTGGCAATTTTGGTCAGGATGGGGATGTTGCCGGTCTTCAGGGTGTGGCGGCCGGGGCCGAAGACCCCCACAGCCTTGCCCTTGTAAAAGAATACCGCGGCCTGGCTCTCCCGCACGGTGAGCTGGGCGCCGTACTTGATCTCCCCGGAGCCCTGCTCCGGGAGCCGGTGCACGAGCTCCTTGCCGCTCTCGTCAAACCACTCCAGATTCTCCAAAAAGACGATATTGTTGGTCCCCATGACCGCCTCCTGTGTGATGGGTGGGCGCTTCGGCAGTATTGCGTCTGCCGCATATTGCATTATCGGCTGTTTTTGCCAAGCGCTTGAGGAAAATACCGGCGGCTTGCCCGCCCATATACAGGGCTTATTATGAGTTCAGCCAGTAAAGACTTCAGGTTCCAACGACAACAGGCATAGGAGGGACACCGAATGATTCGAATCGCAAAAACATCCCGGCTGACGACGGATGAAATCATCCACCGGGCATCCACGTTTTTTGGCGAAAGCGGGGAGGGGCTGAAGCAGACAAGCCGTCAAGACTGCTGCGTATCCTTTGCCGGCGGCGGCGGTCACGTGTCGGTGTTCGCCGCGGACGATAAAACCCACCGCACGGTGGAGGTCGAGAGCCGGGAGTTTGAATACCAAGCCAAGCGATTCCTTGAGTCGGTATAAACGGCGAGCTGCGCCGTCCTACTGTGGAACGAAATCCCCCCGGCTCCCTTTTTCAAAGGGGAAGAGACGCCGGGATCCTCTTACTCCCCCTTTAGACAAAGGGGGTTGGGGGGGGGGATTTTAAAATCGACTTCCTTGAAAGTCCGGTCAGCAACCTCAGCCGCGAGCGAGCCAATAGATGACCGGCAGTGCCAGGGCCGCCAGAACGAGCAGCCCCGGAGTGGTCAGGTAGGCTGCGTACCAAGGCAGGTTTTTCAGACGCGCTTTCTTGAACTCGGAAAGAAACCAGTTTCCCAGGATGACGGCCCCCAACAGGACCGAAATCATTTTGGCGAACTCAATCATCGCTGCCATCTTTCATGAAACGGAAATTGTCATTGAAATCTTCGACGGTTCTAGTATAGTAGGCCCTTGCGGATTTGATCGGGGCGGACCGATGCCAATGATCGATGGCGCGCCTGGAGGGATTCGAACCCCCGGCCTACGGATTAGAAGTCCGTTGCTCTATCCAGCTGAGCTACAGGCGCACAGCGGCGTTTTTTTAACACATGTCCAAGACGCTGTCCATAGCCATTCGCCGCCGCCGGTGTTGAAATTGTTTAACATTCTGACCACACGGGCAGCCTGATGAAAAAAGAGGGCAAGAAAAATAAGCCGGAAACCAAGAAGAAACCCAAAGCCGTCGCTGCCCCCAAGCCCAAGCCTAAAGCTGTCGCGGCCCCCACGCCCAAGCCTAAAGCCGTCGCGGCCTCCAAGCCCAAGCCTAAAGCCGTTGCGGCCCCCACGCCCAAACCTGAAGCCAAGACTGTCCCGAAAAAAGGCGGAAAAGTTCAAAAAGCTGTTTCTGCTGTAAGTAAACGGCCGACATCGACCCCGGCGGCTACGTCGTCCGGCAAGGCAGATCCATCCCCCACGTCGCGAGCGGCTGTCACGGTTGAAGCCCTAACGCCTCCGGAGAAGAGCACATCGGCGGAAGCCGCACCTCCTGCCGGCGGGAGCGCGGCGATCGCGTCGCAGACAGTCGAACCCGACACGGCGGCGACGGCGCTCAAGGGAGGGCGGACGGTCAAGAAACCGAAGGCGCCTCGGAAGACGCCCGTCGTCGAGAAGGCCGAGAAGAAGGTTTCCAAGAAGAAAAAGCCGGAATCCGACGACAAGGCGCTCGTCAAGTTCGACCCGCTTCAGAGGTATCTTTCGGAGATCAGTCGCTACAAGCTGCTCACCCGGGACCAGGAGCGCGACCTCGGCACCCGCGTCAAGGAGCAGGACGACAAGGAGGCGGCATACGTGCTGGTCACCGCCAACCTGAGGCTGGTCGTCAAGATCGCGCTGGAGTTCCAGCGGGTGTGGATGCAGAACCTGCTCGACCTCATCCAGGAAGGCAACATCGGCCTCATGCAGGCCGTGAAGAAGTTCGACCCTTACAAGAACGTCAAGTTCTCCTACTATGCCTCGTTCTGGATCAAGGCCTACATCCTGAAGTTCATCATGGACAACTGGCGGCTCGTCAAGATCGGGACGACCCAGGGCCAGCGCAAGCTGTTCTTCAAGCTGAAAAAGGAAAAGCAGCACCTGATCGAGCAGGGATTCGACCCCAAACCCAAGCTGCTGTCCGAGCGGCTCGGGGTGTCGGAACGGGAAATCGTCGACATGGACCAGCGACTGGACAGCTGGGACGTGTCGCTGGATGCCCCTCTGAAAAACGACTCCGAAACTGAACGCATCGAATTCCTCAGCACCGACAGCGAGTCCGTCGAGGATCAGGTGTCGAAAAAGGAAATCGAGCTCCTGCTGCACAACAAGATCACCGAATTCAGAAAGAAAATGTCGCCGCGGGAGATCGAAATTTTTGAACTGCGCATTTTTTCCGACAATCCCGTCACCCTTCAGGAAATCGGGGACCGCTACGGTATCTCGCGGGAACGGGTCCGGCAGATCGAGAAAAACATCATCCGGAAGATGCGGGAGTTTTTAAAACGCGAGATCCCCGACTTTGCATCCTATTCTGAAGACATCGATTCTGAAGACACCGACGTGGAGTGACGATTCTGCCTGCGCGACTCGCCTTGCCCCGGTATTAACAGGGTGTTGCAAGACACGCATCAGGCCGTCAGCCAAGGCAACTATAAGCTTGAGGCAAGAGGCTTGAGGCTCGAAGCTTAAAAAAATCAGCCACCGTCAGCCATGCTTCCAGCTTCGAGCCTCCGGCTTCCAGCCGATTGCATGTGAGCATTAACAATAGCCGCACAACGCCGGATCACGGCCTCAGGCGCGGTTTTTCAACACCCTGTCAGGAAGCCTTCTCATGAAAAACAACCTGTTCACAGTTACGGCCTTGATCTGCCTTTTCGGCGTCGTGACCGGTTGCACCCACGCTACCGGCACCCCCGTCGCGTCGACCCCTTCGCGCGCCGTGGTGGAACCGTCGGAGAACGCCTACTTCTACTTCATGGCCGCGCAGAAGGAGCGCATGGGCGGGAAAACCGATCATGCGATCCTGCTCATTCGCAAGGCGATTGCGCTCGACCCGGACTCCGCCTACCTTCAGCGGGAACTGGCCACCATATACCTCCAGAACAAGGAGAATGAAAACGCACGGCGGCTCGTCGAGGAGCTGCTCGTCCGGCACCCCGACGATGTCAAGGGGCTCATCCTTTACGGTGGCATCCAGCAGATCGGTAACGACAACGCTGCGGCCATCCAGGCCTACGAGCAGGTGATCCGGCTGGATCCCTCCCAGGAAAAAATTCATGTGCTCTTAGGCGGCTTGTACCTGGAGGCGAACGATCTGGGAAACGCGGAGCGGGTCCTGCGGCAACTGACGGAGCGATTCCCCAAGTCCTACGCCGGTCATTTTCTCATGGGCCGGCTCTACTTGTCGCGCGGCAATCAGGCCCAGGCGGAGAAGGAGTTCTGGCGGTGCGCGGAAATCGACCCCGACAGCATAGACCCGCTGTTCGAGCTCCTCAAGCTGTACCGGCAGCAGGGGAAAAAGCAGGACGTGCTCAAGGTCAACCAGGAAATCCTGGAGCGCGACCCCGAGAACAGCCGTGCCTCCCTGGAGCTGGCCCTGTTCTACCGGCAAACCGGGATGAAAGGCGAAGCCGCCGCCATCCTCAAGCTGCTCGGGGAAAAGAGCAGCAGCGAGTTCGACGTCATTCTCCAGCTGGTTCAACTCTACGTGGACCCGAAGAAATACGACGAGGCCATTTTCCTCATCAACGGGATGCTGCAGGGGGCGCCCCAGAGCCCGGATCTGCATCACCTCAAGGGGTTCAGTCTTTTCGGGCTCAAGCAGCGCCCCGAAGCCCTGGTCGAGTTCCGCCTGGTCACACGTGAATCGCGTTTTTACCAGGACGCCGTGGTCCACATCGCCTTCATCCTGCAGGAGCAGGGGAAAACCGATGAGGCCTTGCAGCAGCTGACGTCCGCCGCTGAACAGGACCCGGGGAACCCGGAGCCATACTATTACCTCGGCACCATCTGCGAAGAGGCCGGGCGTCTCGGCGAGGCCGAGAACTACCTCAAACAGGCGCTTGAAAAGGCCCCCGAGAACGCCAACTACCATTTCCGCCTGGGTGTCGTCTACGACAAGCAGAACAACAAAGAGGCTTCCATCGCGGCGATGCGCAAAGTCATCGCACTAAACCCCAAGAACGCCGACGCACTCAACTATCTCGGCTACACCTACGCCGACCTGGGTCAAAACCTGGATGAGGCCGAACAGTTGATCATCGAGGCTCTCAAATACAAGGCCAATGACGGGTTCATCACCGACAGCCTGGGATGGGTGTACTACAAGAAGGGCGAGTATGCGAAGGCGCTCGAATACCTGAAAAAAGCCCACGAGCTGGTCCCCGAAGACCCCACGATCATGGAGCACGTCGGGGATGCCTATCTCAAGCTGAACGACAAGGTGAACGCCCTCAAATACTACCAGAAGGCGCTTTCGAAGAAAGACCAGGAAAAGGAAGCTCTGCAGAAGAAAATCAGGCAACTGAAGGAGGGCGGCCGTTGACGGGGAATGATCTTTTTAAGCGGGAGCGCACGACGGAAATGCGCCGTGTGCGCGCGATCCTCCTGGCGGTGCTGGCGGCGGTGCTCCTCGGCGGGTGCAGCAGCCTGACCGGGGTGATGGACAGCCGGCCGGAGATCCCCGAGGACCCCGTCGCGGCGGCCGAGGCGCTCAGCGTGATCGCCAAGCTGCAGCAGGCCAACGGCGCGCTCAAGACGTTCAAGGGCGTCGGGCGGCTGACGGTCCGGCACGAGGGCAAGGTCCAGGTCGATGAGCGCATGGCCTGGGTCGGGGCGCCGCCGCTCAAACTGAGTGTGGTGCTGTTTGCGGCAAGTTTTCCGGCCCTGCGCATGGCCGGCGATGGAGAGTGGCTTTACTACCAGGACGGCCAGGAGCCCGGCGCGCCGGTGAAACAGGTGCGCGCGAGCGACCCGGATTTCAAACGCATCCTATCCATCCCGATCCAGGCGAGCGACATCATCGCCCTTATGTGCGGCAGGATGCCGCTCAGGGAGCACGACCGAGCGACGATTCAGCCGCTGGCCTCCGGCCAGGGCTATGTGCTGCTGCTCATGGACGGCCGGTCGGTGCGGCAGAAAATTTTCTTCGACGAAACCAAATCGGAGACCCGGCAGACCGAGATCTACGATTCCTGGGGCCGGCTGGTCTTTCAGGCGAACTTTCTCGAAATGCAGGTGGTGAGCGGCTACCGGGTGCCGTCGCGGCTGGTGGTCTCGCGCGGGAAAGAGGCCATGGTCCAGGTGCTGGTCGAGAAGTATTGGGCCGACGTCCCCGTCACGCCTGAGATGTTCGTGCTCGCGGCGCCGCCGGGATGATGCGCCTGCGGCGCCGTTTAAAGCTGGAAGCTCGAAGCTGAAAGCTGAGCGGATGGGATTTTTTCTTTGACCTTTGACCTTCGAGCTCCGAGCTGATCCTGACGTATGCATGCTGAAATCCTTGCCACCGGCGACGAGATCCGCACCGGCGCCCTGGTCGATTCCAACTCGGCCTGGATCGCACAGGCGCTCGAGGAGGCCGGTGTCGCCGTGGCCCGTCTCAACGGGGTCGGGGACGATCTCGAACGTCTGACAGGAATCCTGAAAGAGATCGGCGGCCGGGCCGATGTCGCCGTCGTCACCGGGGGGCTGGGGCCGACGGTGGACGATCTTTCCGCGTTGGCGGCGGCTGCCGCCAACGGCGTCGGGCTGGTCATGGAGCCGGAGGCTCTCGCCGCCATCGAGGAGTTTTACCGGCAGCGTAACCGGCCGATGAACCCCTCGGTCCGGAAGCAGGCCTTTCTGCCCGCGGGCGCAGACATGCTCGCGAACCCGGTCGGCACCGCACCGGGATTCCGCCTGCGGATCGGTCGCTGTGCGTTCTTCTTCCTGCCGGGCGTGCCGTTCGAGATGAAGCGCATGCTGGCGGACCACGTGCTGCCGCAGATCGACCGGATGAGGGGCGAACGCCGCGAAACCCGCCTGATCAAGACCTTCGCCTGCTTCGGGTTGACCGAATCGCTGACCGGCGAGCGGGTGGGGGGGATCGAAGAACGGTTCCCCGGCGTCAAGCTGGGCCTGCGCGCCAAGTTTCCAGAGGTCCAGGTCAAGCTCTACGCGAGCGACCCGGTTGCAGCCGAGGCCGTCGGCCGCCTCGATGCGGCGTCAGTCTGGGCCCGGGAGCGGCTCGGCGATGTGCTCTTCTCCGAGGCGGGCGAGTCCATGGAGGCCGTCGTCGGCCGGCTCCTGCGGGAAAAAAAGGCATCCCTGGCTGTAGCCGAGAGCTGCACCGGCGGGCTGCTGTCCAGTCTCCTGACCGACGTGCCCGGCAGTTCCGACTATTTTCTGCTGTCGACCGTGACCTACGCCAACGACGCCAAGATGCGCCTGCTGGGGGTCAACGCCGAGACCCTCGGCCGCAGCGGCGCCGTGCACGAAGAGACCGCGCAAGAAATGGTCGGGGGCGTGAGGCGCCTGGCCGGGTCCACCTACGGGCTTTCCACCACCGGGATCGCCGGTCCTGCGGGGGGCACATCCGAAAAACCGGTGGGCACCGTCTGCATCGGGCTTGCCACCCCAGCCGGGACGTTCGGCTACCGTTTTCACTACACGTACGGCCGGCGCTCGATGAACAAACAGATGTTCGCGATGAAGGCCATGGACATCCTGCGCCGGGAGCTGGCAGGAGTCGTGCATTCGCCGTAGCAAGGGTGTTGAACAACGGCGCCTCGGACCGTGATTCGGCGTTGCGTGGCATTTGTAAATGTGAATGTGAAAGCTGGAAGGTCGAAGCTTGCAGCTGGAAGCTGAGTGGCTGGGGTCTTTTCCTTTCAAGACCTTACCGGTTTCTACAACCTTTGGTTCAATCGCCGACTCAAATGCAAGACGTCTTGGGTGATCACGCAGTGTTTGTCTTTAGAAGCCTTCAGTCTTCAGCCTTCAGTCTATCTACCTGAGTAGTTGTTTTTTATGAATCTGCTTGCACGGATCCTCAACCGGTTCAACAGGCTGTTGAAAAACGGCGTCTCAGGCCGTGATCCGGCGTTGCGTGGCTCTGGAATGATCATCCGCCGCAGGCGGACTGCGCTTTCCAAATCGCCACGCGCCTTGGCTGACGGCCCGATACTTGTTTTTCAGCACCCTGTTAAGCCCCGCCCATCAGCCGCCCCGCCGTCGTCCGGGCCGCAGGCGCCGCAATCCGAAAGTATTTCCGGCGGCGATCGCGGCGCACTGGCGATCCGCGCCGGCTGGCTCATCGACGGCAAGGGCGGGCCGGTGCGGCAAAACGTCCGGATTGCCGTAAAAGACGGGATCATCGCCGGTCTCTGGGATGCGCTCGCCGAACCAGAAGGCTCTGCGCCTGAAGCCATTCCGGACTTCAGCGGTTGCACGGTGATCCCCGGTCTGGTCGACAGCCACGTGCACCTGACCATGCGCGGTTCGGCGGATGAGGAACTCCGGAAAAGGCTGCGGGCGGCCTCGTATGAGAGCATCCGCCGGGTGATCGGCGATCATTTGCAGGACCACCTGAACCATGGCGTGGTCGCTGTGCGGGACGGCGGCGGCGTGCGCGGCTATGCCCTGCGCTGCGCGCGGGGTTACCCCGGGCCCGTATGTGTGCGCGCCGCCGGCCGGGCCTGGCACCGGGAAGGCCGCTACGGTCGGCTCATCGGGCGGCCGCCGGCAGAGGGTCTCGGCGTGGCGGAGGCCATTCGTCAAGACGGCGAACGGGGCGATCACCTAAAGATCGTGAACTCCGGGTTGAACAGCCTGACCGAGTACGGGAAACAGACCGCGCCGCAATTCGACCTGGCAGAGATGTCCGCCGCCGTAAAGGCCGCCGCGGAACGGGGGCGGTCGGTCATGGTGCACGCGAACGGAGCCGAGCCCGTGCGGGTTGCGGTCGCGGCCGGCTGCCGGTCGATCGAACACGGGTTTTTCATGGGCAAAGACAACCTGGCTCGCATGGCGGACAAGGGTGTTGCCTGGGTCCCCACCGTCGTCACCATGTCGGCGTATGCCCGGATTTTCGAGCAAACCGGCCGCAACCCCGACGTTGCCCGCCGGACGCTCGATCATCAGCTCGATCAGCTCGCGATCGCGCGCCGCCTGGGGGTGACGGTGGCCTTGGGCACGGATTCCGGCAGCCCCGGTGTCGAACACGGTGCGGCGGTCATCGAAGAGATGCAGCTCTTCATGCAGGCCGGGTATTCCCTTCCGGAAGCCATCCTTTGTGCCGCAGTCAATGGGGCGCGTCTTACCGGCGGCGAATTCGGGCTGATCGAGCCGGGCAGGCCCGCCACGCTTGTGATCGTGGAAGGCACACCATCCGCGCTGCCGGAAAGCCTGAAGAGGGTCCGGGCGGTTTTCATCGACGGAATCAGGCACGTCGATACCGGCTGATCGGACCCGGCCGGACGTGTTGCAAGCCGTTGCTCAGCCACAGGGATGCTTCGCGGATGAACTCCGTCTGGTGGGTGGCAGCGCTCATGAGATGGTCGCCGCCTTTTTGGACGAGGAGGCGTTTGGGATTGCCGGCCTGGTCAACGATTTCGTGCGCGTGGGAGAGCGGCACCACGTCGTCGGCCTCTCCGTGAACGACGAGGATGTTGCGCACCCGGCCGAGGGTGCCGCCAAGCTCGAATGCGTCCCTCAGGACGGAGGCCATCCGGCTGCGCTCGGGCGAAGCGTCTGGCCGGCCCGGGCGTTTGAGAGGCAGGCTGCGAACCGGCGCGGCAAAGGTGACGACGGCCGCAACCTCCCGCTCGCTGGCCACCCGCAGGCAGACCGCTCCTCCCATGCTGCTGCCGAAAAGGCCGATCTGTTTCCCCAGGCCGGGGCGTGCTTCCAGCAGGCGGATCGCATGGAGCAGATCGCTCGCCCGGCCCTCCAGGGATGTCACCGCCTCCAGCCTTCCTGCGCTCTCCCCGCAGCCCCGGTGGTCAAAGCGGAAAAACGCCAGGCCGAGAGCGTTGCAGGCCTCGGCGAGAGCGATCTGCTTGGGAGAACTGCGGTCGCTCAGCAGCCCGTGGCAGCCGATGACGACCGGCGGGTTGTCGGCTGCGGGAAGATGCAGCGTCCCCTTGAGCTGGAACCCGTCCGCGGTAAACTGAATGTCCGCGGTGGGCGTGCGGTTTGAAAGCCCGGCCATACCTGCCTCCGGCACGAAAATCCTTGAAGTCCGCGACTCGTTCCTCTAATCTACACCACATATGCGACGGCGCCAACAGACGATTGTCGAAACCGATATCACGGGGCTGGCGTTCGGCGGGAAAGGCATTGCCCGGATCGACGGGCTGGCGGTCTTCGTGGAGCGGACGGTTCCGGGCGACAGGGCCCGCATCCGCATCACCCGCAAGAAGCGCAACTACGCCGAAGCGCAGCTTGAGGAGATTCTTACGCCCTCCGCCGACCGGGTGGCCGCCCCCTGCCGCTACAGCGGCATCTGCGGCGGGTGCACCTGGCAGTTTCTGCGCTACGAGAAGCAGCTTGAATACAAGCGCCAGCACGTGGCCGAGTCTCTGGAGCACATCGGCGCCATCACCGGGGTGCCGGTTCACGCCACCCTCGCGTCGCCCGTCCTGTTCGGGTATCGCAACAAGATGGAGTTCACCTGCACGGACCGCCGATGGCTCCTGCCCGAGGAGATGGGGCAGCCCGGCGCGGAGAACGACTTCGCGATAGGGCTGCACGTGCCGGGCACGTTTCACAAGGTGATCGACATCGCCGAATGCCTGCTCCAACCGGCGGCGGGCAACCGTATCCTGGAGGCGATCCGGGGGTTCATCCGCTCCTCGGGCCTGCCCGTGTACGGGCTGCGCAGCCACGCGGGGTTCTGGCGTTTCGCCATGCTGCGAAACTCGGCGGCGAACGGGGGCTGGATGGTGAACATCATCACCGCCTTCGAGGACCGGGCGATGGTGACGACGCTTGCCGAACGGCTGACGGCGGCCTTCCCCGAGGTCGTTTCGGTCGTGAACAACGTGACGGCGCGCCACGCCGGGGTCGCCATCGGCGAGTTCGAACAGCCGGTAATCGGCACGCCCTTCATCCGCGACGCCATCGGCCGGTTCGAATTCGACGTCTCGGCCAATTCCTTCTTCCAGACCAACACCCAGGGTGCGGCGCTCCTCTACCGGACGGTTCTGGAATATGCCGGCCTGGAAGGGCAGGAGACCGTGCTCGACCTGTATAGCGGCACCGGCACCATCCCCATTTTTATCGCGGGGCAATGCCGGGAGGTCGTCGGCATCGAGATCATCGCAAGTTCCGTGGCCGATGCGGAGAGAAACTGCCGGCTCAACGGAGTGTCCAACTGCCGGTTCATCAAGGGGGACATCCTGGAGGGCCTGTCAGGGCTCGCGCTGCGGCCGCAAGTGATGATCATCGACCCGCCGCGGGTCGGCATGGCCAGGGAGGTCGTGCAACAGGTGCTCGCCATGGGCCCGGGGTGCATTGTCTACGTCTCCTGCAATCCGGCGACCCTCGCCCGGGACCTCGTGCTGCTGCAGGAGGTCTACGCGGTGCGGGAGGTCCAGCCGATCGACATGTTTCCCCACACCTTCCACGTCGAATCGGTGGTGCGCTTGGAGCGAAAAT
>Ga0105105_10000582_pt1 | contig 16483 bp, 17 predicted proteins | sample PPLLaktember2015_4_FD_79108 | JGI IMG/M metagenome (GOLD analysis project Ga0105105, IMG submission 79108) | Freshwater sediment microbial communities from Prairie Pothole Lake near Jamestown, North Dakota, USA - PPLs Lake P8 Core (1) Depth... | ecosystem: Environmental > Aquatic > Freshwater >... | reverse complement strand
TCTGCATTTCTTCAACTCTTCCAGCTGTCGTCTTAGGTCGTAGATCTGTCGCTGGGTCATTTCATCAGTCATGGTTGTGACACCTTTGTTATTCTCTTTCTTTAATCATTTTTTCAAAATCATAATAAGGAGTTGTTATAAGGAAAACTGTTCCGCTCTCATAGGGGTGAGGACTTCAGCGGTATCTTTCAACGCTTCTGCAAGTGGTTTACGGTCGGAGCTGTGGAAGAGTACGATTTTTTCTGGGTTGCATTTCTTTGCAAACTCCACAAGCTCGCTATGCCCCGCATGCGCTGAGAAATCATAGTATCGGACCTCACAGTCCACTTTTTCGATGACACCGTAGAAATTTAGCTTCCCTTTTTCTATCAGAAGCCTGCTGTTGGTACCCGGGATTTGGTACCCGGTGAGAAGCACTGCACTTTTCTTATCATTTTTCAATTTGTTCATGTAGGATAAAACAGGGCCGCCGTCCATCATACCACTTGAGGTGACAATGACCTCTGCTTTCATTGCAGTCTTTCGGCTCTGTTCCGAATGGACCATGTTGATTTTCTTTAGTGCTTTTTTAAGGTCTTCGACAGACCGGAGGTACTTCGGATACTTCAAATAGATTTTTGATATCTTTTTACCCATCCCGTCGAACCAGACGTTATACCCGGCGTCTTTGAGTACGAGAAGGATTTCTTGCGAGCGTGAGACCGCAAAGGCCGGAATGATGGCAGTGCCACCTCGATTAATGACTTCCTCTATTTTTTCAAGGAATTCTCTTTCCAATTGCTTTCTGTTTCCATGTTCCCTGCCTGCATAGGTTCCTTCCATGAAAAGTATGTCGCAAGAAACTGGTTTTGTCCCTTTGACCAGTCTGGTATCAACGGTGTTCAGATCACCGGTGAATAACAGTCGTTTGTCTCCAACAAGTTCGAACATGAGTGCGCCAGGGATGTGACCTGCGGAATGGTAATGTACACTGTAGTTCTCGCCAAGCTCTCGTCTCTTCCCTGGTTCGACAGGGACATAGCTATGCTCTGCTTCTTTGACATCGGCACTGGTAAAAGGGATTGAGTAGCCATCCATCTGGGCTATCTTGACGGTATCTTTTTGTAATAAATTGCTTACGACAGCGGTTGGTTCAGTTGTGATGATACGGTGATCTGATTCTGAGCAAAGCCAGGGTATCATCCCACAATGATCAAGATGTGAATGAGTAAGGAATGTAAGGTCAATTGGGGGTGGCGGCAGTGGGAACGTTGGTGGTTTTCCTGGGGACATCCCGTAGTCGAACAGGAATTTCATGTCTTCGATTTCAAGGACCATCGCTAAATTCCCGACTTCGTCGCTGCCACCAAGAAATTGACATCGAATATTAGAATTCATTTACATCAAACCTTTATACAATCAGAGCCTCCTAAAGAAAAAAGAGGTTGATTAATGTTTGGTCATCTGTCGAGAGGTTGTACAATAAGTGTTGTTTCGTCTTTTTCGACGATGACGACTTTTGTATTTGTTTCGATTAACATATCTGATTTCGCCTGCCAGTACTCCCCTTTAAATCGGACGAACCCAGGTTTCAGAGGGCTTATCTGTTCGATTGCGACCGCTTGTTCCCCAATGAATTTTCCAAGCGATGGTTTTTTCTTTCGTATTTGGAGTATTTTGTACAGTAAGAATGCGAAAAAGAATGCGAACAGCACGATGACAATCAGCATGATTAATAATGCATCAGCCATGTATTCACCTGATATCAACCATTTCCGTGTCGGATAGTTTGGGATGAGAAATATCGACCCTATGATCAGGCAGATGATTCCTCCGATGCCGACGGCACCGAAGCCGGGGAGTGCGAATATTTCTACTGCGAGCAGTAAACATCCGATTATTATAAAGATTATGCTGAGTGTCGAGATTGTAAATCCAGACCCAATGAGGGCAAGTAGGATTGCAACAATCCCGAACACCTCCGCACCATACCCTGGTGATGAGATTCCCACGAATAAGGCGAAAATCCCCAGCATCAGGAGCAACGATGTCAGGATAGGATTTGAAATAAGTTTCAGAAGCTGGATCTGTATCGATGGGGAATATCGTATTTGTTCTGCGTCTTTTGTATGAAGCGTAATAGTACCGCTTGCAGTGGTGACGTTTCTGCCATCGATATCATTGAGCAGCTCGTCAATGCTTGACGCAGTGATTTCGATGACATTACTTTTTTTTGCCACGGTCGCGTTCACGTTCCTGTTTTCTGTTATAAAGAGTTTTGCGAGTGTTTCATTGCGATTATACATGACCGATCGTTCTTGGAGCCATTCGACGAGAGCGTTGATGATTTTCGAATCGTTGATGAATCGGGTCCCCTCAAGGGTTGTTTCGATAGGTTGGCAAGATCCAATAATCGTATGATCCGCCATCGCCGCAAGCGGTGTGGAAAGCAGGATGAAGGTTCCAGCGGACCACGCGGTCGCCCCACTTGGAGAGACATAGCCGATGATGGGGATGGTGCTTCCTTTGATGAGGGCGGCGATCTCAAAGGTTTGATCAAGCCCACCGCCGGGCGTATTGAGAAGAAGGATCACCGCTTGGGCGTTATCCGCCTCGGCTTGTTTTAAACTCTCAGTCATCACTTCAACGGTGGATTGGTCAATGGTATCGGTGATTTCAACAAGCAGAACGCTTCCGGTCTGCGCAGTCGTACTAACTGAGAACAAAAGAAGAAGAAAAAAGAAAAAAAGTAGAGGACTGTTACTGTGTCTCATTGTTCGGTTTTTTTCGTAACAGCTTTTGCTATTCCCGCCATGGTCCCGATTTCGCCACCCGGAACGATGATAAGGTTTTTTTCACGTGCTATCTCTGTGAGGGTCTGCAACTCTCGCAAACGTAACGCAATCGGTGTTTTTTCATAGAGTTTTGCCGCCTCTGTCATTTTCGCTGAGGCGAGAAGTTCTCCTTCTGCCATAATGATTCTTGATCGTTTTTCTCGCTCGGCTTCCGCTTGTTTTGCGATTGCCCGAAGCATCTCTTCTGGCAGTGAGACATCTCGTAATGTGACAGCGGATACTTTTATTCCCCATGGGTCGGTGCCGGTGTCTAAGATTGTTTGAAGATTTTTGTTCAGTTCTTCTCGCTGTGATAAGAGCTCATCAAGGTTTTTTTGACCAAGGATATCTCTAAGTGTCGTCTGAGCAAGTAGACTGGTCGCCATGTCATAGCGTTGTACTTCAACAATTGCTTTTTGCGGGTCAATTATTCTAAAATATACCACTGCATCGACATCGACGGTCACGTTATCCCGGGTGATGATTCGTTGTTTTGGGACATCAATGACCCGTGTTCTGAGATCCATCCGTATAGGTTTATCGATGACCGGGATAATGAGTACAAGTCCAGGGCCTTTGATGCCAAGGAGTCTCCCTAATCGAAAGATAACTATTCGTTGGTACTCTGGCATAATCTTTATCGCTGATGCAAGTATTGCTATCAGAAATATTACAATTATAAATAATGCGATAACCATGGTGTTGACGTCAACCATAATTTATTACCTCCAGTGCTGAAAAACTCGATTCCGTTCTTAAGTGTTTCTATAGAGGTTTTTTTTGAAACGATATTTTTAAAAAGGTCGCTACCTTATGATATGCGAATTGGCGGGGAGCTGAATCATGTCTGAAATAATTTCGATAAAAGCACGTGAGGTTCTTGACTCTCGGGGGAATCCGACGGTTGAGGTTGATGTGACCACTGATAAGGGTGTGTTTCGGGCGATGACTCCGAGTGGCGCGAGTGCAGGGCAACACGAGGCTCTTGAGCTACGAGATGGGGATAAAGCACGATATCTTGGGAAAGGGACGTTGAAGGCTGTTGAAAATGTCAATAGAAAAATTGCACCAAAATTGATCGGATTAGATTGTCGTCATCAGGAGACCATTGATAATTTGATGCTGAAGATCGATGGGACGGAGAATAAAGGGAAACTTGGTGCGAATGCAGTGCTGCCTGTTTCTATGGCGATTACAAAGGCAGGTGCTGCCGCAACCGGAATCCCACTGTATGTGTATATCGGTGAGTTGTTCGGTGAGATTCCTTCTCGTCTGCCGGTGCCGATGTGTAATGTGATCAACGGTGGGAAACATGCTGGCCAGGAGAACTCCATCCAGGAGCATATGTTGATGCCGACGGGTGCGAAGAACTTCACAGAGGGGATTCGTATGATTTCGGAAAGCTACCATCATCTTGCGAAACTTTTGAAGGGGAAGTTTGGCGCAGGTGGCGTCCTGATTGGTGATGAAGGTGGTTTTGCTCCATCTCAAATCGTTGATATCAATGAGCGGCTTGATCTCATGTTGAACGCTGTTGAAAACGCAGGATATGCTGGGAAGATGCAGATTGCTCTTGATCCAGCGTCCAGTGAGTTTTTCTACGAGGGGGTCTATAAGATTGGTGAAAAATCCTTCTCTGGTGGAGAGATGGTTGATTTTTATGTCGATCTCTGTAACCGGTATCCTATCGTGAGTATTGAAGATGGTCTTGCGGAGGATGACTGGGATTCTTGGGTGGAGATGACAAAGAAACTGGGCAGGAAGATTCAGATTGTTGGTGATGATCTGTTTGTGACCAATACAAAACGCATCCAGAAAGGCATTGAGTTGCAAGCAGCAAATTCCGTGCTTATCAAGTTGAATCAGATTGGGTCTGTGACTGAGACGCTCAACGCGATTAAGATGGCCCAGGATAAGGGGTGGACCTCAGTAGTCAGTCATCGGAGTGGGGAAACCGAGGATACTTTTATTTCTGATCTTGTGGTCGGGACGAGCGCTGGACAGATAAAAACTGGAGCACCTGCACGAAGTGATCGGAACGCGAAATACAACCAGCTGATACGAATCGAAGAAGAACTTGGGGAAAAAGCTGAATATCCCGGTATTGATTTTCGGGAAGTCCTGTAGCAACGTAAACGTTTTTATCTTCGTTCTGATACACCCCATGGAGGTATTGGTAAATGAAAATCCTTATCACTGATAAAACGGAAAATGCTGTGATTCAACAATTAAAAGATGCTGGTCATGAGGTCGTGTTTCATGAAATGGATCCTGCGACGCTCCTAAAGGAGATCGCTTCATATGATGGGTTGATGGTGAGAAGCAGAACAAAAGCGACTGCGGATGTCATCAACGCTGGTGCGAAAGGGAACCTGAAGGTGATTGGTCGTGCAGGTATCGGTGTTGACAATATTGATTTGGTCGCCGCCTCGAATAATAAGATTGAGGTCGTGAATGCTCCAACAGGGACAACTGAGAGTGTCGCGGAGCTTGCGTTTGGTTTGATGATTGCCGCGTCTCGTTCGATTCCGCAGGCGGATCATTCAATGAAACAAGGGTTATGGGAAAAGAAGGCGTTCAAAGGTGTTGAGCTGTGCGGAAAGACATTGGGGATTATCGGGATCGGTCGAATCGGCACAGAGCTGGGGAAACGAGCCTTGGCTTTCAACATGAAAGTCATCGCGTATGATAAGTTTATTACGAAATCTCCCGCAGCGAAGATCACAATCGTCCCCTTGGATCAGCTCTTGAAAGAATCCGATTATATCTCACTGCACATTCCGTTTGTGAAGACTGAGGGAGCAACAATTAAAGAAGATGATTTTGAGAAGATGAAGAACGGGGTGATCCTGATTAACTGCGCCCGTGGCGGCACGGTCGATGAGCAAGCGCTACTGAAGTATTTGAATGGCGGAAAAGTACTCGCCGCTGGTCTGGATGTGTACGCAGCCGAGCCTCCGACCTTCAAAGAGCTGGTGAACCATCCGAAAGTCGTCTGCACACCTCATATCGGGGCGTCGACCAAAGAAGGTCAGCTACGTGCGGGGAAAATTTGTGCGGAGCAGATGATGATTGCGTTATCTGGAAAAACCCCTGAGTTCTGGGTGAATAAGAAAATGATGGAAGGGAAGTAACTACGCAGAAAGACACCAACCAAGCCATGAAAAACCTTGATGGCATCATTGAGAAGATAGGGAACCATATCGGCGAGAAAGAGAAAATCCGGGAGGATGCATTGAAAGCTTCTCGAGATATCATCATTTATTGCCGGAAAGGTATCCAGCAGCTGCATCGCAATCAGATGGAAGAAGCTGAGTTATATATGAAACAGGCGTCTGCGAAGCTTGCGCAGCTGTATGAGATCACCATGGGTCATGCCGATGTGTTCCATACCGGGTTTGTAGAGAATGCTGCTCAAGAGTTCGTGGAGATCCAATGTTTGTATAATATCATAAAAGGCATGGACCTCCCTGATCCTGATGCTATTCAAACGACCTATAGTGCATATTTGCTAGGGTTGTGTGATGTCGTTGGGGAGCTGCGCCGTGGGGCGTTGGATTTCATGCTTGAGGGAAATACCACGAAAGCAAACGAGTACCTCGGGTATATGGACAGGATTTATGATGCGATTATGAGTTTTGATTATCCTTCCGCGCTGGTTCCTATCAAGAAAAAGCAGGACGTGGTCCGCAGCCTTATAGAAAAAACCAGAGGGGAGCTTGTGGTTTCGAGCTGTGAACAGCGTATTCATGATAAGACCCATGAGTTCCATGGGTTGCTTGATCAGGCCACTGAGGAACGGACTAACAGGAAGAAAAAGACCGTTGATGCCGAAGATGAGGATATCGATATCGACAAGGTCTGGTAGTGTTTTGTCGATATTTTCGTTTTTTACGAAATGTTTATAAAAAGCCTTTATATACTTCAAGGAGGGAAATTTTCTTATGGCCGAAATCCTGGTGGAAAATATTATCGTATCTTTTTCTATATCATCCAACCTGGATTTACCTAAGCTTGCAGAGATTCTTCCTGATGCGCGATATAATCCAGATGACGCCCCTGCTATCATCTTACAGTTCTCTCATCCTCATTCGATGGCTGCGGTTTCTTCGTCAGGGACTGTGGTGTTGACCGGGCCAAAAAACATGGATGAAGTTCATGATGTTGTCAAGATGGTTCTGGATCGTCTGAACGTCGTCGGCGTCGAATGTATTGGGTCACCTGAACTTTCGGTGCAGAACGTGACCATTTCGACCGAACTTCGTCAGGAAATAAAGTTACGCAGTCTTGCGAAATTTCTGCAAATCCCTAAGTATTCTCCTCGAGTATTCCCTGGGTTGGTTTATAAAGAGGAAGACCCAAACACTGTTATACTCTTGTTTGATTCGGGGAAGATGGTCTGCAACGGGAAAAGCGTTGAAGATGCGACCGTTGCTTTAGAGAACATGTTGGAAAAATTAGTATCATTTGGTATAAAAATGGAGGAAAATATATGCCAGAAGTAATCGTAGAAAATATTGTTGCGTCAACGTCATTTTCCGATAAGTTGGATCTGGACGTGATTGCACAATCATTAGAAGAAGCAGAATATGAGCCTGAGCAGTTCCCTGGACTTGTGTATCGGTTGAGTAGTCCGAAGACTGCGACTTTGTTGTTTCGCAGCGGCAAAGCGAATTGTACTGGTGCGAAAAACATTGAGGATGTCAGGACAACGATTAATATCATCGCAGAGAAACTGAAGAAGCTTGGCGTGGAAGTCTACAAGGACCCTGAGATCGTCATTCAGAACATTGTCGCGATTTCTGATCTTGGTGGTGAGTTGAATCTCAACGAAGTCGCCATGGCACTGGGGTTGGAGAACGTCGAATATGAGCCTGAGCAGTTCCCTGGGCTTGTGTACCGGATTAAAGAACCGCGTGTCGCGATGCTGTTATTCGGTTCAGGTAAGATCGTCTGCACCGGAGCACGAAAAATAACAGATGTCTCCCTTGCTGTAGAGAAACTTTCTCAAGAGTTGTCGTCTCTAGGTTTGATTCATCACTAAAAGCATCTGAGAAAACCGAAACGGAACTGATGTTCCGTTCAACGCCCCTCATTTTTTTTTTGGAAATTTCTCAAAGGATTTTAAAAAAATAATGCTATGTTATCTTCTGTTTGGCTCTGGTTGTCTAAGGGTTATTAGAGCAAAAAACTGATGCATGACGCAATAGTTGTTCTGATTTTGAAAACACGTGATTAAGGAGTAAATTTTATGTACTGGTTTCTTATTCAGGGAATGGTGAGGGGGTCTAAAGAATTGAATTGAAAAATCTTTTTTTTCATTCTTTTCCTCCCAGACTTTTTAGACCCCTTCTCTTTATTCTCTTTTTCTAAACATCTTAAAAAAAAAATGATGATTGTTGGTTAATAGTAGAATGATTTTGTTTAAAAAAAAAAAAGGGGGCGGGCATCGCCCTTTATGGTATTATGGTGTTTTGAAGAATTCTTTTAACTCATCGACTTTTGGGTTCATCATCCCGCTGATTCGTATTGAGAAGATGTCTTCTACCATGGTGATATCGCTGATGTATGCCGCGTATTTCTTTTTGATTAACTCAGTGAATCGTTTTGCGACACCGATATCTTTTGCGGTGAAACAGAGCATGATGTCGTATTCCCCTTGGAGTACACAGGCGGTTTGAACAAACACACCGATGTTTTTTCCCGCGTATTTCTTAAAGGAGTCTAGGACGTTATCAATGATGTCACCGGCTGGTTGGTTTGATCGTTTCAGTAACATGATATAGTGTCGGACGCCTTGTTTGTCTTTGTCTGGTATAGCGGTATAACCCCAGATCGTCTTGTTGTTCTCGAGGCGTTTGATGATGCGCCATACTTTTTGTCTGGAGAAACCGCAGGTTTTGGCTATTTTATCGATGCTTTCATTTGAATTTCGTTGCAGTTGTTCAATTACTCGCTTCTCATCTTGATCAATTTGTTTTTTGCTACTTTTAGCCATATTCATATACCCCCATGATGTATTGATTTTATAAGAGTCGTTTTTTTAGCTCTTTTATACCTTATCTTATCGTGGAGAATTGAAATTCACAATCTCATGTAGTGTTATAAATGTTTCGCATAACGGTCCTATCTACCTAGTATAAAGAACTTTTCAGAAACATTTATAAATTCTAAAATGATTTAATATTGGGGGTTGCAGAGTTTATATATGAAATCTTTTTTTTTACTCTCCAACTTCCCCTTTCCTCCCTTTATAGAGCTGGATTTCTTCTAATTCTGAAACAAAAGAAACACAGGATGGTTTTTAAAACTATGGAATATTGGGACTAGCACCACATGACGAACTGCTGTCTTGAAACAAAATGTTCACTCTGCTGCATCCAAACGAACATGATTCTTACATCTCAAGACATTGAAACCATAAAAAAAGTCGGATATCCGGTGAAATTTTTTGTTTCAGAGCAAAACGGATGGTTACAACTGAAAAATGACAAAGGACGTTGTGTGTTTCATAATGGGACATTTTGTGTCATATACGACCATAGACCCAAAGGCTGCGTTCTGTATCCCGTCGTCTACGATAATGATCATCGCTGCGCGATCCTTGACCACGATTGCCCGCAGAAACACTGTTTTACTCTGTCAGATACAAAATCAGAACAGCTTGCTACTCTCATCTCACTATTGGAGGATGAACGAACAGAACGAAAAAAAGACAAGAAATAAAATCAAAATCTCACCATAGAAAATTATTTAAATCATATAACAAATATTTTAACTATCCAAGGTAATTATGAAGTCTCATCTAAAAAAGGAACTATTCATCGTCATTCCGATTCTTCTCATGGTTCTTCCCGCTTGGTTAGTAAGTTCCGTCGGTTCATTGAGTTTGGATACTACGTCTCCGCAACGAACAAGTCTTGTATCAGGTATCTATGACCTGCTCATTATTACACCAAAGATATTCCACTATGACCTTCTCCCTCTTGTGAATCATAAAAATGGACTGGGTATACGAACCGTGCTTGTCGACACCAATGAGGTGTACGACCAGATGTTCTGGCAAGGCAGGGACGAAGCAGAGAAAGTCAAATACTTCATCAAAACAGCGGTTGAAAAATGGGGTATACAGTATGTGTTGCTAGTCGGTGGTCGCAGCAACCAGGGGTCTGACGAGAAATACTGGGTTCCCGTTCGCTATAGTTCTCTGAACCGCCCCTATGAGACAATGAATGAAACACATTTTCTCTCCGATCTGTACTTCGCGGACATCTATGATAGAAACAGTTCGTTCTCAAGCTGGGATGACAATGACAATGGCCTGTTTGGGGAATGGCCGATTGGTGGACCTGCAGTAGATCACCCGGATCTCGTTCCTGACGTGAGCCTTGGAAGACTTCCTTGTCTGAATGCACAAGAGTTGCGCATCGTCATTCGAAAAATCATTCTGTATGAGACGTTTGGGTGCGCTGATTCCTGGTTCAAGACCATGGTGGTCGTCGCAGGAGACACCTACCCTGGAAGAACCCCGTACTACGATGGTGAGTTCTATACCCAACAAGGCCTAGACCTGATGGCTGATTTCCGCCCGGTGAAAATCTGGGCATCTGATGGGAGCCTGAAGAATTGGGTCGACGTCGTTTCCCCTGTCAACAAAGGCTGTGGGTTCCTCTGGATGTCTGGTCATGGTAACCCGAAATCATGGGCGACACATCCACCAGATGACAACGACACATGGATCCATGGACTGCGCATACGCAACCTACCTTTTCTGCACAACCGTCAGAAACTACCCGTCTGCATCACAGGCAGCGGCTGTTTCAACAACATGTTCAATGTCAGTCTGGGCAATTCATATTTTGTGTACGGCATGCCGACACCATACTGTATTGGCTGGGCGCTGATGATTCAACGAGGCGGTGGCAGCATTGCTACAATTGGTGCGACAGCGTTTAGCTATGAATCCCCAGATATCAACCTTGGTTATGGCGGTATCGAATGGCTGGACCGACAGTTCTTCGCAGAATATAGCCTTAATCATACCGACATTCTCGGTGACACATGGAGAAGCTCGATTACAACGGTGCTGAGGAATTGTCCGATTGATTGGTCAGATGGAACGATAGATGGATCTGCAATCATTGTAAAAAATGTCGAACAATGGGCGCTCTTTGGCGATCCCAGTCTAAAAATAGGTGGATACCGATAATATCCACTGATAAGGCACAAGAGTATGAGACTGATTCACGTTGTTTGCTATCAAACACGCTAATTATTGTATTTCTATTAAGTAGAGATAAAAGCATCCGTATTGATCTCAAGAACATATGCTAAAGAATCCACCAAATAAAACAATACTCTTCACCTTGTTCATCCTCGTTTTGCTGTTCTGCTCAGGTTGCTTGAATACACCAGATATCAACCGTGATGATAACTTAAAAAATAAGACTCTCATCTGTGGGGTCCTGACATCAGAGAGCATCTATCCAATGGATGTCGACCATAATAATTTTTGGACGCTTATTCCCAATATCTTCAATGGCCTCGTTGATTTTGACGAAAATTTTCGCATCATTCCCGCTTTGGCGGTATCATGGAATAACCCAGATAGTCTCACCTGGCGTTTCTACCTTCGTCAGGGGGTAAAATTCCATAACGGTGATGATTTCACCGCGGAGGATGTCAGATTCTCCATTAAAATATACAACAGGGGGATTAATGCCACCTTGAGCGACATCGTAATCTTGGATAATTATACGATTGAGCTCAGAACATATGACCCCCATCCGGGTCTTCTCTCGCGTCTAGCCCACACCGGCATTATCTTTTGCAGAAACGTAACTGAGGAAGCTGGCCAGCAAAGTCTGATAGGGACCGGACCATATCGTTTGACCGACTACGAGATAGGGAACTATACAACCTTGGAGCGGTTCGATGGATACTGGGGAGAAAAACCACAGATAAAGACAGTGACGTTCAGGGCAATCGAAGATGAAGAAGAGATGTTACTTGCACTTCGCTCTGGGGTCATTGACCTTGCAGAATATAACATCGATGACAGGATCGATCAGATCATAGCTGATGAGAACATCACGGTGGCGAAATACCCTCCGTTATCTACCTATGTCATTGGATTTGATATGAGGCAGAACGATAGTTATGGGTATCCTGATAGCAGGAATCCCACCGCTGATGTTCGTGTGAGAAAAGCAATCTATCAGGCAATTAATATCACGCCCTTGATAAACGGTCCGTTTAAAGGCTTCGCACAACCTGAATCCCAGTTTATTACTCCGTATATCTTTGGATATAGCCCGGAGATAGAACGATTACCGTATAATCTCTCATCGTCCAGACAGCTCTTAATCGAAGCAGGATACGAACAGGGCTTCGATATCACCATGGATTGCATCACAGAAGGTTTTCCGTATAATGCAGAGAATTGTTACCTTATCACCCAGCAGCTCGCCTCGGTAGGAATTCATGTCACGATGAACAATCTCTCAATAGATGAGTTCGACCGCAAGGTGGTTTATGAGAGGAATACCTCGATGTATCTGGTCGGATGGGGAACGATCTCTGTGGATGGCGGGTGGGTCTACGATTTATTTATTCGATCTGTGGAGGAGTATCTTGGGACGTATAACAGCGGTTATTATTCGAACTCAGAGGTTGATCGGCTAGGAGCTGCTGCTGCTCAGGAGATGAACTCTGAAACACGATTGCAGTTGTTGCAGGAGGGTTTCCGGATCGCGATGGTTGATGATGTCATGAGTGTCCCCTTGTTCTCCCAGGAACTGCTTGTTTTGACTGCGAAAAATATTGAGTTCTCCCCCCGCGCCGATCTCAGAAGCGTCGTAAAAGACATCCGGTTTACCTAAATTTTTTTTTAGAAAATAAAACATGTTATTCCTAGAATGATAAAGACGACTCCGCCAACCGTTTTCAGAAGCGTCCGGTTTAATTTTTTATTTAAAATTTTTCCAAAAAAGATTGCTATGAGCGACAATACACTTAATGCAAGCATCGTTCCGAGAAGCACAAACAAGGCATTGTATTGCGTGGCAAAGAGTGCTGCTGCAACCTGTGTTTTATCCCCCCACTCTGTTAAAAAGATCATAAGGAACGCTGAAACAAATATGTTTTTATCATAGTTCTTCTCTTCTTTTTCTTCCTTTTTGTTCAGAAGCATATACACTCCGAAGATGATGAAAACAAATCCTGAAATCGGTTTTAATATCGTGACATCAACCGTTGAGGTAATCAGGTTTCCCAATGCAATAGCAATGCCATCGACGATTAAAAATGCGAAAAAGACACCGAAAAAAATGTTTCTGTATTTTTGTGTTCTTGCAGAGAGTAATAGGATGGAGACCTGTGTTTTATCTCCTAATTCCGCGATAGCGATTGCAAGAAAAGGGATGATTATGTCCTCAAAGATTGTTCTCACCGTTGATCTGATCTACAGTGCCATCAGAATATTCTTGGTAGGTAAATACCTATTGGTTTCATAGGAATGAACGGAAGATTCGCAGGGAATGGTTTTGATCATTTATTTTTACTTATGTTTACGTCGCGACGTCTTCCTACCCTTGACCTTTGCATCCGCTCTTTCGAAAAGATCATCAAGCATGTGACATGATTTCTCATACTTTGACTTCAAATACCTTCTGTTGTACTTGTTGGGTCTTCCGAGTATCGGTTCTCGCCCAGTCACTTCGATGCCATGGCGCTTGAGGTCGTCTATCTTGGTCGGATTGTTTGTCAGGAGCTTCACCGAGTGAACATTCAGTGCCATCAGCATATGGGCGGCAATTTTGTAGTCTCGCTCGTCTTCTTCAAAGCCCAATGCTTTGTTTGCCTCGAAGGTGTCAAAACCGAAGTCTTGAAGCTGGTACGCCCGGATTTTGTTCGATAGACCTATCCCGCGCCCCTCCTGACGCATATAGAGCAGCACTCCATTGCGATGCGAGGCGAACTTTTTCATCGAAATGACGAGCTGGTCGTGACAATCGCACCGCAGAGAACCGAACGTGTCTCCAGTCAGACACTCGGAATGGAGTCGTACAGGGACATTCGATTTCCCAAAGACATCCCCCTTCACTAATGCGACATGGTCCTTGTCATCCTCGCTGTTCAAGAAAGCCACTATCTGAAACTTCCCGTAGCGAGTCGGAAGATCAGCCACCGCAACTATCTGTACGCAAATTTTGACGTCCTTTCCATCGCAGGTGAAGTGCCGTTCAGGCTTGACAAGTTCTTTTATCTGTGGTTTAGTCAGAGGCATGTTACATCAGTCCATCCCCTTAAAACCCGTCATTACTAATAATCTTTCGTCAAAGGAGAAAGAATTAATTAATCGTACCGACATGGTGACGTCATGAAAGAAACAGTTCACAAGCACAATTTTTTTGATGAGATACGGGTTTGCCCATTGTGCGGTTATATGGACGGCTTCCACAATATGTTCCGGAAGGATGGAAATAGGGTCAGATGGCTCTTTATCTGTTCTAGTTGCCATGAGATATTCGACTTCGGGTTCGATTACAAAGGATGAATCAGTACCCCTGGTAATCTCTAAAAATGTGATTCGATATCTTATCATTCCAGCTGGTTATGGCATCGGTCAATCAAGAGAAAAAAACGAATGATTTATAGTGAGGATATTGAAAAAAACCCGGATTGCTATTGATAACGGAAAAGAGAAAATGAGTTCGTAGGGGGGAGAAAGTCAAGGTTATTCATCTCTTCTTTAATCAGTTGTCAATTTAAATTTTTTTTCACTTTTTTCTCCTTAATTATTGAACAAAGTATAGTTTTTACGTAAAATATCGGTCAATTGAATGAATTTTTTGACAAAAAGTATATTAGTTGTTTTTTACAATATATTAGAGTATGAACGAAATCTGTTTGAAATGCCCGATTCCAAATCCTATGAATAGAACTTGCTATGAATGCAACTTAATAAAAATAAGACGCGTTCTGGAGTAAAAAAATATGAAAATAAAAAAAAGAAAAGTGTTTGTCTGGAATTTCTATAAAAAAAGAATATTAAGAATCTACTGTTAAAAATAAAAAAGTGTAGCGGACGGAATCGCCTACGGAATTGTAGGGTAAAAGTTAAGAATATGATATATGTTCCGTACATAAAACAGAAAAGAACCTATGAGCGTAACATATCATGTTTTGGGTAATTGTTAGTATTTTGGTTATCATATGCCTTATCTTACTATCTGCATTTTTTTCTAGTGCTGAGATGGCTTTTATATCTATCAATCGCGCCGTGGTAAAAGAAAAAGCACGAGAAGGAGATAAACATGCAATTATACTGGATCGGCTTTTACAGAAACCCGAGAATGTAGTGAGCGCTATCGTTATTGGAAACAATCTCGTAAACATACTTGCTTCGGTTATTGCAGGTACTGTTGCAACAATTTCTTTCGGGAATATCGGTATTGGCATTGCAACAGTTATCATGATGCTTTTGGTAATTATTTTTGGTGAAAGCGCACCAAAATCATTTGGGATACGAAACATGCGTTTTGCTTTACGAGTTGCACGACCGCTTGCTTTCATTACCAAGATGTTTCATCCGGTGGTTCTTCTGCTGACAAGCATCTCTAATGTCTTGATACGACTGGTTGGTGGAAAAACTAGAAGTCGATCAATTATAACTGAGCGAGAAATAATGGCAATGATGCGGCTTGGTGAAGCTGAAGGGACTATCGAGCGTGATGAACGAGAGATGGTTAAAGGCGTCTTCAAATTTGATGAAACACACGCTTCTGAAGTCTATACCCCAAGTGAGAAAGTAGTTTTCCTTCAAGAAAATGATACCATTGCAGCTCTTATCCAGAAATCAATTCAAACAGGGTTTTCCCGATTCCCGGTTTATGGAAACAATCTGGATGATATCATCGGTATGGTCCATGTGAAAGATTCGTTTACTGTTACGGAAAAAACTATGCCTGTGAAAACAATCATGCGTCCGATTTTGAAAATAGATTCGAGTATGAAAGTAGATGATGTACTACGAATCATGAAAGCAAAGAAAACGCATCTTGCTTTGTTGCAAACAGCGGAAGGTAACACCAGAGGTCTTGTTTCTATGGAGGATTTGATAGAAGAAATATTTGGGGAAATAGCTGACGAACATGATACCGGGGCTGTCTCATTGGATAAAAAATAGAAATTGGCACTGACCTAGTTTTTATTAAAGCTTCAAAGCCCTTTTTTATCTTTCTGCGGAGAAAAAAAATTTATGTATATTTTTTTTTACATGGTGAAAAGAAGTGTCAAGCTGCCGAAGGGATACGGAAAAAAATCCCGATAACTACGAGGTAAAAAAATAAAAAATGGTTATTGATATCCACCGATTTTGAGACTGGGGTCGCCAATTAAAGTGAATTCTTGTATTGTAAGGTGGTCGTAGATAATCCTATTGACAATTTTCTCAATGTATTGTTGTTGTGCCTGAACGAACATGGAACCAAGATTTTCTCCTGGCGTATAGGCTTCGAAGAAATATTTATGCAAACAGCTTGCTCCAGCAAGCAGAGGGTCACCAGCAAATCCTCCAAAACCAACTCTTGTTGCTGCGATACAAGCAATGGCACCGCTATCATGTTTTTTAATCAGGGACCAGGCAAAACAGGGAATGTTCATGTTCC
>Ga0105105_10000580_pt1 | contig 16510 bp, 13 predicted proteins | sample PPLLaktember2015_4_FD_79108 | JGI IMG/M metagenome (GOLD analysis project Ga0105105, IMG submission 79108) | Freshwater sediment microbial communities from Prairie Pothole Lake near Jamestown, North Dakota, USA - PPLs Lake P8 Core (1) Depth... | ecosystem: Environmental > Aquatic > Freshwater >... | reverse complement strand
GTGGCCGGGTTGCCGCGCGCAATTACGAAATCGAGCAGATCTTCGTTTCGGCCGGCGGCTTCCGTCAGGATTTGAATCAGCCCGGCCTCATTGAATTTGGCTCTGATTCCCGAAGCCCTCATGTCTTCATTTATTTCTTTCACGGTTCTTGTCAAATCAATGTCGGAGGTGCGGCAGGATAAAAGTACTCTCATCCTGTCCTCGGTGACCTTGATGGCAAATACTCTGGCCGGGCTTTCGGGAGTGGTTTGATTATTCTGCTCCATATTCACTATCCGCCTTTGGTCAGTTTATATCCCGCCTTGCACGGCCGTCATCGCCCGGCTCGCCGCCAACGATTCCATCGAAATGGTCCCCATTAAATCAATGACTCGATTGCCGTTCAAAACCGTTTCTTTCCCGATATGGCCGGTCGCTCGCCGGGCGAGCTTTAAACCATGGCCGCCTTTTCCAATTGAGGCGCTCCCGCCTCGCAAGCCTGATCTGTCATGGCATCCAGCATCGCCAAGTCGCTGGTGGTTAACACTTCGTCTATATCCAGCAAAATTTTTACTTCGTTATTGACCTTTCCCATGCCCAGAATAAAACGGGTAGCGAGCCCGGTGCCGAAAGCCGGCGCATCTTCTATCTGCTGGCCTTGAATATCCAAAACCTCGCTGACGGCATCCACCAGGGTACCCATCTGGGTGGAACCATCCCGGGAACCGACCTCCACGACCACTATGCAGGTCTCATCGGTTTCCTCGGTGATACCCATATCAAACTTGGTCCGTAAATCCAGAACGGGAATGACCTTGCCCCGCAGATTGATGACACCTCGAATATATTCCGGGGTGCGCGGGACCTTGGTTATGTCCATCAATCCGATAATTTCCCGGACCTTTAATATTTCCAGGCCATATTCTTCTTTGGCAAGTCGGAAAGTCAGATACTTACCGCCCAGGTCGCGGCGCCCCGTCGCGGTTTTGGCGCCAATCCCGGGCCTGTTGCCGTCACCCATACTTTCCCCCTTCAATAATATTTGCCGGGCGCACCCTGGCGCCCGGCGTTGCCCTGCTTATGGCCCAACCGCGATCCTGTCAAATGGATTTTCGCGGCCCGGCCTGAATTTAAAAATTCAAGGTAAACGACGTCTGCGCTCTTAAATTCTTGGCCTTTTCAGCGCCTTTATAGGAAGTCTCCCATTGAGACAGTTCAAATCCGATACTTGCCTGCGGAACCACGGCGTACTGGATATTTCCAAAATAAGCCTGGTTTTTGCAGCGCGAGTTGGCGGCTACGTCGGCATCATCGGGATCATCCATCCCGACACCGGCCCCAAGAGTAAACTGCGGAGAAACCTTGGCCCAGGCGGAAACCCAGCCGCCCTTCGAATCAACGCCGTCAACCGTGCCGGCTAAACCGATAGCCCCGTTATAACCACCCAGGTTGGTACCGGAATATACCTCTCCGGAGAAACCGTGACCTTGCGGGAAGGCCAGGGCGAAATGCCCGGAAAAGCCCGAAATATCGTATTCGTCGTCATTACCGGCATCACTCTCGGCTTTCAACTGGCCATACAGACCGCTGGCGCCCACCTGGAAATAACCCTTCTCATTCCAGTTGTACTTGAAGTCGAAAAGGCCCTGCGCGGCAGGAAGGCCGGCATCGGTGCCGTCATCCTGACCGTCGGCGGCTTCGCCCTCGGTCGATAAAGTCAGGGAAATCAAATCGTCGCCCATATTGCGGAAGACACCGCCGGCGACGGTAACCTTGCTGCTCTGACCGGCCGGAATGGTGTACCACAGGGAAATCTGCGGCCGACGATAGCCGATATTACCGCAGCCCCACAGCACGGAGTAATTAAGGGTGCTGGGATTGAGCGGCGCGATTATGTCGCTGGTCTGACCGGCGATCATCTTGAAACTCTGATTCTCAATGGAAAAATAGGCATGACGCAGAAGTATCAAGGCCTTGTTTTCCGTGCCGCCGCCATAGAGATCGGCCTCCACGACAGCGTTAACTTTGGCGTTCTCATAGCCTTCACCGTTTATCTTGACGCCGAAACGGGATTGGCGATGAGTCATGTTGAATTGTTCGTCATCCTGGGCATTGGACCGTTGATTGACCCACATGACAAAATTGCCATGGCTGGTCAAATTCTGATCATAGGCCCCGTCCAGTTTGACATACCCGTATAGATTGGGCTTAAACGTTACTTTTGCCTGGGCGGCAATCCCCACCACCATTATCAATCCCAGACAGATGATTCCGAACAAGGTGACCTTCTTCATAATCTTCCTCCTCTTATCACCTTTTCATGGTTCACTAAATGAACGCTCTTTTTAGATTTTCTTCTCTTACTTCCCTTCTGACAGGTTTTCCAACATCGGAATTTCCTGCTCCGTTAAAACGGCATCGATGTCCAATAATATCTTGACGCCGCTTTCCACCTTGCCTATCCCCAGTATGAAATGGGTGTTTACATCGGCTCCGAAAGCCGGCGCATCTTCGATTTGCTCCCCTTTTATGTCCAGGACCTCCGAGACGGCATCGACCAGAATCCCCATCTGCAGAGTTCCTTCGCCGGTACGGACCTCAACCACGACAATACAGGTCTGGTCGGTCTGCTCGGCTTTTTCCAGACCGAATTTGGCCCGTAAATCCAGAACCGGAATTACTTTCCCCCTAAGATTAATGACGCCGCGGATATAAACCGGGGTTCGCGGTACGTGCGTTATATCCATGACGCCGATTATTTCACGTACCTTCAGTATCTCCAACCCGTATTCTTCCCCGGCCAGTTTAAATGTCAGATACTTGCCGGCCTTTTCCAAAGACCCGACTCGCGTCTTTTGCTTGGCAGTTCCGGTTTCATTCATAGGCTTTTATCCTTATGCTATCGTACCATAATATATCGCAGACTGTTCTTTACCCCTATACACCGGCCATTTCCGGCTCGCTCGCCGTCGCCTCCGCGGTTGTGAATTCACGAACACTCCGATTTGCGATCGGATCGGATGTATGATTATGGTCGCCGTCATTCCCCTTGGCGTCGATTTCGGACGCCAAAGAGATGACACCGCCGATATCGATGATCAACCCGATATTCCCGTTGGAAAGAATGGCGCCGCCGGATATCCATTTCTGACGGGCAAAAGTGCCGCCCAGGCTCTTTATGACCGTCTGACGCTGACCCAGGAGTTTATCCACCACCAGCCCGATCTTGCGGGTATTTTCTTCCACCACCACGACGGTGCTTTCCTGTTTATCGGTCGCGCCGTTCGGATAAAGCCCGAACAATTGATTTATCCGGACCAGGGGCAGTAATTCCCCGCGCAGATTTATCAGTTCGCCTCGACCATAGACGGTCGAAATCATGTCGGGCGCTAAAGACAACGATTCCACCACCGATAAGGTGGGGATTATATATTTTTCATCTTCAATATCCACGAGCATGCCGTCTATTATTGCCAGCGTCAGCGGCAATTTCATGATGAAATTAGAGCCTCGGCCGGCCTCGGAAGTAATCTCGATACTGCCTCTCATGGCTTCGACATTCCGCTTAACCACATCCATTCCGACACCCCGACCGGATACTTCCGTCACCTTGGCCGCCGTGGAAAATCCCGGCAGGAATATCAAGGTATATATTTCCTGGTCCGTCATTTCCCGTCCGGGCTCGATCAGACCCCGCTCCACGGCCTTGGAGGTGATTTTGTCTTTGTCCAGTCCGCGGCCATCGTCCTCGATGGCAAAATGAATATTGCCGCCTTTATGATAGGCGCGAAGATTAACCGTGCCAATAGCCGGCTTACCGGTCTTGCTTCTCTCTTCCGTGGTTTCGATGCCGTGGTCCACCGAGTTGCGAATCATGTGCATCAGGGGATCACCGATAAGTTCGACAATACTGCGGTCGACTTCGGTGTCTTCGCCGTACATTTTCAATTCCACCGCTTTTCCCGATTTCCGCGTTAAATCGCGAACCGCCCGAGCTAGTTTCTGAAAAGTGGCCCGAACCGGAACCAGTCTCATGGCCATCCCCATTTCCTGAAGTTCCCTGGTGATTTTATTCAAATGCGAAATATTGCGGGCGACTTTATGGGAGGCATTTCCCAGAAGTTCCTCATCCTGTCCGACCATCGATTCGGCGATAACCAGCTCCCCGATGGTATCGACCAGCCGATCCAGGCGCTCGGTATCGATTTTAACCATTTCTTTGACCGTGGCGCCGGTTGATTTATCGCGGCGCACCTGTTGTTGCTCGCGCAAGGCCTTGGCCACCGTCTTGGCCGGGACCAGGCCCTGTTTTACCAGGGTCTCACCGATACGTTCTTCCGGGTCTTTCCGTTTTTCCAGGGCTTCGTCTATTTTATCCTGGCTGACTACGCCCATATCAATCAGTTTATCACCAACCCGTTCCCGGACAGCCCGAACCGGGATGACGCTGGGATCCTTTATAATCTGCCGGAGGGTTTTCAGGATGGAAGAAATAATTTTGGCGCCGTTAAATTCCCCGCCCTTGGCCAGGGCTTCTTCCGCCCCGTCCATCAAACGCCTCAAGACATCAATGGAATCAAAGGCCACGTCGGCCAGAGCGCCCTCAATATGAACCGTACCTTTGCGGCCAAGATCGAGCAGGGTCTCCGATTCGTGAGCCACGACCAATATCGGCTTTAAATCAAGAAATCCCGCCGCCCCTTTGATGGTATGGAAACTGCGAAATATGGCATTGATGGCCCCGTCATAATCGGAACCGGTCTCCAGGTCCATGAGGTTCTGTTCGGCACTGGCCAGGTGCTCGCGGGCTTCATTTATAAAATCGGAAGTAAGACTGGCATCCGCTCCGGCCAGATTTATTATGCTGTTTTCAGGCGGTTCTTCTTCAGGCATGGTTTCGGATACCGCCCCAATTGATTGTGACCCAACCGGGGCCAGTCCCAATTCCGCCGGAAAAACTGCCGCCTCCGAGGGGTGCCCGTCGCGGACGATTCCCTGAATGACAGTCAGGGCTTCATTTATGACTTTCCAGGACGAATTTTTATCGGGGACTTCATTCAGAATAATTTTCTTAATTAATTCGGCACACGCCGTCAAGGCGTTCGGCAAAATGCCGTGATCCTTGCTTTGGGTCGCCATTTTCTCGAATTTTTCGTAAATCCTGGACAATCCAGGAAGATCTTCAATATCGGCCACCATTATGTCGGAGGCGATATCATCCAGAAGTAATTCAGGATCGGTCATGGTGTTTACTCTATTCTTTTAAAGGTCGCTATCCTTAAAAAGATTCCTCAACGTGCTTCGAGCAGTCTGACAGGAGGTTCTCGGTACTCCCCTTTAATCACATATCGAAGCCTCACTTGCCAAAGGACTTTCTCGCTTAAGTTATAAGTCGTCGAAAAATTATTAGGCTTGACCCCGCCTTTTAAACGACGTTCAAATTGTTTAAAAAATTGACAATTGGCCACCGAGTGTAAAAAACCGCAGATGATATAATGGATAAATGGTACCCGTATTGAATTTTCATACGTAGCTTTTACTCTTGAACAAACGGCCTTTCCGTCGGTCCATGCTTCTTCTATCCTGTTAAATGTCAACGGCTTGTTTGGACCGGGAGAGAACCACCGGGGACGCCGGTACTTCCCAAAAATATTAAGATTTATGATCTATGGTTCGTATAACCCGCAAAACCTGAGATATCCGGACTTTGATTCCCGAGCATTCGGGAATGGAAGTCATGAGTTTGGATCATTAAAGCACGGCCCTCGCTGGAGAGAGACGAAATTAATGGACAATTCAAAGAATTTAATCGTGGCCATACCTCGGGAATCTTTTCCCGACGAGCATCGTGTGGCAATTATCCCTGATTCCATTTCACTTTTGGGAAAGGCCGGTATCTCGTTTCAAATTGAAACCGGCGCTGGCGACGAGGCCGGGATTCCCGATGATAAATACAGGGCCAAAGGGGCGGAAATAATTTCCGACCGGAAAACGCTTTTTGATCGAGCGGACGTGATACTTCAGGTAAGGACACCCGGTGCAAATCCCGTAAACGGGCAATCCGACCTGGCCTTGATGCGCCGAGGACAAATAGTCATCGGACTGGCGGAAGCCCTCTCGCCCGGACAAGTCTTGAAGGACATGGCCGAAAAAGGGATCACGCTTTTCTCCATGGAACTTATTCCGCGAATTACACGAGCCCAGGCCATGGACGTCCTTTCCTCCCAGGCCACGGTGGGCGGTTACAAAGCGGTTCTTCTGGCGGCCGAAGCTCTTCCCCGGATGTTTCCCATGTTTATGACGGCGGCCGGAACAATAGCCCCGGCCAAGATCTTTATAATTGGGGCCGGGGTGGCCGGGTTGCAGGCGATTGCCACGGCCAAGCGCCTGGGCGCCATGGTTAAGGCTTATGATATTCGGGCGGCGGTGAAAGAGCAGGTCGAGTCTCTTGGAGCCCGCTTTGTGGAGATGGAACTGGAGGCCGGTGAGACTGAAGACAAGGGCGGATACGCCCGGGCCATGGATGAGACTTTCTATCGCAAACAACGAGAACTTATGGCGAAAGTGGTCGCGGAAAGCGATGTCGTTATCGCCACGGCCGCCGTTCCCGGCAAGAAAGCCCCTATTCTTATCACCAATGATATGATCGAAAAGATGTCTTCGGGCTCTGTCATCATCGACCTGGCCGCCGAACGCGGCGGCAACTGCGAATCAACCGAGTTAGGCAAGAGTATCCGTAAGTTCGGGGTTACCATCATTGGGCCGGAAAACCTTCCCGCCACCGTTCCCTACCATGCCAGCCAGATGTACTCCAAAAATATCGCCACTTTTTTCCTCTCGATGATCAAGGAACGGAAAGTGAATATTGATCTTGAGGATGAAATTATCAGAGAAACTCTGGTAATGAGGGACGGCCAGGTAGTCCACCCGGTGGTGCGAAAGATCATGGGCCTGGACAAGTAGCAGGCCATCCGCTTCCTTGGCCGCTTCATGCCCTGGGATTTATCTCTTGGGCGGTACACAAACCGGGAGTTTTTTATTATTGCCCGTCCCTCCTATTGCAGATATAATTAGATATCAACCGAGTGAATGATATGAACCAGGACGATATTCAGCAGTTCTTCAAATCTCTTACCACTGGAGAAAATAAAATCCCTCCCGACCAGATGGAAATCCTCCTCAAATTGATCAATTTGACTATCCAATTTCGCGATGACCTGGCCCGGGATACCGGCGAAACACTCTCGGTGGAAGAAACCCGGATGGCTCTGAATATTTATCTGTCCGCCCTCCAGAATGGACATCTTCCGGGAAATATCGAAAAGAAGATCGGCAAACTTATCGCGCTGTGGCTGAAGGAAATCGACGGCAAGACCTTTTAGTTTGACAGGGCCTTCACGAGGATGATATATTAATTGCGAATGTCGCCATTGGTTAATTATTTGGTCAATACCTTGCTAATTCTATTTTTATCCTGTTCCGGCCAATCCCAGTCAGATAAAAACCCCTCTGATAGTTATATCCGCCAAAGAGAATGGATGGTGGAAACACAAATTGAAAGGCGCGGCGTCAAAGCTCCCCTGGTTCTGAAAGCTCTTCGGTCGGTACCACGTCACCTGTTTGTCCCCGGGAAATACCGCTCCGAGGCTTACCAGGACGACCCCTTGCCGATCGGGAACGGCCAGACTATATCCCAACCGTATATCGTGGCCGTTATGACAGAACTTTTAAAATTAGACTCAACCTCCAAAGTCCTTGAGATTGGAACCGGCTCGGGCTACCAGGCGGCCGTGTTGGCGGAAATAACCGATTCCGTATTCAGTATCGAGATAATTCCGGACCTGGCCCTTAAAGCGGATACTTTGCTCGATTCTCTGGGATATGATAATATTCAAATTCGGGCCGGGGATGGCTACCTGGGCTGGCCCGAGGCGGCACCCTTCGACGCCATTATTGTCACGGCGGCCGCACCCGATATCCCCCAGCCATTGGTAGACCAGTTAAAAATAGGGGGGCGAATGGTCATTCCCGTGGGGGAACCCAATCAGGATTTGATTCTTTTGACCAAAACAGAAGAAGGCGCCGTCAGGCGTTCGATTATCCCTGTCCGCTTCGTTCCCATGACCGGCAAAATACGGGAATAGGAAGCCTGTTTTCCGAAATTTAAATTACCTGCTCGCGCCCTTCTATAACTTCTGCAGCGCTCTTTCCGCTTCGGTTTTCATGGCACCGGACAACCCTTTATTAAGGGCCTGAGTTAAATACTCCCGGGCTTTGACAACCTCGCCTTCCTTAATCAGGGCCTGGCCGTAATAATAAGCATATTCCGCCTTATCTGGCGCCTTTTCCAGAGCCAGTTCAAAATGCCGGGCCGCGGCTTTCCAGCGGCTTTGCTTCATAAAGGCCCGCCCCAGTGTAACCAGGTGTTCCGGATTGGGATCGTACTTTATAGCCTGGCGGCCGAAATTCATGATGTCGCGCATGTCGCCGTTTTGCTCCAGGGTTATCCGTGCCAGTGCCCCGTAGGCCGGACCGTTGAGGGGATCTTCGGTAATGATCTTATGGTACAATTCGGAGGCCCGGATAATCTGCCCGGAACCTTCTTCGATTTGCGCCATAAATAGCGTCGCCCGGGAATTTTCCGGCGACTCTTTTTGCACTCGTTCGACATAATCGCGGGCCTTGTCATAATCCGCCCGTGCCAGATAGTATTCCCCGGCCGTCAGATTCGCATCAGAATCGTCGGGATTGGCTTTCAACATTTTTTCCAGGAGTTCTTCGGCCCGCTTGCCGCCATTCATTTCAATATCGATTCGCAAAGCCAGCCGGTATCTCGGGATCGCCCCAGGTCCGCGGGTAATAACGGTATCCATATAGGCCGCCAATAAATCATACCGACCCGACTTTTTGAGTAATAAGGCCTTTTCGGGAAATATGCGGCTATTGAATCCGGCGTATTCCCCCTGCCGGGACAGGAATTCGAGCGCCTCCTGATATCGACTCTGTTTGGCGGCAAGTGACATCTTGCCCAGAATCGCGCTGATATTATACTTATCGATCTCCAGGGCTTTATCGAAATAGATTTCGGCAACGCGTACGGAATCATAGCGGTTATATAATTCCCCCAGGGCCGCATGATGAAAAGGATTGTCGCCTGTCAACGCCGATATTTCTTGAACTATGATTTCGGCCTCGGTGCGTTTATTAGCGGCGTAATCAATATCGGCGAATAAGTATAAAGTATTAAAATCCCGCGGCATTTGTTCCTGATTGCGTTGCATGACGGCATCGGCCATAAGCCAGTTATTTTCCCCCATATAAGACTTCAACTGATAGTAGGCGATTTCGTCCTGAATCCGGTCGTCGAGACTGTCCCGTACGGCATAACTGCCGGCGTTTTCTATGAAGCGTTGAGCATTGGTGGCGTCGCCGGCCTTAACGCATAATCCGGCATAGCGCACCACGGCCGAAATCTCATCGGCGAAAAGGGGAATCATCTCCCGCCCCAACTTCAAAGCCTCGAAAGGCTCTCCCTTTTTTTCGAGAAGACGAATTTTCACGTCATGGACGCGATAGACATCAAGGGAATCTTTGGTCAGTCTCTTCAGAATTTTTTGAGCGTCCCCCAGATAACTTATCTCTATCAAGGCTTCCGCCATTTCAGCCTGGGCAAAGTAGTCATCTCTATTTTGTTCCGCCGTTTTCCGGTATAAGGCCGCCGCCGAATCAACCCACCCCAGATCGGCGTAAATCCTGCCCAATTCCACGACCAGGTCTTTCCCTCCGGATTCCTGGCGGCGGATATCCCGGGCGATCTTCAATGCCTGGGAAAAATCTCCCCGGTTAATTCTCAGGCGGGCCTCGCTTAAAGATAAGCCGGGACTGGACACGGATAATGACTTCAGGCTGTCAAGAAGGCTCTCCGCTTTTTTCAGCTCACCCTTCGCCATCAGGATTTTAATTATTAAATCCGCGGTGGCGGTCTTATCCATATTCATCTGGCGACAGCGAGCGGCCGTTTCCATAGCGGGGTCGAACCATCCCAGTCTAAGATACAATTCCGCCAGCGAACGATAACCGGGCAGGAAGTCTTCATGTTTTCCAGTGAGATTTATCAGGCCTTGTACCGACTCCAAAAGGAAGTTTTCTTTTTCATTGACAATAGTCCGCCCGTATGCCCCATACGGTGATTGGGGATAAAGAGAATCAATGATTCTGAATTGGTCCAGGGCACCGGCTTTGTCTCCTTTTTTCAGGAGTTTGATGCCGTATTCGAATCGTCCGGTCTCTGTTTCTTCGAATTTGGAGCAGGCACCGAAAACCAGTATCGACAGGGCTAGGCAAACTAATACTGCGCGTCTCATATATCCCTCATTTGGTGTATTTTAATCTCATCAGAACGCGGCAAAATACGAAATTACATGAGGATAAGCAAATATTATGCTTGAGGAGCAATTTAATATTGTTTTATGCCTCGCGAATCGTATATTTAATATGGATGGACAGTCTTAATGCCATTGATTTAGTCAAAACCTATAAGAAAAGGGCTGTCGTGGATGAGGTTTCCCTGACAGTCAACCCCGGTGAAGTTGTCGGCCTTTTGGGACCCAATGGGGCCGGCAAGACTACTACATTTTACATGATTATCGGCTTTATTCGCCCCAATGCCGGCAAGGTATTTGTCGGGGATAGGGATATCACGCGCATGGCCATGTATCGACGAGCCCGGATGGGAATCGGTTATTTACCGCAGGAGACCTCGGTTTTCCGAAAATTGACGGTTGAAGATAACATCATGGCTATCCTGCAAATGCATCGCATGTCGCGTAAAGAACGTCAGGCAAGACTTGATAAGTTGTTGAATCAACTGGATATAGCACATTTGCGGAATCGCAAGGCATATTCCCTTTCGGGCGGCGAAAGACGGCGGGTCGAAATTTCGCGGTCCTTGGTTTCACAACCGAGATTTATTTTGCTGGATGAGCCTTTTGCCGGAATTGACCCGATTGCGGTGGAAGATATTCAGCGGATTATTGCGGACTTGATTGCCCAGGGGTTGGGCGTTTTAATAACGGACCATAATGTGCGGGAAACCCTATCAATCTGCCACCGGGCTTATATTATGTGTGACGGCAAGATATTGAAGGCGGGAACCGCCCAGTTTCTGGCCGAGGATCCCGAAGCGCGTAAAATATACCTGGGGGAGAAATTCCGTCTTAACTGATTAGGCTGATTCTTGAACACTTTTGTATGATATATTAAGGAGCGGACAGGGAATAGAAGGCTTTTCTAAATAATGGCCGAATGCTTCCGATAAATACTAAGAGAATCTTCGCCATTTTTTAAAGTCTATAAAGGACAACAGGATAGCTATGAAACTCGGGCTTCAATTAAGGCTGAAACAGACTCTGGCGCCCCAGATGATTCAGTCTTTAAAAATGCTCCAGATGCCTCTTTTAAAACTGGAGCAGACCCTTCGCCATGAACTATCCATAAACCCTCTTCTTGAAGAACTTGATCCCGGAGAAAATGAGGAAACGGCCGACAGCGATCAGGAAGCGGAACCGGAGATTCTGAAGAACGAGGAATCACCGGAAGAAGAGAAGGTTGATTGGGAGACTTTCCTCGGGGACGATTATGAAGATGACTATAAATATCGTTCCACCCAGGAGAAATCCGAAGAAGAATTTGAACGTACCCCGGTCCTCCAGAAATCCCTGGCCGATCATCTTTTGGAGCAATTGACCTTCCTGAAACTTTCCGCCGAGGATCATCTTATAGGCGAGTATATCATCGGCAATATTTCCTCCCGGGGCTATCTGGTTTGTTCTGCCGAAGAGATGGCCCAGGAACTCAAACTACCCCTCGATAAAATCCAGAAAATGATAAAGACGATACAGACTTTGGATCCCGCCGGCGTTGGTGCCTGCGACTTGCGCGAATCGCTTCTGATTCAACTGCGCGAAAAGGGTCAGGAGGATTCCCTGGCCTATCGTATCGTCGATAAATATATCAATGTTCTCGATAAAAAATCCATATTGCAGATTTCCCGCTCTCTGGGCGTGCCCTTCGAAAAGGCCCAGCAGGCCATGGATGTCATAAAAACGCTTTCACCGACTCCGGCCCACGGGCGATTTGACAATTCCGCGGCCCCGGTCGTGCCCGATATGGTCGTCGACCAGGTCGGCGACAGTTTCGTTGTCTATCATAACGACCGCAATTTCCCCCGCCTGCGCATTAATCCCAATTACCGTCAACTCCTGCGCAAGGGAACCAAAGCCGGGCAGGACACGAAAAAGTACGTCCGGGAGAAATTGGAGCAAGCGCGCTGGTTGTTGAACTCCATAAATCAGCGGCGGACCACGATGGTCCGGGTAATAGAAGCAATTGTCGAGGAACAGAAGGACTTTTTTGACAGAGGCCCGGCCTTTCTTAAGCCCCTGATCATGGAAGATATCGCCAATAAGGTCAACATGAACGTCGCTACCATAAGTCGGGTCGCCAACGGCAAATATGTCCAGACCCCCCAGGGCGTCTATGAGATCAAGTATTTCTTTAATGCCGGTATTGTTAATGATTCGGGCGATGAAATGTCCAAACGGCATGTCAAGACCCGCATTGAAGATATTATCAAGAGCGAAAAACCTGAAAAGCCCTTATCGGATCAGGAAATCTTTCAAATCCTTCAACAGGAAGGTATAAAATTGGCCCGGCGGACGGTAACCAAGTACCGGGAGGAACTTAAGATCCTTCCGGCCCGGTTCCGTAAACGGATGGCCAATTAGCCGAATATATCGGAAATATGGGCAATCTTGATCGCGAATTCATAGGAGGAATATAACCTCACTGGCCAAAGATAATTCCCCATCCGGTTATTGTGCCCGAAATTGCCTTGGTTAATATATTCAGGCATTCGGGTAAACGCCATTCGCACGGAGAGGGATTATCCAGCGGCCGCGTGTCTTATTAGATCAATCAGAGTGACGTTTTGTTTCAGGACCGGCCGTATCCGGCCGGTGCGGAAACAAGACCTTGCCAAAAGCGTAGAATCATATTATAAGGAGGCGGATGAAGATTGATTTTTTACGCTTTGAAAAAGTTTTTGGGGGAACGACACCGGGATTCCCCGCGAAACTCTTATCTTTTAAAGAAAGGAGAAGGCGGCGATGAATATCGAGATTACCGCCCGGCATTTTGACTTGACCCCGGAACTTCGTCAACATGTGGAATCCGAGGTCGAGGGCCTGACCAGGTTTTTCGACAATATTATTTCGTCCGAGGTGATTCTGGACGTGGAAAAATACCACCAGACGGCGGAAATCAAGGCCCGGGTTTATAATGCCGTCATAACCGGGACCGGCGACTCCGACGATATGTATGCCTCAATTGAAATGGCTATCGATAAAGTCAAAACGCAATTGAAAAAATACAAGGGCAAACTGAAACTGAAAAAGCCGGAGCAGATTAATCGTACCGTCCGATCTCTCACCAAGCCCAAAACTGACGCCGACGAAATTGACGTTTGAAGCGGAAAATCAGAAATTATGGAACCCCCCGGAAACGGGGGTTTTCTTTTTTAGGACTGGATTGCATTGAGAATCACGGCGTCGAAACCGGCCTTTTCGACGGCCTTGATTAGATAATCCGGATTCGGACGGTCGGGGCCGGTCCGAACTATGGCTTCGCCCGATTTCAAATCAACATCTGCGGCGGTTACCCCGGCTACAGCCGAAAGGGCCCTCTTGACATTATTCACGCATCCCGGGCAGGACATCCCGCTGATTTTTAACCTGATGGTATTTATTTCAGACATAAATCTCCTCGAAGTTGGTCTGATAAATTAGGATAACAAGGTGGTGAGAAAGAGGTTCCCTCCCGCCCGTGAAAATGACCGATCCGGAACCGGGGCGAGAATTGATTAGGCAGCAATTATAAGTATGTGACTCAAAAAGTATGGGGTTTATTTCCTAATAGCGCTCCCGATCACCGTCATCGTCGTAGTCGTCGAAATCCCCATTGTAATCATCCTCAATCGCAGCGCCCTCTTCCTCCAGATCCTCTTCGGATTCATCATCGTAATCGTCGTCCTCATCCGGTTCCGGCGCCACCGACATATAAGTCAGGTCGAGGCTTTCCAGGAGCTCGCGGGCTTCCTCCACCTGGTCCTTTCTGACGAACAAGTGAGCCGGTTCCAGAAAAGTGTGGGCGGGATTGACATGATCCCCCTTAAAAAAATAGGTAATATCGGCGCTGTCCAAAACCGATTTGACCAGTGAGATATCACCGGCATTATAAGTCGAAATGAGCGGCGCCTCGCTGAATTCGATACTCTCGTCGAATTCCGGAGGCAGGTCCTTAACGAGGGGGACATTGCAGTCGGGGCAATTCCTGATCCCCTTTTTATACTCGCTACCGCATCTGGGGCAAAACATGTTATAATGACTCCGTAGGCTGGTTTTAAGGCTTTCGCGATCCCGCTTCCGCGACCGATTATCTGGCCCAATTAAAACGGGGATAAAAAACTTGTCAAGTGAAGTTCCGATAGAGGACATAAATAATTTGGACAAATAAAAAGGCGCCGGATTTGGCTTTCCGGCGCCTCCATAGCCTATTTTGAGGGCTAATATTAATTAAGCGATTTATCTTATTCCTCTTTCGCCACGCGGGCGACATCGGTGACCTTGTCTTCTTTGCCCAGAGCCATCAGGCGGACCCCCTGCGTATTCCGGCTGATTACCTTGATATCTTTCACCGATTGGCGGATAGTTATCCCACCCTTGGTAATGATAATCAATTCGTCGTCTTCAACCACTTCTTTCACCGCCACCACCTTGCCGTTCCGCTCGCTGGTCTTGATATTGATTATCCCGGAACCGCCCCGGTTGGTCACCCGGTAATCGGCGATAGCCGTCCGTTTGCCGTAGCCGTTTTCAGTGACCGTCAGAAGCGTCACGTCTCGTTTAACCAGGACCATCCCGACCACATAATCGTCCAGCCGCAGTTTGATACCGTGGACACCGTAAGCGGTTCGTCCCATGGGGCGGATTTTATCCTCGGGGAATCGTATCGCCTGGCCCAGGTGGGTGGCTAAAATTATATCGCAGGTGCCGTCGCTGATGGCCGCCTCGATAAGTTCGTCGCCGTCCGGCAGGCTGATGGCCAGGATGCCGATCTTCCGGGGATTGGCAAACGCCTCCAGCGGTGTTTTCTTGATGTTCCCCGAGCGGGTGGCCATGACGATAAACTTATTGGCATCAAACGTCCGCACCTTGCAGAAGGTCGTGATTTTTTCGTTCTCGTCCAGGGCGCACATATTGACAATCGGCTTGCCCCGGGCCAGACGTCCGCCGGTCGGTATTTCATGCACTTTAACCCAATGGCAACGCCCCTTATTGGAGAAGAAGAGAATATAATCATGGGTCGAAGCCACAAAAATATGCTCGGCAAAATCCTCTTCTTTGGTTTCAATACCACGGGCCCCGCGTCCGCCGCGATTCTGACGCCGATACATGGTCACCGATAATCTCTTGGCATAGCCGGAGTGGGATATCGTGAGAACCATATCCTCTTCGGCGATGAGATCCTCGACCGTAAATTCACCGGCCTCATCCTGAATCTCGGTGCGGCGGTCGTCGGCGTACTTGCGCTTCAGTTCCAGCAATTCTTCCTTGATAATGGCCATCCGCCTCGGCTTGGATTCCAGAATCCCCTTCAATTCGGCGATAAGTTTAATGGTGGCCACATATTCATCTTCGATTTTCTGGCGTTCCAGGCCGGTCAGGCGCGCCAAACGCATTTCCAGGATAGCATTGGCCTGTCTTTCCGAAAGGCCGAACTTGCTCATCAGGCCCTCTCGGGCGGAAGGCGTATCTTTGGATTTTTTTATCAGTTCGATAACAGCGTCGATATTATCAAGGGCGATTTTATATCCTTCAAGGATATGCGCCCGTTCCTCCGCCTTCTCCAGATCGTATTTGGTGCGCCGCACCACGACTTCGTGACGGTGACGGATAAATTCATCCAGCATCTGCCGCAGGGAGAGAACCTTGGGGACACCGTCGACCAGCGTCAGCATCATCACCGCGAAAGTCGATTGCATCTGGGTATGCTTGAAGAGCTGATTCAGGACTATTTCCGGTTGCGCGTCGCGCTTCATTTCCACGACAATCCGCATCCCGTCCCGATCGGATTCATCACGCAGATCGGCGATACCGTCGACGATTTTATCCCGAACCAATTCGGCGATTTTTTCCAGCAGATTGGCTTTATTGACCTGGTACGGGATCTCCGTAACCACGATCATATCTTTGCCGCTCTTCTGAATCTCGATGACGGCCTTGGCCCGAACGATTACGCGCCCTTTGCCGGTGCGATAGGCCTCTATGATACCGGCCCGGCCGTTAATGATGCCCCCCGTGGGGAAATCCGGCCCGGGTACGAATTGCAGGAGTTCGTCATTGGCGATTTCCGGATCATCGATAATGGCCGTCAGGGCATCGACAATCTCTCCCAGATTATGGGAAGGGATATT
>Ga0105105_10000574_pt1 | contig 16679 bp, 11 predicted proteins | sample PPLLaktember2015_4_FD_79108 | JGI IMG/M metagenome (GOLD analysis project Ga0105105, IMG submission 79108) | Freshwater sediment microbial communities from Prairie Pothole Lake near Jamestown, North Dakota, USA - PPLs Lake P8 Core (1) Depth... | ecosystem: Environmental > Aquatic > Freshwater >... | reverse complement strand
ATCAGGGTGGTTTTGCCCGAGCCCGATGGTCCCACCACGGCGACTTTTTCACCGGGTTTTATGACCAGGTTGAAATCACTGATGGCAAAGGCCCCCTGTTCGTATTTAAAAGAAATATTCTTTAACTGAATTTCACCTCGCACCTTTTCAAGCCGGACCGGGTGGGGATCTTCAGCCACCGCCGGGGGCAGATCGAAATATTCAAAAATCCTGTCTACCGAGGCCATCGCCGCCTGGACCTCCAGATGTACCGACGCCAGCCCCTGGACCGGGGAATAGAGGAAGGCTAAAAGCATATAGAACGCCATCAGGGCGCCCAGTTGCATCTGACCCATGACAATCAAATAGGTTCCCCAGGCCAGGACCACGATCGGCCCCAGCATGTTGAAAAATATCGACAGGTATGCCGACAGCGAGGTCGTGACGCTGTACTTGATATATATGCCGGTTAATTCATTCATGACCTGGCCGACCTTCAGTTCTTCCTCTTTTTCCCGGCCAAAAGCCTTGATGGTCTTGATCCCCAGAAAGGATTCCTGCAACCGGGCCGAGAATATCCCCAGGGTTTCCATGAGGCGACGATTTATGTGATTCAATTTGACCCCGTAATGGCGCGTTACCAGAACCGTCAGAGGCACCGGCACCAGGGCCGTTAAAGTCATTTTCCAGTCAATCGTCAGAAGATAAATCAGTATTCCCAGGAGCATCAGGAGATTGGTCAAAAACATGAGCAAAGTCGAGGTCAGAAGATTCTGAATCCGATTGATATCGTTCAGGAAGCGCGACATCAACTCGCCCACCTGGTGCGATTGATAAAATGATAAAGAGAGTCTTTCCATATGCGCGAAGAGCCGTGACCGCATGTTGGCTATGATATTCGCCCCGATAAAGGCTGCCAGGTAATCCCGCAGCCAGGAAAAGACCACCTGTCCCAGATAAATGCCGATAAGAAAAAGTCCAAACCAGACGACCGGCGTAAAGGAGACGGTCTCTTTGGGCTGGGCCAGAAGCCCGGGAATCAAGTCATCAATTAGATAGCGAACCGCTCCCGGCAGAGCCAGCGTGAATCCGGCCATGACGGCCATGACCAAAAAAGCGATTAGTTCCAGAAACCAGTACGGCTTGAGGTATTCCCAGAGGCGGTTAATTTTTCCGGAATCGAGGGTCATTTTGCCAATCTAAGAAATATTTGGCCGCGGCGAAACGAAAAGCGCGGGGCGAGAGAGTATTTCTAAGCGCCTCTTCGCGGTCGGCCAGCATCTTTTTCCATAAACCCGCCCGTTCTCCGTCAAGGTCGCGGGAAGGCACGAATCGCTGGGAATTCTCATACTGATCGATATCTTCATGCCACCATCGGGGGGATAAGAACCGGCTGCCGAACTTGTCTTCATAATATTTCTGATTCGTATCCAGTTCGCAGCCCGGGAAATGCATATACCCATGGCAGGCCCACATGAGACTCGTGTCGGTTCGAGCCAGTTCGCGGTCCATATAGGCGAAAGTCTCTTCCAGCGTCGTTTGCGTCTCGCCCGGATGATTAAAAATCATATTGGCGCGGTGCAGGATCCCGTTATCCGATAATTGATGGCTTATTTCGCGAAAACGGGCCAGGTACCGTTCCGGCTGGCGGGTTTTATTCATGAGTTGAAGGATTTCCACCGAGCCGCTCTCCAGGCCGAATTGGATTTCCAATTTCTCCAATTGGGCCAGAAGAGGGATATCTTCGAGGCCCAGATACTCCGAACGGGTTTCAAAAATAATCCAGAAGGGCGGCTTGCTTTCAATAAGGCGCTTTAAAAATTCCCGCCGCCATGACGGCCGCAGCCCGAAGCAGGCGTCGGAAATGGCGATGGCGAAAGATTTATAGCGAGCGGCGGCTTCGTGCATCATCTGTACGGCCGTATCCGGCGAAAAGGCCCGCCAGCTGCGATCTTTCAGGGGCTCCATACAGAAGGAGCAATTAAATGGGCAGCCCCGCGACAGGTACATATAAATATTACCCAGTCCGCCGGGAAAATGCTCCCGGATAAAGGAATCTACCAGGCCCCAGTTATAAGGCACGAAATCATCGAATTTCATGGACGGAGCCTTGATAATCCGGGTTGCGACAGGACGGCCGTTTTGCGGAAAACCGAGGCCGATTTCCTTCAGCGCCAGTTCCCCTTCCCCCAGGATGATATAATCAAACAAATTGTCGTCGGTCAGAAATTCCTGGGGACGGGCGGATGGGTGATACCCACCGACCACGACCAGGCGGTCCGGAAATAATTCACGGGAAATTCTGGCGACCGTTACGGCCGCTTTGTAAGAAAGACTGGTCCAGCAGGAAAGAGCCAGGATATCGTATTCGTGCAAGGACAGATATTCGCGTACCCGCCTTTCAAAACGTTTGATTAAAGTCGGGCTGTTGGGGCGTCCGATAAGAATTTCGAAATCGGCATAGGTGACATCGAAGTCCCGCGATAGATACGATGCCAGAAGAAGCTGGCTGGTTTTAATTTCCAGCCGCTCCATCCAGCCCGGGTAATAAAAACAGGAAGGATAAGTTAGCAGAATAGCCGGTCGTTTAGATTCGCTCAAGCCGTTTTCTTCTCCTTGTGCAAATCCTCCTGAAACGGCGCCAGTAAACCCTTGATATAGTCGTCATCCTGGGCTTCGATCCCCTGGGCCTGTTCTATTTGATAGATACAATAGGGATTATTGGCCCTGACACCGGTCGCCGAATACGACGTCGTGGAACATCCGCCCCGGCATAACGGCAGATAACGGCAGTCATGACAGAATCCCTCGGCGCTTTCCCGTGTGAATTTGCGATTATAAAGAAACTTGGTGGGGTCATTCCAGATGGCAGTGAATGAAGAATTACGGATATTCCCTTCGATAAAACACTCCGGCATCGACAGGCAGCCCTTGATATCGCCGTTGGAGCAAATCCCGACCACACGGGTTCCGGCATAACAGCCGAAATACGGCATCCCGTCCAGTAGTTGCGTCCCTTTGCAGCCGAAATATCCGATATTCTCCCCGACATCGATCCGCACCTGGCCCCGGGCCTTTAATTCCAGAATCTTATCGATCATTTGGGGATAATTATTCAAAGTCAAAACCAGGTCGGCGTGATCCTTCATCCGACCCGTCGACGTTGTTAATTGAATCCGCCAGAGATCACAGCCGCAATCCATCAGGATATTGTGAATGTCATCCATTTCCTTCAGGTTAATATTGGATATCTGACTGACGGCACAGAATAAATATGCGTTTTTCTTATGCATCATTTTCAGGGCATTGGTGGCGCGTTGCCAGCTGTCGGGTCTTTGCCGGATATAATTGTGCGTCTTCTCGGTACCGTCGAGACTGACCCCGACATCATCCATGCCCAGTTCGGCGAACTGGTCGACAATTTCCTCGGTCATGGCATAGCCGTTGGTGATCAGAAGCGCTTTCATCTTATGCTCTTTTATTCGCTTCGTCATTTCCCGCCAGTCGTGGCGCAGGAGCGGTTCGCCGCCGGATAACGTAATCATCTCGCTTCCCAGGCCGGCCAGTTCATCAATCAAAGACAGGGCCTCGGCAGTGGTTAATTCATCGGGGCGTCTTTTGCCCGCCGCGGTCCCGCAGTGAAGACAGCGCATATTACAGGCAAAAGTCACTTCCCAAATAACCGAGTACGGATAGAATTTGAAATCGTTCATGATTTCTCCTTGGCCGCGGCGGCGGCCTGCTGTTGCCGGGAACGGGCAATTATCTCCAGCATCGGTTGCAGGTTATATTTCCAGCTGTCGCATTGCGCGTCCCCCTCCAGACCACGTTCCGCCCGTCTCGAAGGACACCCGCCCAGGCAGATGGGAAGCATCTGGCACTGGCGGCAGGAATCGTTTTCAAACGGGTCGAATTTAAACAGCCTTACGAAATTGGGATGTTGATAATTTATCTGGTCGGCGATCTGTCCGAATGATTTGGACTTGTCGCCGACATGATTGAAACAATGATATAAGTTCCCTTCCGGGTCGATTAACAGACCATTGACAATCTGCGCGATACAATAGGCGCTCATGGGCGTCGGCAAACGGTCGATCCGAAACCCCTGGTCCAGTAAAATCCGGTAATAGGAAAGTTCGATTTCGGAAAACTCATTGGGATTGAAACAGGTATCGGCGATATTGGCGCAGACCTTGCTCGCCGGTTCCAGAAGTCCGAAATAAATCCCCACCTTATCCTGCAGACCGGCCTCCTTAAACTGGCCCAGCATCCGCAGGATAATTTCCTCATTGAAACTTTTATCGACATTAACGCGGATGCCGATCCCCATTTTGGTGGCGGCATACGCGATATTTTCCAGAATTTTATGAAAACTCCCCTGGCCGTTTTTAAGGGGTCGTTTCTTATCGTGAATCTCGGCCGGTCCGTCCAGCGTCACCTGCACCATCGAAACGCGCAACTCCCGGAGTTTATCCACATTTTCGCGGGTGAGTAAATATCCGTTGGATATCATCGACGCCGAATACTTAAACTTGTGTTCTTTGCCCAGGTCCATCACCGAAAGGGTGATATCCTCGATTATATCCATGGCCAGAAGCGGCTCCCCGCCGTACCAGTTGATATCTACGCGTAGTAAGCCGGGAGCGCGTTTCTCCACGAAATCAATCAAAGTCTCCACCACGGCGGCCGACATTTTGCCCCGCTTGTTTTCCTCAAAACAATACTGGCAGGCCATATTGCAGGCCATGGTGGGGGCGATGGTCAACCCCAGCGAACCGGATTCAAAGCGGCTGTAGCGATGCTCGAATTTGAGCGACTCCAACTCCTCTTCATCAGCCTCGATTACGAAACGGCCGTACTGGAGTTGGCCCAACAGGGTTTTTTCTTCGGGAGATAGATTATCCTGGCCGCCGTTGGAAAGTTTGCCAACAAGTGAATTGTAAGTGCCGTAATTTTCATTGGTTAATAGACCCACGGCCCCGGAACGAGCGTTGAACGCAATATAAAGCCCGTCGTGCCATGGTTGAAAACAATTATATGCCGATACTTTGTACATCAATAAACTCGTTTTTTAAGGCGGCCGGGCAGTTGCGACCTGCCCAGCCACCTGATCACCGCATTAAATCGTGTCGTACGGAATGCCGTAGCAGGGCTTGATTCCGCAATAAGTGGCACATTTCCAAGTGCACACATTCTTCGTGGCGGTTGCGGGGTCGATTAAATAGATCACTCTCTCACCTCCTTAAGCGATCCGGTTGGGGGTTTTGGAAACGAGGTATCATAACCGATGATACCTTTTTATTTCAGACAGTAAAATCCTGAATAGAAATATCCCCCATGGTCAAAGTAACTGTTTAAACGATAACGCTATAGACGCCGGCCTGGAATAGTGAGGGCTGAACATTTTCTTAATTCCTGTCCGGTTAGATAAGTTTGATACAATATAAGCCCCCAACCCCAGGATAGTCAACCGAAAATTTAATCCCGGACAGCATAAGAATCAGGGCCCAGGTGAATCCGAGGGCCCTTTCGAAACTCCGCAAAATTGATAATTCCCCGGACGTTATTTCTATCGTCGCCAAATTCCCAGGAATGTATCTTCCTTCGGCGTCCAGTTCAATACACGCGGCTTTTCCGGAGAGGCCTTGCCGCCGTAGGCGGCCAATTCCCAGAAATTATGCCCCACCACGAAACGGAAATCCACATCGATATCGGCAACCTGGCAATAGACCTCAATTTTATCGTTGACATAATCCCCGTCCGAGTCGACCGAATCGCACTCGCAATTTTGCCAGCCCGCCAGCTTGCAACTGATTGACCCCGCCACCGGTTCGCCCAATTCGGTGGAAAACTCCGTAAATACTATATTCCCGGCATATTCAATATCGCAGTCGCATTCTTCATAACCGGGAACTCCCAGAATATAATAAAACATGGGGTCGTTATCGACACATCGCAGCATATTCGTGGCGTAGGTGGCGATGGCGCCCTTCTTGTTGGGAAATTCCTTATACCCCTTGGCCATATCGTAAAAGCCCGGTTCATTGACTATCTTCAAATTGAGCATGATGTCAAACTCGTGCGCGATAGTCTGCGCAATTCCCCCGGCGAATACCATAGCCCTGTCACTCCCCTGTTGCATGACCGGGGAACAGGCCAAAAGCGAGAAATCGAGCGAGTAAGGCGATTGGGCATAATCGGTTAAATATATCGTCTTGGCCTTCATGCTGGCCTGGGCCTTCAGCAGAAGGTGCCGGGATAAATTAGTCGTCTCGTCTTCCTGCACGACCACCTGGACCGAATCCTTGAAATAGTTGTCGGTTTCCGCCACTATCCAGAGAGTCCCGACCGGCAATTCCTTCTGTATTATCCCGTTGGAAACCGTCCAGGACTCCTCAAAGGGTTGACTCAATATGGTGCCGCGGGCATAAACGAAAACATCGCCATGAAACAGAGTATCCTGGCCGGGATTTCCCAGGGGATGCGCCCGCCAGCGGGAAAATATCTCATTGACAATAAGCCCGCTGATTGTCCCCGCCTGTTTTTCCAGTTCGATAGTAACCTCAATCGAGGCGCCTTCCAGCACCGCTACCGTGGCCGAAGCCGTCTTGTACCCGGCCTTGGATGCCGTCACCGACTTAGAACCAATCAGGCAATCAGAAAATCGAAAACCCCCGTCACCATCAGTCAGCCATCGGGTCACATGCGACGGCAGCGGATTGGCCTCATCGCCGGTCAAAACCACGGTGGCATCCTCGATCGGTCCGAAGGGCGATTCTTTTTCCATGACATAGCCGGTGATATTTCCGAACTGTCCGGCTTCGCGCCAGACTTTAAAGGTTGTCTTCAGTCTGGCATCGCCGAAACCATAGACGGTCTTCATGACCGAAGTCAGTTTGTTGCCGGTTAAAACTCCCTGGACGGTCGCGTAAAACGCGGGGCTGCTGACCAGCGCCTCAAATCGCCCTTTTTGAGCGTCTTTAAGCGCCAGGTTCGTCGTGCGAAAGACAAAATTACGAGCCGTTTCGTTGGCCGCCATCAGTTCTGTGATTTTCTTGAAAATCGTCCAGGCCATGTCGGTGTATAACTCCTGCTCATAGAGTAGGGTGATATTCCCCATAAAAGTGGCATCGGAAGCCAGCAAATCCAGCCACCAGGTGTCCAGATCGTTTTCCAGAAATTTCTCGTAATTATCGACTCCCCGGACACCGTTGACACTATTGGCAATCACCGAACCGACATTGCCGCAAAACTCGAAAAAGAAGGTCATCAATCCCGCCTTATGGGCGATGATTTTTTCGGCATCGGTAAGATTGGCAAAGGTGTTTTCAGCCGCTCCGGACATACCGTAGCCATAGATATTGACCAGCACCGTATCGTCGTCGGAGGTGACGTTCATGTTGAATGTCCGCGAGGACGGCGCCCAGGGCAGACCGTCCTTGATGAAATCCAGCATGCAACCGTTGGGCGGAAGCCAGATCTGTTTGTCATTATCCTTGGGATTAACCAGGATAGCCCACCGGCCGTAGGCGTTGGTTATCTGGAAAACACTGTTGCCGGCATGGGTCAGCGAATGCCCGCCGGTTTGCGTCGTGGGAATAATCCCGATTCCGGAACCTTCGTCGACGGCTATACCGCCCTTTCTCGGAATCAATCCCATTGAGTTCAATTTGGAGTCCCAATAATCGGGATAGGCCTCCAGAAAGGCATCGATCACATCGGCCACGGCTTCGGATATTTCTTCATCTTCATCGCCGAGAGCATAGGGATCCTCGGCCAAACGATCTTCCAGAAGTTCAACCAAATCCTGCAATTCCGGCAAGGCATCGATATCGGCCAGAATCTCCTGCGCTTTTTTATAATCTCCGCCCACGCATATCAGCGGATTCATATAAACCAAAGCCTCGGCCGTGGAAAATATATCCATACTGATATTCATGCCTTCCATGGGGTAAGGAACGACTTTCATGAGAAGGATGACACTATCCCCTTCCATGGCCATGGCCAGACCGGGCACAAGATTGGTCCCCCTGGCGCTGAAAGCGCTGTCACCGTTAACGCCGCTTTCCGAATCCCCGAAACTGACCGTGACTTTGTCCAGATCGATGTCGGCCTCATCGGGAAATAGCACCGAGCCGGAAAAAGCGACAGTATCATCCGAGGCGGCGCGGTCAAACTTGCCGCATGATAAATAAACGGCCGCCGTTATAATCAAGACGACGGGAATCGAGGTTAACAGGAATTTTCTGGAAATCATAGCCTCTCCCAAGTATGATTAGCGTAATGTTTCGGGCCACAAAGAGCCGAATTTACGGCGGACTCACCACCATAAATTCATCCAGTCTAATATAATATATTGGATATATTCGTCAATAAAGTAAAATCGGAAATGATAAGCCGGGCGAGGACAGAAAGCGACCTGAATATATGACAACTACGACACTCTGCTTGACGCGGCAGCTATTAATTTGACCCGAATTGATGCTGACTTTCAGGTCGCGGCGGGTCTTGAACCACGCGGGTCATTTCCGGCCCGCCGCACTCAAATTACGCCTGTTTAGGCGATTCCCGTCAGGCGCATCACTTCGTCGACCTGCTTCTCGAAAAGCCGCAGAGTCGCCAGGAAAGGATCCGGGGTAGTCATATCCACCCCGCACTGAATCAGTTGATTTATAGGATAATCATTGCCGCCCGAAGAAATCAGCGTCAGGTAGCGCTCGATAATTCCCTTCTCGCCCGCCAGAAATTTGGTCAGTATCGCCTGCGAGGCGGCGTATGAAGTGGCGTACTGATAGACATAGAAGGTCATATAGAAATGGGGGATTCGGGCCCATTTATACCGCGACAATTCATCGACCGTCACGGCCGGACCGTAATATCGTTTATTGAATTCATCCCATAATTGGCAGGCCCGTTCCGGCGAGAGAGCCTCGCCCTTCTCCACCAGGTCATGTATCATAAGTTCAAAATTGGCGAAAAAGACCTGATGGAAAAAAGTCCCCATGGTATTATCGATCTGACGATTCAGCAGGAATAATTTCTGCTTAACATCGGTTGTCTTCTTCAAAAAGTGCTGGAGCAGCAGGCCTTCGTTGAGTGTCGAAGCCACCTCCGCCACGAATATGGAATATTGCGCCTTGGGGTAAGACTGGGTTTTATTGCTTAAGTAACTATGCAGGGCATGGCCCATTTCATGCGCCAGGGTAAACATATTATTGATGGTATTGTTATAGTTCATCATGACAAAGGGATGTGTGGCGTAGTTCCCCCAACTATAAGCCCCGCCGCTTTTGCCCTCGGTTTCGTAAACATCGACCCACCGGCTTTCGAAGGCCTTCCGCAGAATTTCGCCGTATTGCGGGCCCAGGGGCTTTATCGCTTCCTTGACCTCATTTATCGCCTGGTCGTACGGCACCTCATAGTTCTGGTCGGGAAAAAGCGGGCAGTAAATATCGTAAGGGTACAATTTATCCAGTTGCAGGATTTTTTTCCGCACTGCCATCCATTTGTGAAATCCCTGCAAATTGCCTTCCGTGACTTCGATCAACGAACGGTAAACTTCCACGGGAATATTAAACGTATCCAGGGCGTCATGCAGGCAGGATTCATAGTGGCGCGCCCGGGCGTAGAAAAGATCCTTCTGGAGCGAACTCGCCAGCGTCGCGCCCAAAGTATTGACATGATCCCGGTAAACCGACATGAAAGATTCATGGGCGCGGCGACGAACATCCTGGACCGGAGATTCCATCAGTTTGGCGTATCTTTGCTTGGTGAGTTGAATCTCCACGCCCTTGTCGTCGGTGATGGCGGGGTATTTAATGTCGGCGTCGTCAAGCATGGAAAAAATGGTATCCGGGCCGCGGGCGATCATGGCCGCCTGGGCCAGGAGTTCCTCCACCTCGGCAGAACGGATATGCTTGCGGGTCCGGATGAGATTTATGATATAGAAATCATAGACGTCGGTTTTGGGAAATCTCTTGGCCATTTGTCGCAGGCGCTCGTCATCAATCTGAAGCAATTCCGGCTCCAAAAAAGCGTAAGCGGCATTGGCCTGTGAGGTAACCATGGCGGCCCGTTCGGTCATGGCCTGGTATTTGGAGACACGGTTATCCAGATCCTGGTTCAGTTTGGCGTATTGGTACAAATTATGGCAGATTTGCAGAAGATCGCTGCGGTTGGTCAGGGCTTCATAAAGCGTTTCGGCGGAGTTTCTCAATTTGCCGATATAAGTCGAAGCCGCGGTGACCAGGCCCTGGGCCCTTTTATAGTCGGCTTCCCAGGCGGCATCATCCGCATAAAGATCGGCCATGTTCCATTTATTTTTGTCGGCGATATCCGCCCGCTGGGGGATGGACTTGGATGCCGTCGTGGCGCTTTGTGTCATTGAAAAGCCTTTCTTTTCGTCTTCAATATATTAAAGCCAAGTAATAATAATACGAAGAGAATATCAAGATTGAAACCAATCCTTGCCGCCGGGGCTTGACACGGCCTCTAAACCTGTTTATACTCGCCCCTTTTAGGGCGTATAGAAACCAATGGATTCAATATTCTGGCTCAAAGTGGCCGTTTCGTTTTTTGTGGCCGGGGTAGCCATCACTACGGCTACCGTCTTGGCCGAAAAATTCGGCACCAAAATTGGCGGCCTCCTGGCCAATCTTCCCTCGAATATTCTTGTCTCCCTGATATTTATTGCCCTGACCCGCGACTCGCTTTTCGCGGCCGAAACCACCCGGGCCACGCCGATCGGGATGAGTATCAATACCCTCTTTCTTTTCGTCTTTATCGTCGTCTTAAGATGGGGCGTGACCACCGCGGCCGTCACTTCTCTGGCGACCTGGTTTATCCTGATTTTTCTGGCGGGACAATTCCCCCTGACCGACTGGAACATCTCCCTGCCGGTTTATATCATCACCGCCATAATTTCCTTTCTGATACTGGAATACGGGTTTAAAATTCCGGCGGTGGCAAAAAACGGCCGCCGCTTTTCATTAGGCCAGTTGACCATCAGAGCCGTTTTCGCCGGCTCGGTGGTGGCTCTGACCGTGGTCGTGGCTTCCCTGACCGGGCCGTACTGGACCGGTCTGGTGGCCAGTTTCCCTTCGGTACTGTTTTCCACAATGATGATTCTATCCCTGACCCAATCCCCGGCCTTCGCCCAGGCCACCGGAAAAGTCATGATATTTTCATCCTCGAACATCGTCATCTATGCCCTGACAGTTCATTACACCTATCCCACCCTGGGGATAACGATCGGAACCGCGATCGCTTTTGCTTCGGCCTTTGTCTGGGTCTGGGGCTTCCACCCCCTGTTGCGGAAGATCCAATAAAAAAGCGAGGGCGCACACCTGTGCACCCTGATGAACGGAAGAATTTTATTCCGACGCCTGGCCTTCAATTACCCCTTACGTCACCCTGGATTTCTCGTCCATCAGACGGCATCCCTCCATGAGAATCGCCTCATTGGATTCGTGGGTGTTCGGCGACGGCAACTGCTCGTGCGATATGGGATCGATTCTCCAGGTACCTTCGTGCCAGGTCAGGCCCTCGTGAACAGCCTGGGGCCCGGTCAGGACGCTCAACTCGGCATAGACTATATTCCCCTGGTCGAGAAACATGATCAAAGGCGAACTATTCCTTCCCGGAGGTTGCACCGTAATCCGGGCGGTCTTACGGCTGGGCCCCAGGGCCTGGAGCAAATCTATCAGGCTCATATCGGACAGCCGTCCCGCGGCGCCGGTCGGCTTATCTTCGGCTTCACGCCCCGCTTTCGAGCGGGCCAGCCGGGTCTGCAATTTCTTGATTTTGGTGAACAGAAGATCGAGATTGTCGTCCATGGCAATGACATCCTCGATACCCCGTTCCAGAAGGCTGGTTAAAGCGGCGATGGAATAAGCCGTGGTCAGAAGAAAGGTCGGCGTCCGGTCAAAGGCAATCCCGCCTTTTTCCAGACTATCCACGAAAGTCTGAATTCGATCGGGATTGCCGGGCATGACCAGGATCATCATGTCCGGTTCGGAACGGCGGTACAACTCCAGGACGGAACCCTCATCGCCGTGTGAAATGGTGCGGAATCCTTCGTTTTTCAAACGCATGGTCAATGGCTGCAATACCAGAAGATCCTCCGCGAAAATCATGACCTGGACCTCGGGCTGGGCGCCGTGCTGGTCGAGTATCTCGTCCTGAAGCATTTCGATAAAGGCCTCGACCACTTCCGTGAAGAAAATCTTGCCCGACTTTTCGCGCAGTACCTTTTTGAGACTTTCCAGTTTATCCAGCGAAAGCCTCTCCCCCGGCGCAATATGGTCGCAGAAAACACTGACAATGGTGAGAATATTTCCCCCCAGTATTTCCAGCGGCAGTTGCCGGGCATATTTACCTTCGATGGTCATGTACATCGACTTGAGAATATCCACCACGGCAGAACTGTAATTCAATGACCGGAGTAGTTTGATGGTCAGGGGGATATACTGGCGGCTGTCAGCGATTTCGTCGGTGCTATAATAATACCGGGCCAGGTCGTTTATATAGCCGGCGTTGACGATTAGCATCTGCTCGACGGCCGGGATTTTGAGTTTCCGGCAGAGACGACGGCTATACTGCCCCACCCGGGCGCCGAAATTGTGGGGAAGCATGGCCTGCGAGGTTAAAAGCGAGGTAAATAGTTCCAGGTTTTTCAGCAGGAGATTGTCTTCATCGCCCTCATCCCCGGGAAATAGAAGTTCCGATACCAGGCTGTACCACCGAACCGAAGTCCCCGGCGAAATCCGGCGTACCCGGTCATGGAATTCCTCCGGCTTATTGGTGATGGTGCGATGCGCGAAGACGGTTTCATATACTTGCTCCGAAACCAGATCCAGGGCTTTTTGAATAGAGCCGGCGGTCTCCACCCGGACACTATCCTGTTCCAGCATGGCCTTGAGATGACCGGCCGCATCGGATTCATCGGTGATTATCAAAATATGCTGGGCGTTGTCGGGCAGTCTGGACTTAATGGCCTTAATGTTTTTTATTTCGATACGGGCGGTATCGGTCAGTTCATCGGGCAAATCAATCAAAAGTTCCTTGCCCGGGTCGAGGTTTTTGCCCATATAATATTTGGCTATGGCCGTATTGATAACCGCTTCCACCGCCACGTATAACTTTATGTTCTTGCCGCGGGTGACGAAGCGTAATTCATTTATGACATCCTCGTCGCCCGGATCATGGCAGGCTATTTTGAGAATATTATTTTCGATATCGTAATCGAAAGGGACGGCCCGCCGGGCGATGGCCACTTTTTTGGGTATCATTTTTATGATAATATCGGGGATTTCCAATTTTGACAGAACCACCCCCTCGCATTCGCCCTGCTTGGCCAGGGCTTGGACCAAAGTGGGCTCATCGATATACCCCAGATATAGCAACTGGGAGCCGAACCGCCCCCCCTCGGCCTTCTGGCCCTTGAGCGCTTCAAGTATTTGCGCTTCGGTTATAAGCCCTTCGGCGATAAGGATTTCGTCGAGACGACGTTTTGTCTTGCGGCCCGCCATGAATTATCTCTTCTTTTATAAACCCTTTTGTTTCATTGCCTTTCCTTTTATATCGGATAGTTTTAGGAAGGCTTGATGAAGAGATCGTAAAAGGACTAAAATTGTAGTTTATATATTCGGAGGAATCAGGCTATGCGCAAAAATGTTTTTTCCGGATCCAAATGGGAGCCCCTGGTGGCCTATTCGCGAGCGGTCTGCATCGGCAATTTTATCGCTGTCGCCGGGACAACCGCCGTCGACCAATCCGGCGAAATCGTCGGCCCGGGTGACCCCTATCAGCAGACCGCCTTCGCCCTGGCAAAAATCGAGAAAGCCCTGAACGAGGCCGGGGCCTCGCTGAAAGACGTCATCCGCACCCGGATCTTCGCCACCGATATTTCTCACTGGGAACAGATCGGCAAGGCCCATCGGGAATTTTTCGAAGGCATCTTTCCGGCCTGCACCATGGTCGAGGTCAGCCGCCTGGTGGACAAGGACATGCTGGTCGAAATCGAGGTCGAGGCGATCGTGACGGACGTTGCGAAATCAGGCTGGTTCCGCGGCTGAACTGGGCAGGTTTCAAAAACACCGGGCGGCCGGGAGATCCGGGCTTTTCCTACTCATCCCAACCGCTTAAACTGTATATTATCACGCCGTCCATACCCCGACGCTTTTCATCGATCAACGGTTGATGAGTAAGAATTATTAAATATTCCGATTCTCTGTAGTAGCGGACTTCTTTAATCGAATAATTCTTGTATAATCCGCCTCTAAAGTGATATATGCGACCCGGTTTAATTCCGGAAAATATAGGGTCATCGATACAGTTTTCCGTACAAATCCAATACCAGGATCTGGCATCCTTACGCTTAAGACTCTCAAAATGGTTTTGAAAACTGGAATCCATATTGGGCGGTGATATCTTCATGGAATCGCCCCATGAAAATACTCCATTTGAATCCTTTAAGATTTCATATTTTTCCAGAGGGAGATTTGCATAGAAATTCGGCACCCAGTTGCCATAAAGCGTTTCCGATTGAAAGGAATGAACCCTATCCGGTAAAAGGAATAAAACATTGAAACTACTTCTATCGCATCCCCCTTGCCCTTCCCAATACACTCTATAGAACATTAAGGAATATCGACCCTCTGTTTTATCAAAAAGTTTAAAGTTGGGACGGCATAATGCTGAATCCTGGCCATGAACAACTGACCCTGCCGATATCATTAGAAAGAAAACAATTAAAAGTACCTTCATTCTTTGGTCCCCCTGTTAAATTCCAATTTAAATACCAGAAAGCCATGCATAGTATCATGGCCCATCGCTACCCTGGGTTGGTCGGTAATAAAGACAATATAACCGGAGTCCGGGTAATATAAAACTTCCTTGAATTTGTAATTCTTGTAAATACCGTCACGATAAGCATAGATAAGTCTGGCATTGACACCATAGAATACCGGGTAATCACTACAATCCACGGGGCATTCCCGGTACCATTGGGCCGCATCGCCGCGACCTTCGTTTACGAGCGCCGAGTAATGCCGTAAAAATGATATGTCATCAGGCGGCGGGGTAGTAAAAACGGAATCGCGTAAAAAGTATTTACCTGAAGAATCAGCCAATTTAACACCCTGCTCCAGAGGAACGGTCTCCAGAAAAGGCGGCAACCAAATACTCCCGTTATGGTCTTGAATTGACATGGTATAATCTTTATCATTTCCGAGAAACAACCCGTTAACGGTCCAATTCTGGCATTCGCCGCCTACGAATAATTCCCAAAAAAGAATCGAGTGCTCCCCCGCCGTTTTTCCATAGACCTTAAATTTCTGCTCACAGAATGTAGCCGAGATTAAAGTCGAACTACCAAATAGGCAGGATAAAAAAACAACGATAATCGAATATTTGCATGATTTCATAACTCCCCCCCTCACGCATAAATCAACTTCAATTCCTGTATCCGTCCGTCGATATCCCGGTTGAAAGCGCACTGCGCCGTACAAGTGGCGCAATCCCGGCATTGCGCCAGGCTTTTCTGCGAAGGCAGCGTATCGTACGTATATCTGGCCATGTCGAAATTGCGGTATTGTGCCGCGTACATATGGACCCGCATGAGCGAGGGAATATCCACCCCTTTGGGGCACGAGGCCAGGCAGGATTGGCACTGACGGCAGAAATTCATCCCCAGGACGACATTTTTGCTCTGCAGATATTTCTTCTCGTCTTCGGTGTAAGCGAAATCATAGGCCACCGAAAAATTCTGGTCCAACTGCTCCGGAGTAACATGTCCCGGAATGGCCGTGGCGATTTGCTGGTAATTGAGCGCCCACTTGAGCGAGGCGGTCTGGTTGACCTCGCCCAGTTCTTCGTTATGGACATATTTCCACCATTCCCCGCCGGCCTGGGTCTTCATGGCGATCAGGCCCACTCCGGCGGCGGCGGCTTTGTCCATGGCCGTAGACAATTCCTCGTAGCCGGCCAGGGCGAAATTGAAAGCGATGATGGCGACATCGTAAGCGCCGTTTTCGGCGACGGCATTTAACACCGGCGGTTGCCCCTGGTGCGAGGTCACCCCGCTGAAGCGAATCAGTTTGCGGTCTTTCAGTATCTGCATCCCCTCGTTGAATCCCGGATGATTGACATCCTCGGCCGTGGAGCAACTGTGAATACAGAGAATATCGACATAGTCGGTTTGAAGTCGCTTGAGGGAATCTTCCAGACCGGCGATCAATTTATCCCGCATTTCGGTTTCGGAGCCATTGCGGTTTTCGGGAGTCATTTCCTTGGTGATAATAATGACCTTATCGCGTATCCCCATCTTTTTGACAACATCGCCGACCATTGTTTCGTTACGCCCGTTCTGATAGACGGCGGCAGTGTCGAACAGACGGATCCCTTTTTCGTACGATTGTTGTATGATATTGGGGATGCTGGCGTTCATGACGCCCATACTGACGATAGGGATTTTAAGCCCGGTGCGGCCGAGGGTGCGCTGGATAATTTCCTTGCGGTGCATCTCGGCGTCGGCTTTGGGAGTCATCTCCTGCGCGAATAATTTTCCGCCCGTCACGCCGGCCAGACCCGCCCCGGCCAGCCCCGTCAGAGAATGCGATAAAAATTCCCGCCGATTGAAATTTCTGATGTTATTACCCACAGATACCTCCTGCCCTGCCCTTATCTTTTGACAGCGGTCT